>MWVV01000069.1_pt1 | contig 36933 bp, 26 predicted proteins | sample 1047281 | NCBI WGS metagenome assembly MWVV01 (sample SAMN06349986, study PRJNA376086) | soil metagenome | isolation source: PT-2 sample Antarctic (ecotone) soil | place: Antarctica | collected 2015-01-13 | reverse complement strand
GATAAGCTCGTGCCGGGAGATTACGACGGTGACGGCAAAACCGACATTGCCGTCTGGCGACCCGGTAATGGCGTGTTTTACGTTTTGCGAAGCGGCAGCGGTAATCAGCTTTCTAGTGTACAGTTCGGAGCGAGCAGCGACGTTCCGATTGCCGCTTCTTTCGTGCAGTGAAGAATTCTTGACAAAAGGACAGTGCTAGGAATTCCTCGTTATTGAAACCGACGAACTCGTTTTTATTCTGTTGGAAAATCAAATTTAATTTGACATAGATAAAGGGTTATTAGTAGCCCTTTATTTTCTTTTATAACCTGATTAAAGTTTTCATTCTAAGATTTTTTTAAAGTGGTTAAAGAAGTTACGCAAAACCTTTTGATTAAATTGGCAAAGATACGGTTACTAAAATCTAAAAAATAATTGCGCCGAATGTATAAAAAACGAATTTTCAATTAAGATCCCATTCTTGTGTCTTTCCGAGAATTATAGTTTTCTGACATATGAAACTTTTTTAAACTGCATAAATTCAATTATTTTTGAATGCTTGTTTTCAAAGGTTTTTCGACGCCTTAGAATAGCGAATGAAAATCTGCTCGGACTACAATTGAAAATACTTCCACCAACTAACCGTGTAATAGGTTTCAAGATGTTCGCCAAGCGTAGTTTTTAGATATTCAAGACTGAATAAAAAAAATTTTTATTTTTATTCAGTGAAAAAAAGTATTGACATTGGTTTTCAACCTGTGGTAGCTTTGCACATAACCTACCGATATTAGTAATTGTTAAACATTGCAAAAATTTAGACAGAGTTTTACGGAAGTGTTCTTTCCCCGGATGAGAATGTTTTCAGTTAAAGAGAAGGTAGATTTGTGTCCAAATTTGTTCTTTGACGAAAATTGAAGAAGTTTTGTTTTGGTAATTTGAACCTAAAAGAAAACCCGAAGCTATGATTGCAGTCATCGCTTCGGGCAAGTGGTTCATCTTCGAGGAACGGAATGTCCTAAAAGACGCTGACCAGTTCATCCTGCATCTTAATTCATTCCGTTTCTAAAAATCAAGCAGCAAACAATCTTTAGTATCAGTTTTTTGGTGGAAGAGACTGAAAATTTTGATGAAGAGATCTCTTTTGTCCGATTTGCAATCCGGCAGAAGTGTTTTTCTCTTTGTTTTTAATTTTTATTCTTTTTTGCTTTTCACAAGTATTAACTGCCGCTTGAAAACCAACCGGTAATTCAATGCTGTGCCGTATAACGACCAATTAGAGGAGATAAAAATGAAAAAGGTCAATTCGATTTTGCTATCGTTGATGATGCTCGCTGCAATCGGAGCGGCATTCGCTCAAACGGGAAACACCTCCGGCGGCGGAACTACAACTCCTACGGCAGTGCGTTCGGACGCCGGCATCGCGCCCGTCTTTCCGTCCATGATCGAGCCGATTACCACGGGCGGTTTGCTGGACGACACGCTCGTTAAAAACAAACCTCTGGCAGCTGCCTTTGAATCCGAAACCGTTCAGATTCTACCAAACGGCACTTCGGTTCGGCGCCGCGTGACGACCAGAATTTATCGTGACAGCGAGGGAAGAACGCGCCGCGAGCAGACTTTCAACGCCAGCACGACTCCCTCGCCCGGTGAAATCCCGCAAACCGTCTCTATTTACGACCCGGTTGAGGGCTACCGCTACTCGATTAATTTGGCGAGGCGCACCGGTGATCGTTACAAACTGCCGTCCGCGCCACCACAAGGCGCACCGTTTAACGACCGCATACCGCTGAGCGTCGAGATTCTTCGCAGCGACAATCCGCAAACCGGAACGGTCAAAAAATATAAATTAGAGCCGCCGCGCGTCGAGGCTTTGGGAAAGCAGACGATTAACGGTGTCGAAGCTGAAGGACTGCGCGTGACGTTCAAAGTTCCAGCTGGAGCAATGGGCAGCGCCAATCCTATCGAAACCGTGTATGAAACGTGGATTGCCAGAGAGTTGCGCCTGCTGGTCAAGAGCGTAGTCAGAAATCCGGTGAGCGGCGAGCACACTTTTCGCTTGACGGCAATCAATCGCGCGGAGCAGCCGCGCTCGCTGTTTGACATTCCGCCGAGTTACCAGATTACCGACATGGGAGTGCCGCGCCCGAACGCGCCACCGCCGACCGGCGCGACGACGCCTTAACAGCGATCATTAGAGGGGTCGAAACCAAAGAAATGTTTTTTCTTTGCCGTTGATTTGCTCGTTCTTTTCATTAATTTTAACGGTTCTTGTTCTTTCAATCGTTACTCAATCTTTGGCGCAGCTACGGATGCGCCTTTCCGGAGAATTCATAATGAAAGCCATCTCGACAAAAGCTATCTCGACTCGCCTGGCGAGGAAAAGTTCGGTTGTTCGTCTTCTTGACTGCCTGCTAATCATCGCTTTGCTGGTGCCCCTCATAGTATGGCTTATGGCAAAAGCGGAGGCGAAAGCCGCGGCGGGACATTCAGCCTCTTCAGCAATCATTACCGGAAATCTGTCTGCTCCAGAGACGATGACGCTTCCCGCCATTACCCAAAACGCCGGCAATGCCAGTGCCGTATCGTTCTTGGCAGGGCAATGGCGGCTCGAAGTGGCTGGGCTGAGCATTAGCCAGTCACTTCTCCCGGCGCTTTCTCTCGCCTTCTTCACGGGCGGTGCCTCCGCTGGGGAAACATCTGCTTCGTCAGCGCAGCTTCAGGTGCTCAGAACGGCGTTCGACTTTGACGGCGACGGTAAGGCTGATGTCGGCGTTTGGAAGCCGTCCAATGGTATCTGGCAGATTAGGCAAAGTACAACCGGCAACGTTGTCCAGCAGCAGTTAGGCGCCTCGGGCGATCAGATAGTGCCGGGTGATTACGACAATGACGGCAAAGCCGATTACGCCGTGTGGACGCCGTCCAGCGGAATGTGGAAAGTGCTGCAAAGCTCCAACAGTCAGACCCTCACCGGGGAATGGGGGATGCTTGGCGACGTTCCGGTACCGGGCGATTTTGACGGAGACGGGAAAGCTGATTATGCGGTGTGGCGACCTTCGAGCGGCTACTGGAACATCAAGAGAAGCTCGGATAGCGCTCATACAGCTGTGCAGTTCGGTCTCGGGCAACTCGGCGACGTTCCGGTGGTTGGTGACTATGATGGCGACGGCAAGGCTGACATCGGCGTCTGGAGACGACCCGAGGGAAGATGGTACGTTATATACAGCTCAACGGGTGGGAATAAATCTTCCCAGTTCGGCGCATCTGAAGATATTCCCGTTCCGGCTGACTATGACGGAGACGGTAAAACCGATTACGCCACATGGCGTCCCTCGACAAACTTCTGGTACGCTCTAAAAAGTTCCGACGATGGTTTGTTACCTGCCCAGTTCGGCTCAAACGCTTCGCAGGACGTGCTCGTGCCTGCCGACTATGACGGCGACCGCAAGGCTGATTGGGCGGTGTGGACGCCCGCGTCGGGCGCCTGGCAAATCTGGCGCAGCTCGGATTCGCAGATTTGGCAGCCGCAACTCGGCGCCTCGGGCGACGTGCCCGCGCCGGCAGCTTTCATTAAGCAAGCCAATGCAGCGCCGACACCAACAACGGGCGGACGCACCAACGTCGCCTTATCAATTAACGGAGGCATTGCCGATGCTTCATCAAAGGCACCTGATAAGTATTTACCTTCGGCAGCTAATGACGGCAGTCGTAACTGGGCAAACGGCGGCGCTTGGAGGGACGCGACGCCTAATAGCTTCCCCGATTGGCTTCAGGTAAATTTCAACGAGAGCAAGACGATTGATGAGGTTGATGTCTTTACCGTCCGAGATGACAACACAAATCCAGTTGATCCGACCGAGAGCACTACTTTTACACTATATGGCATTACGAGCTTTGACGTGCAGTACTGGAATGGCTCTGCTTGGTTGACGGTGCCGAACGGAAGTATTGTCAACACGAACAAAGTGTGGACAAAAATTCAGTTTCCGGCACTCACGACAAAGAACATCAGAGTTGTGGTCAACAGCGCCTCAGACGGCTACAGCAGAGTTGTCGAGCTTGAGGCGTGGAGCGGCAGCGCTGCGACGACACCTACACCAACACCGACTGTTACACCGACGCCGACAGTTACTCCAACACCAACTGTTACACCCACACCTGCGCAGGGCGCGCGCATTAATGTCGCCTTATCAGTCAACAGTGGTGCGGCTTCTGCTTCATCAAATGCGCCTGACAAGTTTTTCCCTTCCGCTGCTAATGACGGCAGTCGTAACTGGGCAAACGGCGGCGCTTGGCGGGACGCGACGCCGGACATCTTCCCCGATTGGTTGCAGATAGATTTCAACGGCAGCAAGACAATTGATGAGATTGATGTCTTTGGCGTAAGAGATGACAACACAAATCCGGTTGACCCGGCAGAAACGACTACCTTTACGCTATATGGGATTACGAGCTTTGACGTTCAATACTGGAATGGTTCGAGTTGGATAACAGTGCCGAATGGCAGCGTAACCGGTAACGATAAGGTTTGGAGAAAGTTTCTGTTTTCGCCCGTCACGACAACAAAAATCAGAGTTGTCATCAATAGTGCCTTAGCCAGCTACAGCAGAATTGTCGAGCTTGAGGCATGGGGCAGCAACGCTGCAACGACGCCTACACCGACACTTACCCCAACACAGACAGTTACACCGACAGTTACTCCAACTCCGACGCCGACGATTACACCGACGCCCACTCCTAATAGAACAAACTTCGCGCTTTTCTCTAACAACAGTATTGCTACTGCTTCGTCATTTTACGGCAAAAACAACAACCTGCCTGACGCCGCTACCAACGGCGACCGTCGGGGTTTGAATTGGAGCTTCAACGGCTATTGGCGAGACGCTACCCCAGACGGTTATCCGGACTGGCTGCAAGTAGATTTTAGTGGCAGCAAGACGATTGACGAGATTGACGTCTTTACATTTCAGGACGACTACTCGAATCCGGTCGAGCCGACGGAAAGCACAACTTTTAGTACGTATGGCATTGTCAATTTTGACGTGCAGTACTGGAATGGCTCTGCTTGGATGATAGTGCCGAACGGAAGCGTGACTGATAACAACAAGGTCTGGAGAAAGTTTGCGTTTTCGCCAATAACGACAACAAAAATCAGAGTTGTCGTCAACAGTGCATTATACAGCTACAGCAGAATTGTTGAAGTTGAAGCTTGGGGCAGCGGCGGCGCTACTTCAACACCGACGCCGACACCAACACCGACACCGACGGTTACTCCGACGCCGACACCAACACCGACAACGGTGTCGCAGGCGGCGCTTGGAAAAGCTCGCCTTTCGCCGAAAAACGCGACCGGGGGGACGAATCTTTATTCACGCAACTTCTCGTGGGGAACCGGTCTGGTCAACCTGCCGGGCAGAGCCGGACTCGATGCCGGACTTGCACTTTCGTATAACTCGCTGGTCTGGACGAAAGTTGGCAGTACAATGGTTTTTGATGCGGATAAGACAAACGTTGTGCCCGGTTTTCGCTTCGGCTATCCGGTCATCGAGCCGGTCTACACAGACGAGCAAACGAATAAGCTGACTTATCTGATGGTTACACCGTCGGGAGCGCGCGTCGAGTTGCGGCGAACTGCCGTATCTAATTTGTACGAGTCGGTTGATTCGTCATATTTGCAGCTTGAAGTCATCGGAACAGGCACGCAAGAACAGCAGCAACTCGTTTTACGTGCAACCGACGGCACACAGATGAAGTACGTCTGGAAGGCGGGCGCGTATCGGTGCGCGGAAATAAAGGACAGCAACGGCAACTTTATTACGGTGTTTCACGACAGCGAATATGGCTTGCTGAGAAGCGTGACCGATACTCTGGGCAGAGTCATCAACGTCGAATACGACACTGAATTCTACCCGACTGCCATTAAACAGCAATGGAAAGCGAATAACGGTACAGGAGCGGCTGTCGAGCACGCGTACGCGACTTTCAGTTACACATATGCGCCAATTAATCCGAATTTTGCCAGTAATCTGACCGTACAGGGACCTTCAGGCGGGATGAACATAAAAGTTTTGAACAAAATAACTTACGCAGACGGGGGCGCAACGACCTTCGAGTATAACTATTACGGACAGGTCTGGCGGGTAAGGAATGTGGCGGCGGATTCATCGGTGCACGAATTAAGCACGGTGCGCACCGACCTGCAAACTCCGTCAGCCGGACAAACCGATTGCCCGCGCTTTTCGACGACATACACCAAAGTCGAGAACTTCAACAACAATCAGGAAGTCGTCGTTACTAATACAGTAGCGGAAAATCAAACTTTGACAGGCGTGCAGGAGTCGGTCACGGTGGTTACGGTGACGCTTCCAAACGGAGTAGTGGAGAGAAGCTATTCACTCGGGCGCACCGATTGGACGGAAGGCTTGCCAATTTATTCGGAGACTTGTACCAGCGCCGCCTGTACCGGAGACGACAAGAAGCGGTGGGTCAACACCAACTGGACGCAGGACGAGCCGAATGCGGCTTATCTGCAAAACCCGCGCGTCGTCGAAACAAAGGTCAGTGACGCGGGCAACACCAAACGAACGACAATTGACTATCTGATGCAGGCGGGCAGCACGACCGTTTCGCGTTACGGTTTAGTTAGAGAAGTAAAACTCTATGATGCAAACCAAACAACCGTCCTCAAGCAGGCTATAACTGAATACAACCTGGACACGTCTTATACATCGAGAAGAATCATCGGCTTGCCGTTGGAGAGTAAGCTGTATGACGAAGCGGGCAATTTGATGTCGAGAGCTACTTACGCCTATGACGCAGGCAGTTTTACGGATGCGGAAAACATCTCACCAGTTCAACACGACGATACGAACTATGGCGCAGGTTTTGTCTTCGGCAGAGGCAATTTGACCAGCACGACTCGGCACGATGTGACCGGCTATACTTCAGCCGTGACATCAAGCATGAGATACAATACGGCGGGCGCGGTCGTCTCGCAAACCGACCCGATGAACAGAACGGTTACAATCAGCTATGCGGATGCATTTAGTGATGACCCGAATAACACCCTCAACCGCAGAGCGTTTGCTTATCCGACAAGACTGACTGATCCTGACGGATACTTTTCACAAGTGAGATACCGCTACGATATTGGGGCGAATGTCTGGGCAAAAAGTCCTGCTCCGGCTGGAAATGCCCTGGGTAAGATAACGGAAAGAATATTTGACTCAGTGGGTAGATTGGAAAAACAATCTCTGTTAAAGGACGGAGTGGAATACGCGTACACGAAATACGAATATCCGCCGAGTCAAAACGTAGCCGTCACGAAAACAACTCTCACCGATACTAATAACAACGGTGTGGGTGACACCGCAGATGAAGTTGCATCGGAAAGCTACTTTGACGGCGCGGGCAGAGTTTACAAGTCGAGAAGTCCGATGTCGTTCAACGCCGCCGGCGGCACGTTAACTTGGATCGGTCAAAAAGCGGAGTATGACTTGATGGGCAGAGTTATTCGCCAATTCATTCCGACCGAGATAGATTCCAACTGGAATCCGACCAATACCGACCAAACCAGAGGCTGGCAATCGACATCGCGGCAATATGATTGGAAAGGCAGAGTTACGACAGAAATCGGACTCGATAATGTTGACCGGGTTTATTCTTATGACGGCTGCGCCTGCGCGGGCGGGCAAATAACGACCGTTCAAGGCGAGGTGGTGGACGGCGAAAGAAGGACGCAGAAGATTTATGCTGACATCTTGGGCAGAAATTGGAAAACCGAAGTCCTCGATTATAACGATTACGTTCATACCTCGACTGTTACCAAATATAACGGGCGCGACCAGGCGGTGTGGACAAAACAGTTTACCGGCGCTGCTCCGTACGATGCGCTCTACAGCGACAGTTGCCCGATGCAACCTGCCGGAGGAGCACAAACCTGTCAGATTGCGACTTCGACTTATGACGGACACGGGCGTTTGAAAACAAGCCACGCCCCGCAGCAAGACGCGGACAAAGTAACGACCTACAATTACAATGCTGATGACCGCCCGCAGTCGGTTGTCGACGCGAGAGGAGCAAGCTCAACTTTCACTTATAACAATCGCGGCTTGCTCGAAAAGATTGATTATTCACTTCCGGGCGCCGCAACCAAGTTTCCGACTATCAATCCGAATACTAAAACAAGTTCACCAGATCCCAACGCGTGCACTCCTGCAAACCCTGACTTTCCAGATTGCGGCGGCGGTACCGAGCCGACGCCGACGCCGAATCCGCAACCGTATTTGTCGTGGGTTACCTTCGGTTATGACGCCCTCGGCAACCGGATAAATATGACAGATTCGGAAACCGGCACGGCCACCTACGATTACGACGGTCTTTCCCGGATGACAGCCGAACATAAGCAGTTTCGCTCCGATTGGACTGGCGTTTCAAATCGGACGTTCGACATTCAATACACGTATAATCTGGTCGGACAGCTGAAAAGCGTTACCGACCCGTTCAATCAAAGAATTGATTACGCGACGGACAAGGGCGGAAAACTCAAGCAAATCACCGGATCGCCTTTCGGGACGGATGCAGCGACCAACCAACCGATAACCAATTACATCAATGATATTGCGTACCGGGCGTGGGGCGCGGTCAAACAAATTGATTACGGCAACGGAGCGCGGATGACGCAGACTTTCGACAATCGGCTGAACCTATACGAGTTTATGGTGGAAAAACCGGGCGAGGCGGTGCCGCATATCAAGAAGACTTACCAGTATTATAATGACAACAGACTCAAGTTCTCCGACGACGGCGGAAATAATGTAATGCGAGTGCCGGAGCAGTTTGACCGCTCGTATAAATATGACTTTATGGGGCGATTGACGGAAGCCAGAACAGGTATTGAAGCACAGGGCGTACCGGCAACCGACCGCAATCAGGTTCCCTACAAACAAGATTACGCTTACAACGCTTTCGGCAATGTCACATCCAGACAAACCTACACCTGGACTGAGGCGAATAACGAAACGCACACGTGGACAAACGGCAGAGAATCAACGTGGGGCTATGACGCCGACGGCAGATTGAAATCAACGCCTGAAAACCGTTATTACTATGATGCGGCAGGCATGCTTGTGATGGTTACGTTAAATAACAGCAGAAGAACTATCCAACATCTGGACGGTGAAGGCAAGCCTGCCCGCCAAGACCAATACAGTTATTACAGCTATCAATTCAATCTGCAACAGAGCGAGTATTTCATCTATTCAAGCGTGCTCGGTAAACTGCTGACCGAAGTCAAAAGCAACGGCACAAAGAAACGAACATTCGTTTATGGAATGGAAGGCGTGATTGCCTTGCAAAGCTACAGCGGCACAGCGCAGGAAGTCAGGTGGGAACATACCGACCCAGGCAATGCTTCATATTCACAAACCGGATACAACGGTTTAATGTATTACGGCTCGCGCGCCGAGTTTGACCCGTTAGGTTCTAACGTCGGATTGTCTAATCCGAACGCTCAACAATCAAAAGCACAGAATGCTCCAGCGCCTAGTTGGGGTTATGGCACATTTGGCGACCCGTTTGGCAGTTACAGTTGTCGAATGGATTATGTAGAAGTGCCGTGTTCAATGGTGATGCAGGCTCTGAGTGTTGGTGCGGCAGTATTCGCACCGTTAGACCAATTTCAGGCTGTCAGATATAACGGACAGAATACGTTTGCGACATATAGAGCATTTTCAGATGGCTATGCCGGATATGTTCCTAATAATGCTACATATATTGGGAATGGAATAATTCAACCAATAGGAACTCAACAAGTTTCAAACTATATACTTAATCTTGAACGACAACCACTAGGCGGACTTAATGGAATTACAGACCCAAGAGTATCGGGAGAGTTTAGAGTAACTTTAAGTCAATCACGAGGTGATATTAGGAATTACTTCAGTTTAGTCAACATAGACAGATATTTGGGTGTATTTTTTAATGGTGTAGATGCCGCACGGGATGCTCTAACTGCTTTTCTAAATTTTGGTGATTGCAAGCAATCTCTTGAGAATTTATTATCGAATCTTGTACAGTTGAACAAGAACGCAGGATACACAAATGAAGTTCGCTCAACTAATATCTTATCTCTCTTTAATAATATAAATTCTCAAGTGCAAGGCGGATTGCGGTTAAGCTCAACAAACTCCGAGGCAGAGAATGAATATCTATCACATTATCCTAATGGAGAATTAAGTGCAGGAGGCGGAGGCTTAACTTTTTCGGTTAATAAAGGAAGTTTTACTGGAACTGGGGCATATATGTATGCTCATGTTAATGCAGAGCATGTTAGTACAGCAGGCTATTCCAATAGTCTTATATCTAAAGCTTCTATCAGGGCATCTTACAATTCAATGCTTAGATTGGTACATGAATTAGCTCATGCAGCAGGTGTAAACGCGGCTTTTACTGAACTGGAAATAGATAAAGCTGCAATTGCTGTTGACCCAAACGTAAAAAATTTTAATGATTTTGTTAAAAAGCATTGTATCCCTAAAGAATTTCATTAATCAGGAGCAATTATGAAAGAAGCAATGTGTCTTTTATGTGTAATAATGTTAAGTACTATCGTTATCAGTCAAGAAAGTAGAAGTATAAGGAAAAGTATTATACCCCTCCATTCAACTCGGTTAGATGTTGGAAAAATAGCCACCCCGATAGAAGATATAGGGAACAATAGATACGAGACTAAAAACGAAACTATAGAGGTTAATTACTCCAAAATGCCGTGTATTGGAACTGGTTGGAATGTTAAGTTTGATACAGTCGTGGACTATATGGTCTATCCAAAGACACCTATAACTATTAATACTGCGGAGGGAAGTTTTAGAGCACTTGTGCGAACTTCTGACGATGCAGGATATATTTATTACACTGATATACAAAACGGAATACAATACGTTGTTGATTCTGAGATGCATATTAGGTACATTAGATACACTCCTTCAGAAAAAGATTCAAAATATAGGTGTAAAGGCTTTCCAAATTATAACCCAGCATCTGAAACATATCGCCCATATGATAGTTATAAACTTGATGGAACTGAATGGGATTTAATAAGATTGGACGGTTTTTTAATTGAAGTTAAAGAATCTATTAAGCTAAAAGGGTATATTTTCGTATATTGCCAAACAGGAGAGCCTATAACTAAAATTAATCAAATAATAAAAAAACTGAGAACATTTGTGTTAGAGGAAAGAAAGATAAGCCCGCAAAAAGTAGAAATAATATTCGCAGGCTGTAGAGATGAAGCGGAAATAGAAATGTTTTTAATCCCAAATGAATACCCAATTCCTATATCATCACCTAAATACCCTAAATGAAAAGCAAATTGAAATTGTTAAATAAATAATCTTTAAGAAAAGTTTAGATTGTATTTTTCGATTTTTGCCTTAGCGTACTAAGGCTTTACGGCAGTGCAACCTTAATGGTAATAGCTCAATAACAATTGTCCAAACAATCCAGCACTTGGACGGTGAAGGCAAGCCTGCTCGCCAAGACCAATACCGCTATTACAGCTATCAATTCAATCTGCAACAGAGCGAGTACTTCATTTATTCGAGCGTGCTCGGTAAGCTGCTCACCGAAGTCAACAGCAACGGCACAAAGAAGCGCACGTTTGTTTACGGAATGGAAGGCGTGATTGCCTTGCAAAGCTACAGCGGCACAGCGCAGGAAGTCAGGTGGGAACATACCGACCCAGGCAATGCTTCATATTCACAAACCGGATACAACGGTTTAATGTATTACGGCTCGCGCGCCGAGTTTGACCCGTTAGGTTCTAACGTCGGATTGTCTAATCCGAACGCTCAACAATCAAAAGCACAGAATGCTCCAGCGCCTAGTTGGGGTTATGGCACATTTGGCGACCCGTTTGGCAGTTACAGTTGTCGAATGGACGGCTTTGAGGTGCCGTGTTCAATGGTGATGCAAGCTTTGAGCGTCGGCGTGGCTGTGCCTGATAGAAATTTCAACCAGGCGATAAATCTCGGATACTGGAGAGATGAAGATGATTTTGGTCATATGAATGATGGTTTTCCCGGTGTAATCACTCGTTTCTACCCGTTTCCGTATTTTGGAGGTTCTCCTTTCGGACAACAAACAAGTTCGCCTGATGGTTTATTGGATTTTCTCAAGTCAGTTTGGAATCAGTATCGGTGTGATAACAGACTTGCCAGAATTTTTGGTGATGAGCAAGTTGTGGTAGGTTCAGTGGTAGATCCCACATTTGTTGATGGCGATACAGCCCCTGGTAGACCCCGTATTGGATTATATGGTGAAGATCCAACAAAAGGAATAATTCATATATATTCAAACAAGTTCGGAACACCACGAAGTGGAACACCAGGGTTTGTCGGAAACCTTTTTGTTCCTCAAGGTGCTTTAAGCATGATTGGAAAACCAGACGCCTACTACGTTGATGGCGAACGCACCACTACATACAGTAATATTCAAGTTAGGTATGCAAGCGGTTCATTGTCTAGATTTGGATATAATGGTAATTTGGTAATTTCCTTTATTCATGCAGGACCTATCTCAAGCGCGAGTAGAAAACCTACTCCAATTAAATCTAATATCACAAATAGTGCCGGTTCAGTGTTAATAGGAACAATAGGCGCAGATGGAAGTCCTTATGACGGCGGAGGGGGCGGGGGTTACTACTAGTTTAAGCATTTATGGTAAGGAACATGAGGAGAAAAAGCATACCCCAAAGAATTACATTCATAATCATGTAATGTTTTATAGAGGAGGTAAAGGAGGTAAATTAGTCGGGATAGACCCGCGGTCTGTCTTTTGTGGAGATTTAGGATTTTAACAAGCGAGGTGAATATGATTAATAAGATAACGGTATCTTGGATTGGAATGGTGTTACTGCTTATATTTACGAATATAGTAGGCTTCCCACAAACGGATTCAAAAACTAAAGTTATTGAAGCCATCAAAACAGCAAATTGTGAATTTGCGGCTATGACAGTTGACGGTTTTGCTTATAATACTGATGCTGACAAAATCATCATAATAATTTCTTACAAAGGCAAGAAAGAATCAAAGAAAGACATAGCTTCACGGCGTTTATACAATGCTAAAACTTATTTCACAGAATATTATAAGGGAACATCTATGCTACGTTCACCGGAGAAAGTAATTACGGCTATTGGAACTGATGAAACAGAAGAAGGAAAATTGAATTTTTATGTAGATGGGAAATTGATTCTCACTATGTTTTTCCTAAATAACACAGATCTTAACTTATCACCTTGCCACACTGAATCTAAGGATTATTGTAAAGATGAAATAAAAAAACTATTTTTTCCCTGTCTTGAGAAAATTAAAAGGAAAACTTCAAATTAAATAATAGAACTGTAGAGGATTTTATAAGAGTATCCTCTAACTGAATAATCAAACACACAGTTGGACGGACGGCAGAGAATCAAACTGGGGTTATGACGCCGACGGCAGGTTGAAATCAACACCTGAGAACAGATACTACTACGATGCAGCAGGCAGCCTCGTGATGGTCACGCACAGTACGAGCCGAAGAACCATTCAGCATCTGGACGGTGAAGGCAGAGCCGCTCGCCAAGACCAATACAGCTGCTACAGCTATCAATTCAATCTGCAACAGAGCGAGTACTTCATTTATTCGAGCGTGCTCGGTAAGCTGCTCACCGAAGTCAAGGATGGTTTGTGGACAAACTTCATCTAAGATCTCAGTTGAAAAATGGTGGTTGAATACAGTGCGCCGAAAGCAGCAAATGCTGGCGGGAGTAAAATACGTGCTAAAGGATTGGCAAGGCTCAATGCGTGTGTTGGTCAGAGAAGACGGCTTTGTGCAGGCTAGGATGAATATTGATATTAAAAATGGTCAATCCGATAAATTCTTAAATAAGTCGGATTAATCCACAAGCACAGAAAACCTGTGTCAAACCTGTGTCATTTTTGTCCTGTAATAACGAAAGACTTGTCGTTCCTATTAAGCCATTTCTGTCAAAACTAGACTCTTTAACCTGCCGATTTACCTTTCAATTAAAAGCCACTTTGTCTTATCCACTATTCCTAACAAAAGTAATCTAACTAAATTATTTAACAAAAGAAAAAATCTTGTGGATAACTACTGTCCTTTAGCCCTCTGAGGCGAACTTTTCCCACTATTTTCATTTTTGGTAAGTTGATACTGTTTAAGCGTGAGTGTAACTACCTTGTGCTTTTTATTTTTCTCTTATGAAACTCTACCGAAAACGAAATTCCTTCAAGCCATCCGTTATCAAACGAAATCCTGCTCTGGTAAATCGTTTTCAGCGAAAGAAGAATCGGATAAAACCACGCCTTTTGTATTCCAAGAAAAATCAAACAGGGAAGTCCTATACCTTTGTCAATAACAAACGGATCGAAAAATTCGATTCTCATTTCCCGCATTTGAAAAGTGATCAATTAAAACAATCTGATACAGGTTCACAGAAAAACTGGTGGACACCCATTTGGAGTGGCTTGGTTCTTGATAGGGGAGCCAAACACAGAAAAGCCATTAAACAAGCCATCTGGCTGTATCTTTATTTGCTGACAGTAGCGAATAGAGGAAATGGGCAGCTCTTTCGCAAACTCAAAACTATTGCCATAGAAACAGGTTTTCATCCGCGCAGCGTCGAGCGGTGGCTGAAACGCTTGCGCGAGAAAGGCTATATCGAAACACATTCGACAGGTCGTTTCCTGCAAATCTCGATTACCAAATGGAAACCGATTGCTCGTAAAAAGACAAATAATGAAAAGGGTAAACAATGAAAGAAACCTTTAGCTAACAAAAACCTTGCCAATCAAAACCAAACAGATGCCTTACAATCTCGAAAAACAATTGAATAAAATCATCTGCGGCGATGCCATCGAAGTTCTCAAGAAATTTCCTGATGAAAGTATTGATTGCGTGGTTACTAGCCCGCCGTATTGGGCTTTGCGTGATTATGGAGTAAAGCAGCAAATCGGATTAGAATCAAGCAGCGAAGAATATCTAAAGAAGCTGATGAACGTCTTTGCCGAAATCCGCCGCGTTTTAAAGCCTGCTGGAACTTGCTGGGTGATCTTAGGCGATACTTACGTTAATAAAACAAAAAACGGGCGCCGGTACAAGATGCAACACAATATGTATGATTCACCAGCGAGACAAGCTACCTTTCCAAAGTTAAAAACCAAACTCGACAGTCAAACAAAATCACTGTGTTTAATTCCTTCAAGGTTTGCGGTCGGGATGATTGAGCAGGGCTGGGTGTTGAGAAATGAAATCATCTGGCACAAGCCGAATGCGATGCCGCAAAGCATTAAAGACAGATTTACGGTTGATTTTGAGAAGGTATTTTTCTTTGTGAAAAGTAAAAGATATTACTTCAAACAGCAGTATGAGCAATTAAAAAATCCCGAGCGGTTAAAGAAAAGATTGCTTGATCCAAACACAAAGCATAAATATACGAAAAGCTACTGGTTTTCCGCCCATCCCGAAATCTCTGAAAAGCGAAGATTGAAAATGCTTGAAAAGGGAAGAAACAAGCGCTCCGTGTGGACAATTGGAACGACCAACTTTGCCGGAAAGCACTTTGCCGTTTATCCGCCAAAACTCATTGAGTCGCCAATCAAGGCAGGCTGCCCCGAGGGCGGAATCGTGCTTGACCCGTTTTTAGGAAGCGGGACAACAGCATTCGTAGCACAGAAGTTCAACAGAAACTTTATCGGTATTGAAATAAATTCCCGGTATGTGCGCCTGGCGAAACAGCGATTAAAACGCGAAACGAATCATCAGAAAGCGCTCAAAACAAATAATAATTTTTAACTGGAAATTAACACCAATCAAATTTAAGAACTTATCTAAAATTGTTACAGCCATCTGGCATCCATCCCCAAAGTTGTGTCGCCTGGCTCGGTTAATAAATTGTGTTTTGTTTTAGACCAAACAGGCTAAATTTTCCTACTATTTCGTTTTTCAGTTAGCCGCTAAAGTGAATTTGTAAGTTCAATTCTTTCCAATGACAAATTCACTCGAATCACAATTGCAATCCGATGTTACCGTCTTTGCTCAAACAAACTTTCGTAATGAACAAGTAAATTTCGGTATCAAGCAAGCTGACAGATTAGCTCATATTTACTTAATCGGAAAAACTGGAACCGGCAAATCCACTCTGCTCGAAACCTTAATGACCGACGATTTGCGGAAAGGCAACGGTTTTGCTTTGCTTGACCCGCACGGCGATTTGGTCAAGAAAATCTACCGTAAAGCTCTTTTGTTGAGACAATCAGATTTACTGTATTTCGATGTGCCAAACCCCAATCAACCGTTCGGATTTAATCCGCTGGCTGATGTCAGTCAGGATAAACGCCCTTTGGCAGCTTCCGGCATTCTTCAAGTATTTAAGCATCTGTGGCAGGAATCGTGGGGTCCGCGTCTTGAACATATTTTAAGAAATTGCCTACTGGCTCTTCTTGATTACCCAGATGCCAATCTCGCCGATGTATTAACTTTGCTTTCCGATAAAGATTTTCGATTGTCGGCTGTCAAACACATCACAAATTCTCAAATCAAAGACTTCTGGACAAAAGAGTATGAAAGTTATCCTGCACGCCTCAAAGCCGAAGCTATCAGCCCGATTCAAAACAAAGTCGGCGCGTTTCTCTCGAATCCAATCTTAAAACGAATTCTGACTAAACCGGAATATCCGTTGCGATTGAGACAAATAATGGATGAAGGAAAAGTGCTGCTGGTTAATCTGGCAAAGGGAAGTCTCGGCGAAGATACCGCAAATCTTTTAGGCTCGCTGCTAATTTCCCGATTCGACCTTGCCGCCTTGAGCCGCGCTAATGTGCCGGAAGAAGAAAGAAAACCGTTTTATCTGTATGCCGACGAGTTTCATAATTTTACGACGCAAAGTTTGTCGGGAATGCTATCGGAGCTAAGAAAGTATAAGCTGTCGTTAACCTTGTCAAATCAATTTCTGACGCAGGTAGAGCTGCCAATCAGAGACGCTATCTTAGGCAATGTCGGAACGATTATCGCCTTTCGAATTGGCGCAACCGACGCGGAAATTCTCGCGCCGGAATTCGCCCCCGAAATCAACCCCATCGATTTACTGAATCTGCCGAATTACCACATTTACCTAAAAATGATGGTTGACGGCAAAGTCTCAAAGCCGTTTAGCGCCGTCACTCTGCCGCCCGCTTCGCCCGATTCATCATGACGGGAAAGCTCTGTTTGACGCAGGGCGGCAGCATACGTACTCCCGGTAGTTTATCAAAACAATCCTTCTTTTATTTTAAACCGCTTTTTAATCCACCTCGTTTATTCAAGTTTTTCCGTTAATTTCCTCTTGATAATTTCTTCTTTTTTTCTTGCTGAAAATATTTTCTCGGCAGGAATCAGCGCAAGAAATTGCCAAAAACAAAAACAACAAACAAGTTAGGAGGAAAAATAAAATGAACGACTCTGGTTCAACATTAATCGCTCATTGCGATACTCGAAAGATTACGAGAGAAAAATTGATGGAGATTTCCGTCCCCGAGGCGACGAGAACGCACCAACCGCTCTCGCATTACGAAATAGTGGAAGTTCTAGAAGAAGCACTTTCATTTCGGTATCTAAAGATAGTCAAGGACGAATATGCCGTATCCCGTGATGGAATGAAGATGTTCGGCGTGATGGATTTGAATGCAGAGTTCTCGGGCTGCCGCTTTTCCGTTGGGGTGCGAAACTCAAACGACAAATCAATGCGATTGGCACTGACTGTCGGCTACCGCGTGTTTGTCTGCGACAACATGGCGTTTTCAGGCGACTTTACGCCACTATTGCATAAACATACCAGGAAATTAGAACTTAAAGATTCAATTTCAATTGCCGTTGACCGAATTCACCGCGTTTTTGAGCCGCTAAAAGCGCAGGTTCAGGCGATGCGCGAACTGGTATTAACGGAAGATGAAGTTAAATTGATAATCTACCAAGCTTTCTTGGATAGAAGCGTCAGGGCTGTTCCGAGACATTTGATGTCAATGGTTCACGACCTCTATTTCAGACCGCAACACGAAGCCTTTATGCCGCGAAATCTATGGTCGCTGTCAAACGCATTTACCTCGGCTTTCAAGAAACTGACTCCGGTCAAGCAGTTTGAAACGACCGCGCGGCTCGGGGCATACCTATCGGATGTTCAAAAAGGCTTGAAACTAAAGCGGCAGCTTGATTTGGGTTTTCCGCTGCAAATGCAAGATGAGCCAATACGACAAACAACCGAACAATCTGGCAAGATTCTCCAAATGCCTTATGCTACTAGTCCAAACAATCCGAATCCGTCCGGCAATACCGATTTAAACAACTTCAATCGGAACAATCAACCAAACAATCAAGGTTATGAAGACTTTGATGAAGACGATGTTGCTGAAGATCTGTATGACGAACTTGACGATTACTTTGACGAGGAAGAGGAAACAGAAGCTATCGACGAAGCAGTTGACGAGATGATGGAAGAATTCAAGCGAAAAGCGGCTTAAGTTGCTTCAATCCCGATTCGCCAATCACCTCAACGAAAATCACCAATCAACACAAACAACCAACCAATAAAATAAGGAGGAAAAACCGATGAGTGTGATCAGGCTCGACAGTCCCGCCATTCCGGTCAAAATAACCGAGAGCGGCACTTGTCTTGCCAAACTCGAACATGTCTGGCAGGCAGCAAGACGCTTTGCCAGAAAAAACGGTTACAAAGTAGTAGAAACCTACGGCGTGATAGGCGTCGCCCCGTTCTGAGGCTTTGCCGTAGGAGCGTGGTTCACGTATCTTAAAGTGCCATATAAAGAGCCGATTGAACTTTATGAGATTTTTGACAGCCGAATCTTGTGGGTGGCTGAGTGGACAATCGGCTAGACAACAAAAAAACCAATATAAGGGAAGTGTCAATAAAATGCGCTTCCTTTTTTCCTAAAGACAAAAACTTTATTGCCACTAAAACAGGAGGAAACCAATTTGTGATGAATGATTCGATAAAACTGGCGCAATGGTAGACTGGGTTAAATGCGGTCAAAGACCAGCTTGAAAACGAAATAATTCCCATCGGAGGTTATCTCGGCATCAAGGACCCGGAGTTGATGATTGCTTTAGAGGAGCTTTCCGCGAAACTTCAAAATCACTTTGACCGATTCAAACTGGTCGCCGTGGCGATAGTGGATAAATAGTAAAGACTCGTCTTGAGCAGCAAAACTAACAGTTGTCTAAAACAATCAAAAGGGAAGTGTTTATAAATACGCCTCCCTTTTCTAATTGTTACTTTTTCTATCTTCCTTTACTGCGTATCAATCGTTGCTTCAATTGTATTCTCGGTTGAATCCGCTACATTTGAAAAGAAATTGTAACCCGTCATTGATTCGACATAATCAGGGCTGACGCGGTATTGCTTCCAGTCCGAGACAACATTATTGTTGTTCGGCACAAACACGGCAATAAGTCTCGTTGATGTGGTTACGCGCGAGACATCATTTGTGCCTGACGGCAAAATCATAATCACTTTCCACGTATTGGTCGGAACTGCCACTTTACCACCAGCAATAAACCCGCTCACGCCTTGTCCGCCGGAGATGATATAAAGCTCATTGCCAGCGTTTACAAGCGTGCGGCAATAGCTTTCCAGATTTGCCCAAGTCTGTTGATTATTGGTCGGCGCCTGCGGAATCATATTTGTCATCAAAAAAGTTGCTGAGTTATCCGCAACTGTTTTTGTTCTGTCTCCCGATGGAGTCATATGACCTCGGTCATAACCCGAACCCGAATAATCAGTAGCTAGAACGCGATACCAACCCGTCGGTAAGGTTGTATCCGGTCGAAAGTCATCTTGACGCGGAGTTGAGCCAAGCCAGCTTGCATCAAGATGCCAGCTTACCCAGTTTGGGGTTCCGTTGTCGCGGTGATAGGAAAGTGCATATTGGGCTTTTTCCATCAGGTAGTTAGTCGGTTGATTGACATTCGCTGCGGCGCCACTCGGATTGCCCATTGTCAGATGAATATTTGTTGATGGAGGCGGCGTCGGTGATACGGTCGGTGTCGGAGTCGGCGAACTGTAAGCGGTGGCGGTAATACCGTCTATATTGATCCGATTTGTTCCGCCTGATACTTTACGAATTTCAAACCGAACGGCAGAAGATGAATTGACCGTAAAGGAAGCAGTTAAAAGCGATGTTGAATTGGTTGTAACAGTTGAGCCGACCTTTGTCCAAGTTGAGCCGCTATTTGTTGATTTCCAAAGCTCCCAAGTGCTTGAACCGTCCGCACCGTAAACAGCGTGTTGAACAGAAACAGTTCCGGCATTTGCCACATTAAAGTTCATCCGCACTTTTCCCGCGTTGCGGACACGCGCCGACCAGGAACCTGTCTTTCTATCGCTGGTCGTATTACCCGTCAAAGCATCATCGAGATACCAGCTGCCTGAGCCGAGAGTAACATTGGCAGCCGCATAAGCGGTTTTTCCGCCTGCTTCAAAGCCTTCGCTTAAAGTGTTTGAAGTTTGCGAGCTGACTGTAAAAAAACTAGCCGCGCTCCACAAACACACGGCAACCAAACCTGTAAAAACGACGTAAAGTTTTTTGTTCATAAATTTTTCTTTTGGTTTCCCTTTGTTTGAATTGAAATGAATAACTGCGGTATGAAAGAAATTGAAAGAAAAACGAAGTGAAAGATAGAGAAGGCGCGGGACTTGACGCCTTTGGCTTTTCCGGTAAATAAAGTGAAACAAAAATTCACTAGAGTCTTTTCCGTCCGAGCGAAATAGAAAATCCAGCTTCCGCTAAATTAGAAAATCGTCAAAACAAATCGATGGAAAAACGCGAAAATTAAAACCATTTCAATATGCACGAATCTGGCGGATAAAACAAGAACAAAGATTTGGTTTGAGGGTTAAATATTTGTTAAAACTTTGAATACGATTTACAGCAGTTGACCAAGGGAGCAATCGAGTAACATGCGTAAATCGAAAAAAGCGCTTTGAATTTCTGCCGGTTTAGCAGCCAAATAATAACGATTCTCAAATCTAAATATCAGAAATACTAGAAGACTTTGATTAAAAGTTTTACTGGAACTTTCTTCCCAAACCTGCTTTGTTGAAGCAGGCTTCGAGTTCTACGGTTTTATACGCAGCCTTAATTCCACCTCCCGCAAAAATTAACGAATATTTTTTGATTATTATTTTCCATAATCGCATTCATGGTTTTTTCCCTTATGCCGGGCGATGATATGGTCGGCGAAGCGGTCGGCGAATGCCGCGATTGTTAGTGAAGGATTCGGTCCCACCGGACCAGGCATAACCGAGCCGTCGGCGATATAAAATCCGGGATAACCAAACACTTCTCCGCAAGCGTTGACTACACCTTCTTCGCGGGTTTCTCCGAGCGGGCAGCCGCCTAAAGGATGTGCAGTCAGTACTTGATGAAAATTCCATTTATAGGAAGGATTATCCATATATTCGGCATTTAATGCTTTAGCAATTGCTTTCACCACCCTTCTAACTCGGTCGTAATATTCACGTGAATTCTTGATGCTCCAGTCGCAATCAAGCCATCCGCCTTTCAAAAACAATTTCGCGTTTGGAATATCGCGTCCCATTGTTAAGACGGGCATCGAGCTTTTCGATGATGCCGCCTCCCCGAGTAGTTCGGAAATCTCCGCGCTGAGGTCGGCATCATTGCTTAGTCCCCAACGGTACTTTAAAACCGTTTTTAGAAATCGCATCGAGCGAGAGAGCGTACCCGGAAGACCCTGCAGTTCGGCGAACCAGCTGAGCAGGTAAGGATGACCGCCATCCTCAACGTAAAAGCCGCGTCCCTGCTTTCCGCCACCGTCCAAATCGTCCGCAAAACGAATGGCGCTCGTGATGACGGGACCGAAACTCGGGTCGAGGCGGCGCGGCACACTTTTCCCGTTTTTCTTCTCCATGCTTTTAACAATAAACGATAGCAAATCGCCGTTAACATTATACCGCGTACCGAGGATTGATTTGTTGATGTTCGGAAACGACGTTTGATTTTTGAATAAAAGAAAAGGCGTTCCGAATGTTCCGGCAGCTAATATCAAATAATCACAAGTTATCACCTGTTTTTCACGCGCTTCGTCATTTACGGTCTTTTGTTCCTGAAAGCGTTCCGGCTTGTGAATGACGTACTCAACGCGGTAGCCTTTTGGTGTATCGCAGCGCGGCTTGATTGATTTGACCTCGCACAAAGTTCTCACGTCCGCCGGTCGGGTCTGATGAATCGCCGCCGTAATGTATGTGTAATCGAGCGTGTTTTTGCTGCCGAAGTTGCAGCCCAAATCGCATTCGCCGCACAAGCGGCAGGTCGAGCGTGGCATTTCGCAGTTGAATTTTACAGAGTGATAATTTTTATATTGCTCCTTGATTTGTGCGCCGACGATTGGCGGATTGTCCGAATTGTCCTCGTCTGGATTGGCAACGGGGTTGCTTCTAAAACTTACGGCGAGATTAACAGGCAGCCATACGGGGTTTGTTTCGCTACAATTTATCTTTTCAGCTGCCTGTCTCAGTGCCAGCATTTTGGGCGTATTGTTGTATGGTGGATGAGCAAAAGGATACTTTTGAACATTCATCATTTGCTCGACACGTGCGTAATGAGAAGCGAGCTGGTGGTATTTTACTGCCCATTCTTTATAACGGCCGTTTGGAAGGTCTTCCTTAAACCATTTTTCATCCTTACGAACGAGAACATTGGCATAAATCAATGAACCGCCGCCGAGACCGCTTGCGACGAGCGCGCCTGAGCCTTTGAAAGACCAGACGTTATACATTCCGTATAAGCCTTCACTTGGGTCCCAGAAGTTTTTGCCTAAATCGTAAGGGGCGCGCGGGAAAGAATTCGGTGGATACGCTTGCCCGCGTTCGAGTAGGCAGACTTTTAAACCAGCCTCAGCCAGCCGGTAAGTTATCACCGAGCCGCCAAAACCCGAACCGATAATTACCGCTTCAAAATGCTCAGTCATTTTTTCTCCATTTACAATACTTTCGCTTGTCCAATCTCTTCCGGTCGTATTTCTTCTGTTTCTTCGGTTATCATTTCTTCATCTAAAGAAGCATCCACAGTATCCAACTCTCTTTGGAAATCCGTTTGTATAAAAATCGGCGCTTCGATTAGTTCGGGTTTAGTCGCTCTCGGATCATCAGGAATCAATCTTGATTCTAGCTTTTGACGATTCTGCTCCTTCCATTTTTTTGCTACTTTGCGAATTCCAATCGGAAAAATGGTCAGATTGCCGTTTTTATCTACCTTGAATCGGATAAAATTTTTGTAATCCGCAATTGATAATGATGAAAAGGCTTCATTGTGATGGTGTCCGAAAGCATTGAGCGAAACAAATAAATAAGCCCCCATAATGATAGAACCGACAATCCACCCGCCGACAAATATTAATAATCCTGCCAAAAGCATTTGTTTGATCGAATTGAAATCTAAACCCTTTCCACCACTTACTAAATAAGAAACTGCCCACGAAACAAAAAAGACGGCAATCAGATGGACAAATGCATGAATGGATCCCATCAAAAAGCGGTATTTCCGCGAGGACGTATCAGTGAAAAGAAAAAAGCCGAGCACAATAATTATCACCCAGTAAATTGAAATCGGCTGCACAAGCGCGTCTTGGATAACCGTTCGGGCTGCTAAATGAAATTGGTTCAAGTTGAAACGTCCGATATCGGAGAGAAATGCCCGCGCCGTTAGCAGGTAAAGCGCAGCTGTCAGTACGCCAAACCAGGGATTATAAAAAAGGAAAAGAAGATTGCGCCAGCACAGCCTTCTTGATGTTGGCACGTCTGGAAAACTTTTTTTTAGGTTATATAAATGTCCCTTTTTTTTACCAATCTGCTCGACATTTTCCTGGTGAGTCGGATGGAGGAAAGCACCGCCTCCGCCTGCCGTTATTTTCTGCTTACCAGTATCCGAGTTTTCATGTCTTCTGTAATAGTGACGGTCGCCTGCAATATAAACAAACACTTTATGCTGGAGAATATGCCCCTCGAAAAACCCCATATTCCGGTCATTATAATTCGGATTGTTCTCGTATAGTTTGGCGTTTATCCAGTGCGGCTCGGCATTACATAGTATGATACGGTCATCCGTTTTGACATGCTTTTCCATCACCGTGCGGAAGTATTCAACCTGCGGCTTATCGAGCGAAGATCCGAGCTGCACATCAGTTCCAAAGAGCCACCACCCGCCGACCAGTTTAAGAGCAAAATAGCTGCGATTTTGTTTAGTTTTCCAACCGGCAAACCCGCGTCCTTCGCAAAAGATTCGTGAGAAGGAAACAAGGCTGTCATACCAATCGTGATTACCAGGAATGGCAAATACGGATGCCGTTGGTGCATCACGCTTAGGAAAAGCGGTAGAGTAAGGCTGTTCTAAACGTTGGTTGTAGTCCTGCGGGTTTGCCGCCGGATAAACCTGGTCACCACCAAAAATTAAAATTTCGCCGTGATTTGTTTTTTCAGTAATTTTCTTATCTTTTTCGAGGGAAACTTCCAATTCCGGTTGGGATAAATGGTAAGCCATTGTATAAGTTGAATGCCAGCCGTCGCCGACATCGGCAATATAATCAATCCACAATTCGTCATTTGGGTAAATGGAGTAGTCATAATAAAAGCCGCGTTCTAATTCCCCGGGCTGCGTAAGAGCTTGAATTAATCTTTGATCGGCGTGTCTGCCGAAAATGGTTGAAACAAACACTTCAAAGCCGGTCCGCGCCAGTTGTCGCGGATTATACCAGCCGACCATTTTGGCTTTTTTGAAGTTTTTCATAATCTCTTGTCTCCGTAGGGAAGAAGATTTGGCTTGTCATTAGCAAGCCTTTTAATAAAATTGCGAGCTCTGTCTTGTCCATAAAAGGTTAAGAAATTTTCAAAAACCTCGTGGTTTCTCTTCATTGTATTGAGATAATAATCAAGCGGAAATGCCACGTCTTCGAGCAAGACCAAATCGCTTTTGACGTAGTGTTCCATCCTTGCCATATAGTAGAAAAGACTGTCGAAACAGTTGCGGGTAAACATTTCCTTTTCGGTGAAATCCAGATTTTTTGTTCGCAGTGCTTTTACGTAATCCTTTTCCCAAATTACTTCGCGCTTTCCAGGTGCTACCTCAAACTCGACATCGTTCCAGTCAAGCATTTTCATCGCCGATGCCGCATTCTCATCAGCGCGCATTTCGTCAAGGATTTTCTTCGCCGCCTCCGCTTGTTTCCACCGCAGCGCGAGTTTGCTCTGCTCGAGTTCGAGTTCGCGCTGCCGGCGGTTTAATCTCTGTTGTGAGACGTAGTTTACAATTGCAAGGAGGATGCCGCCGATAGCGCCGAGCCATGATAAAATTTGAATCCAATCCTTGAGATTGCCGTCAACTTGGGGAATTAATACAAACATTTCATTTGTTAAAGTTTGATAACAATTTTTTCGCAAAGACTATCGCCACCCTTGATTTTTTGAGTTGTGTGGTATTCGCTGAGTTTTTCCAACTCGTTCACCAAAGTTTGACGCGGAACAGCCGTTTGCGGCGTGTGTCCGTGTTTGCCTTCCAGCGTTGAGACAACCGTCTTGAGCCGATCTGAATTTTTCTCGTCGGTTGACCTTTTCCTAAAGTCATTCCATAAAGTTTTCGGTGTCGCGTTGCGGCTGCCGTGGTGACCTACTTTATAAAGCGTCGTATCGCGCAAAACTTTTCTGACCTCGGGCTTGCTCAAGGCGTATTCCCAGTTTTCAATCTGCGCGTCCCCCGAAAACAGCAGTTTTTCATCGCCGACTTCAAACAACATAATCACGCTCGTGTTATTCAGTGCTTTATCCAGAATGCGGACAAGTCCGAGAAGTTGTTCGGCGCGGACGGCGCGAACCTGCCGGATAAACCACCGGGTGTCAGACGGCGCAAAATTTTGATACACATTAGCTTTCGGAAAAAGACGGTTGGGCATTTCATTGTCTCTTTCATTCAGTCCCTCGACCAGATCGGCAGTTACCGCCTGCATTCCCCAGAAATTTTTGAGCATCGAATGAAACATCCAGAATTCTTCGTCATCGCGCGACCGCTGCTTAATAATTTCGTGATGCTGCTCTAAGGTGGGCGGACCAAGAATTTTGACTTTTACCCCAGGAAGGATTTGCGACAGGCTAAGGCGGTCGTTATAAGCGACGAAATACGTCGTCGCCCGCGCTCCCATAGCTCTTAAATTCATCACGGCGGATTCGTTCGCCACGTTGTTGTCGCCCATAAAAAACAAATGACGTTTTGTTTTTTCGTCAAGCGGATGCGTAAAACCAACCGTATCATCGTCGGCTTCAGCCGCATCGGTCGCCAGGCGTTCGGCTTCGGTTTTAACCAGTCCAGCGACCCGTTGCATATTCTGCAGAGTCGCGGCAAAATTCTTTTGCGGCTCGTCTTTGAATTCCTCGTCGCTTACCGCTAATCGCGCCAGCCCCCCCTTGACCGCTTTGTCATCGAGATTCGGATTTTCCGTCCACGGCTGAATGACAACATCTGGTTTGCAGGAACGGATAATATCGCCAGTCGTCTCCCCATTTGCGTTTTTCTCGCCCGTTTGGGAAAAACCGCTGATATGGTCTTTGTGCCGATGGGTGGCGACGAGGACATGCAGTTTCTTCTTGCAATCGGCGCGGATTTGTTCAGCGACTTCGAGCAGATAAGTTTTTTGCCTTTCTTTATCGAATTCCTTAGGCAGCCCCGTGCTCCCGAAATCAATCAAAACGTGGCGTGTTTCTTTATCGGAGTATCGAAAAGTCAGAAGAAAACAATCTCCGAAACCGACCTGATAGGAGCGTAAAACGATTTCGATTGGTTTTTTTGCTGCGCTCGGCATAACTCTAAAACTCCTCCTCGACAAAATGGTTAGAAAAGATGGCAGAACGACCGAGGTGCATCCGCGCGAAGAGATTTTCGCGTGCGCGGGTTTCCGGAAAATATCCGTACCGCCACAGATAATTGATCCGTTTGGCTTGCAGAGACTGGTTAAAAATCCGGTTGGCAATGTGATATTTGATTCTGCCGTAATCGTCAAAAATCAGCGTTCCGCCGCCGTAAAGCGTGACTTCCAAATCCTTCGGCATGCGAAGGGGTTTGCCGATCGGCGGAAAAAGTTGCTGCAATTCGTCCGCCCTTACGGTTGTCATTTGAACGTATTCGGCAACCGTTTCGCGCATAGCAAAACCGTCCGGAGCGATTCTCAAGCAGGGTCTGACCGATTGCACTTTGGTATAGGCAAGATCGTTTATTTTCAGTTTCTCGCGGTTGTCCCAGAGAAATCGAAAAACTTCATTCGGATCGCGCAGCAGCGATTCAAAATGGGTGCGGTCGTATTTGAAATTGTCCTCTTCCAGCTGCCACATGCCTTCGGTTTCAAATGAAGCTGGTTCGATACCGTAAGACTTGAAACTCTGCGTTATTTGCTGGCGGTAATTGTACTTCGAGTCATCCGGCACGGTTTCCTTATCGGCGGTGAGGATAGCACTCAGATAATCGCCAAATCTAATGTCGGTCGGCGGCGTGTAATCAAGTGCGCGAATTACCATTGTCAGCAAATGCTCCGCCGCTTCCGCGCCTTGCTCGACTACCAATTCGAGATTTAAGTATTTGCTTCCCGTGTTCTGCTTTTTGAGTGCGGCGATACGCTTGTCCCACACTTCGATAAAGGCGTTTAAAACGGCGGCAACGAGTAACTCTCCGCAACGGTGCGGCTCTTCAAAAGCGGGCTGACCCAGATAAGAATCGGCGTCTTTCGAGAGCGGCTCTAAGGATACTGAACGGCGCAGGGCGCGCCCGCGAACGCCCGACATTTCTTGTCCCATCTGTTTCGCCAAACCGAAAAGAACGCTCTTTTTTAATTCTATTTTCTCCAGGCTATCCGAATGAATTAAATCAGGGTTAGCAGAAGCGGACGGATCTGTCGCCCCAGAGACAGCAACAGCGGACTTATCGTCACTGGTTTGGCTGTTGGCAAGCAAATACCGGACAATATCCCGCAGGGAAAAAACCGAAAGCAACGCGACAATATCAGCAAAGCCTTCGTGAAAGCCGGCTTGTTCGGGTGAGGACGGAGCGGTATATCGCTCTCGGAGTCCGTCAAGAATGGCGTGCGCCGTCTCGTGAGCGACGACATCGTGCGACAGGCAACTGAAAACATTTTCGCCCGTCAGCGGCGAGCGAAAATAGCCAAACATTAAAGCGCGGTCACGCTCTGAGTAAAAAGCGTTAGCGTCGGCGAAAGCGTGCGGCGCGACATTAATTTGGTGACCGGCGAATCCCCAGCCGATACGTCGTCCGAGGGCAAACTCAAATCGCGCCAGTGTTCGCATGATAATCGCATAAACGTTCTGCGCGTGAAAATTGGGATCGTCTAGAATGTCTTTATCAGTTTTGACTTTCTCAAATGGGTCACGGTACGCTCCATTGTTTACCGCCGGATAAACGAGTGGCATATAGTGCGTGCCGGTCGAAGAGTCGTAATCTATCACCTGAACCCGGTAACCGGACGGTCCAGGTGCAAAATCTTCGGCGGGAATGCTGACGCTTGCGGTGAGGATTCTACCGTCCGCTCCTTTGATGCTTGGGTCTTGCGCCACTATTTTCAAATGCCTAGTTCGAGGAGTATTCATTCGTTTTTTGCTCCTTGCGGAATCTTCAAATTAGAGAAACTTTACCCAGCAAAATACTCGTTGCCGAGAAGCGTATAAACTCGTCGTGATTAGCTTCCCGGCAATCAAATACCGAAACGCCTACCATATCATGACCGCAGTTTCGTCTTCGCGTTCGGCGTAGTAAAGACGAGTCCGCAAAACGTATTTCCTGTCTTTCAGTAGTTTTATTTTCAGGTAAGCATTTCGATCTTCTCCGCCATCGTCGTCGCCGGCAAGGTAGCGAAGCTGGGCGCCGTCTTGTTCAAACAAAACCACTACCGTATCGGAAGCACCGAAAGTGCGAATTTCATAGTTGCGCGTTGCCGTTGGAGAAATTATAAAATTTTTTTGTTTGCCCGGGGCGAGCAATAACTTAATGGACTCAGCCGGTTTTAGTTCCGGGAAACTACTGTCTTTAAAAGGCGGATAAAAAGTTTTCACCCACGTCTTATCCCTAACTGAGAGTCCGCCTGCCGGCGCGATACCGTTGCGGAACGGCGCCGGTTCTTTTATTAATCCCGGTCCGAACGGGTAGTGCATCACGGAATTAGAATCCCACTCGGAGCCTTGCACCGCGTCGGGCAAGATTTTGCGAATGATATTGTGAAAAGTTTTTTCGCGCTTCCAACTGTTGGGCGGTTGGGCAAGGGCGGCGTAAACGGCTTCTTCGTCCCAGACAATTCCGGCAATCGGATTTTGATGCTCGTGCGGAAAACCCAAGGTGTGACCTATTTCGTGAACCCCCGTATCAATCTCGCTCGGGTGGCGCATCAAATCCCACCCAAAATTCATTGTCCGTTCGTTGCGCCCGAGATTAAGGTCAATAATATCTCTGCCGACAAATGACCACGCTCCGTCGCCGCGCTCAAACCCAATTCTAATTTCCGCCTCGTCGCGGGAATCGACTTCTTTAAAATTTATTCCGACCCCAACATTCTTCCAAACATCAAAAGCCTTTCTGACAATTTCCTTTTCGGCATTGGTGGTCTTCCAAGATCGCCATTGAGTTCCGCCGCTAACTAAATTAACTTTGCGCCCGTCCGCTTCCTCGTCGAAGAAATAATAGTGAAGCGTGGTGCCATTCACCCATTTTTTCTCCATCATCACAATTAGCTCTAATCTTCCGGGATGAACATTAGGCGGAAATTGCTTCTCGGGAATCTCGGGCAGCGCACAATAGGACGGGAAGGAGCTTTGCGTCTCGCTTTTGGCACCCGTCAAAGCCGCTTTACTCGCGGCTTTTCTCGGAGCGGTTTTCGATTTGGTTTTTTCATTTTTTTTCTGTGGCATATTTTTTACCTCTACGGTTCGGTGTCCAAAATGTTTCTTTAGGCTTTATTCATATGGTAAACAGGAATTGCTCGCATTTATCAAATATCCTTTTACGTGAATAAGTATCAAATTTAGCGGAAATTGTTTAAGTTAAAACGCCCGCCAATTTTAATAAATCTGGTAGATTAAACTCCTTTGGTTTTGAGCCAAGAGTCGGCGTCCAGTCCTTTTCGGCTAAAATTGAATTCTCGCTCCGGCGGATAAGCCCGATTAGCACTTCGGCAACCAATATGCTGCCAACTTCGCCAAGGCGTTTGCCGTTTGTTTGAGCGGCAGCTTCGGCGAGAATGTAGTACCAGAGCGGCGTTCGCTGATTGAAACCAGATTCTTGCAGAACGGAGCGCTGCTCGTTGCTTGCGGTGGCGTTTTCGATTTCCTTTTTGGTCAAGGCTTTGACTTTGAGAGCGCGGGCGACGGCTTGTCCCGTCGGCATCCGCAAAAGATAACCGCGCAGCAGATTACGCACCGCCAGGCGGGCTTCGTCGGGAAGCGGCTCGCCGAGCGTGTCGCGAAGCACAAAAAGCGGCTCGACAAGTCTGGTGTCGAATCGGCGGGCTTTATTAAAAGGCTGCCCAGCGTCAACAAAATGCTCCCATTCGACGATCCAATTGTCTGGCAGGGTTTCCTCTCCTTGACCGAAGCCGAGACCGCCGCTCAGTGCCGTAAAGGTAAACAGAAGGTCAAGCGAAGCTCGTATCGTGCCGGGCTGCCCGCTCGTATTAAAGTTTAAGTTAAAATCATAGTCTTTACGTATCATTGTGTGACCGAAACGAAACGCCGCGACGGTAAATTCGAGCGGCATAAAGAATGAATAGTCAAACGGTTTGTAAACCTGATTGGCTTTTTTTATGCGGTTGACGATTTTCGGGTCGGCAATTCTTTTCAAAAAATCGTTGATGACCATCCACTGGTAATGCTGGCGCAGTAAGATGCGTGCCTCATCAAAAGTTTTTCCCTTTTTAATCAAAGCATTGTGCGCTCGCAGAAAAGCCGTGTGCAGTTGCGCGACGATAGTGTTTTCGTCGTTACGCGGATCACCGATTAAAGCCGAACGGTCGTGAGACGGATCGTTCGAGCGCGGCTCACGCGGAAGGTCGTTGTCATCGTCCTTGCCCGGAGGGCGCAGAGTCGGAAATGCCGCACCGTTAAGGGGCGTAATTTTTCCGACAACCATTTTGTCGCCGTCGCGCGGAGCGGGCGTCCCGTAAACGCTGTCAAGGTCAAGGGTTGCCGTCCTTGTGTTAACAATACTTTCTCGGATTTTAGCAACCGAAAGAGGCGCCAAACCTGGGTCGGTCAGCTTGGTTATTGCGCCCGAGACGACTTCAAACGTGATGTCGTGGTCAATAAACTGTCCGAGATAGGTGTATCCGGCAGGAACCGACGAGTCCAAATTATCGCCTGACGCGCTCGTGTCGAGCATCGTTTGTCCCAGACGCTTGAGATCCTCAACCGTCTCAGGGGAATCAGGCAACAGATTAATGGGATTGTTCTGAAGTTTGGGAAAAAGAAAGTCGAACCGTTTAAAATTCGGCATTACGTTTAGCGAAAACGGAATGTTCAAACTGTCGGTACTGGCTCTTGCTTCTTCGACAGCAGCATTTACTTGTTCGAGCGTGACAACGGCTCCATGCGGTATTCGCGGCATTATCTTTGTCTCCTTACTTTGGTTTTAATCTATACATATTCTTACCTGTGTGATAATAGAAATAGCAATAACTAGCGATCTCCTACGGTTTTTTGAACCAGCTGCAGTTAAATAATTAATGGCTAAAAAGAGTTGTTAACTTTTTTGGTGCAACCATCAACTGGGTTCATTGATTTCGATTTTTTATCCCTTAGTATTTAACGCCCCAAATCAATACAATAACTATCATCTATAGCGATAAATATAATCATTAATATGAAGCGTTTACTCAATTACCGTACATCTCATCAGGAAGCAAAAAATATCTTTACGATTTCTTATGCCAAGTAAAGCAAAATCTTATTCAATATAAATAGAGGAACGAGGAAAAACATTATGCTAGTCAAGGCTAAGTCAACAAATTAACGAGCAGTATTTTTTATAAAGCAGGATACTGGTGTTATTAAGTTGTTGAGAAAAAAGGTGTCCCAATTTATGATGCTAATCGCGACTATGAACATACTAAGAGAACCCAGATGATGGCTTGCACAAGAGCTACGATAGCGGCAACCAAGCCCGTGATAATGGCAACTTACTACTAGCGAACTGCCACAGATCAGGGGATTAGTTTGTAGTTAGATTGTTAGTAGTACGTACATATTTTTGTATGTCTAATACCAGAATTAGAGTTTACCGCACAGAACATGCTAACTGGCATTTAATGCGCAAAGATTTTAAGAAAGCCGCTCTTCCCGACTGCATCTGGTAACTTGTTCCGGTGCATTCACTTGCATTTAAGGCTGACTTATGTCACCAATGCCGAGAGCCGCTGCTGCTATTGTAAAAGTGTTAATAATCGCAACGCCAGCCTCAACTAGCTTTTGTCTGAAGTCTGTGCCTTGACTCACCGTTACTAAATAAATGAGTAACCCAATAACTAAAGCGACGATGAGCGGCACAAGTTTCTTATCGCTCCAAGATGGTTGGACTGCGCCTAAAACTTTCCAGATAGTTGTTACTGCTGCCGTTGCAACTGGAAACGTAACTAATGATTGTGGTGTGGTAAAAATTCCTACTTTGTCGGAGCCTGGTGATGGAGCAGCATTAACAACTAGATTAGCCGAGGTTGGGTTAACAGGTACAACATTGTTTTCGGATGGTGGCATAATAATATCCCCTTTATTTTATTCGATAAATTATATAAACATCAAAAATCCAAACAGTTTGAAGCTTAAACTTAGTGCCTTCAAGTTTGTGCCTCTCCAAGCTGAATAATTAAAAGCAGCTTTAATTTCAAGAAGTCATAAATTTTTTGAACGCACGCCGCTGCCAAAGACAAAACCAAAGAGTTAGTGTTCGCTCGGGGTGTAAACGAGAAGTTAGTGATGGCTTTTTGCTGTCCGTTCGTTATATTGTTTTGACAAACGGCGCAAATCGTCAACGCTAAAACGCTCAAAACAAAAAATGCTAATCAGTATCATGAATTTGACCCGTTGATAAAGCTGAAATCAGCGTAATGTGCGACAACTTACGCGACTTCGATTTTCATCGTGTTCTTGGCTAATTGACTAAGTGCGAAGTGTTAAAATACGTGCTACTAAGCCGAGTATCGTCGAAAACGTATTCAAGATCGCGATGGAATTGTTCAACTTCTCAATCTTATCTTCTAAATTAGCAATGCCGGTGTCTAAATCACTAGAAATTTCGTTGAGTTTAGCGGCAATCTCCTGCAATCGGGCATTCGACAGCCTGTTAATCGCCACCGAAAGCTCGTTTCGTAACGAAATGAAGCGGTCTTTTGTCTCTTGCTTTTTACTCTTATAGAAGTTTTGCACTTCTGCCGAGCGTAATTTTGTTTCAACGGCGCGAAGTTTAGTTAGCAATTCATCTCTGGTCATAATTACCCTCCTATTCACCTTTTAATTTTTCGGCTACTGAAAGAAGCGCGTCAAAATCCGTAAGAAGAGAATTAACGCGGTCGAGAGTTAGTTTGCCTGACGCTAAATCTTCAAAGGCTTCTCGCAGTTTCTTGACGTTCTCGCTCGCGGTTTTCAACTGCTCTGCTGTTAGTTTCATCGTTAAAACTGAACGCCGAGAGGTAATCCAGTCATCAGGTTTAGCGATTGAGGTAGGCGAAATTAAAGGGTCAATAACAAGACGCTGTTCTCGTGTTTTTTGGGCAATCGTTAAATCCGCCGTAATTCTTTCCGAAAGAACTTTAAGAAGTTGTTCTTGCAACAAAAGCTCTTTCTGAATTGTATCTTTACGCGCATTCAATTCGTCTTTGAGGGCTTTGCGAATTATTCCGCCGACGATTACACCAGTAATAGGACTGACTGCCTCTGCCGCGCCTCCTGCTATAAGTCCGCTGCCCCTAATCTGATTGCCGACTTTGTTCAGATTACCTATGACACCAGTGGTTTCATTTCCGATAGCTTTTTGGGCGCGTTCAGGCGCATCTGAAATTGCGAGTTCGTACAAAAGCCCAAAATATCGAGACAGTAATTGAACATGCTGCCGCAGTTGTTTAATTGTTTTGAGTAATTTCTCGTCCTCATCTGAAATACTTCGATATTGCTCGATACTTTGGTTGGACAAAGCATCATCTTGAAGCAATCTTTCAGAGTTGGTGTCAATTGCTATGATTCCGGTGGCTAACAACAGATTATCGAGGGCAGCAGCATAAGTTGTTCCAGCCTGTGCTAGATTTGCAAATTCCTTGCGGGACTTGGTACATCCAACAGTAAACGTCACTAAGACAAGAAGCAACGCAACACTTTGGCGAGCGAGTTTATTCATAGTTTCTCCCCTCTGTTTTAGATTTTATCTATTCTCAGTTTTTGGTTTTTGCTTATTTTCCAGCACCTCTGCCAAATACCAATTGTCGAAATTCGCCTTTACTTAACGTCCGTAGATGCAGGAAGCAAAATAACACTTACTTTTTTCATAACCTACAATAAGTAAACATAAGAATAGCATTACGAGCTTAAAATATTTACTGCCGTTTCAATTGAATGCTGCGCTATATTGTTACTAAAAGCTATATTCTCACCCATACTGTTTTCAGCCGCGGCAGTAGTGAAAGAATCATCGCAAGAACTGGAAACAAGGGTGGTTCTAGCATTTTTTATCTTTTCCTCTAAAACGTCTCTTTCCTGCAGGGTCTTTTCTTTAATATGTTGAGCGGCATCCGCCTTTTGTATCTGCCGGTTGATTTCTCCTTTTAATGTTTTTTCCGTCTGCTGTGCAGGGAATCTTCCAAAGTAATAACCGATAATGACAAAGATAATCGGCTCCAAGCGGCTAATCATAGTTATGTCCGCCAGTGGTTTAAGCCAGCCGAAAAGTGCCGCTGCATACAGAAAAACAAAGATTAAGGTCAGTGCCACCATCATCCAACCTTTCAGCTCATCCGTCAGACTTTGCCCTTGAGAAACATCTTGATTAACGACATCTTCCATTTGAAATCTTCCTATTTTAATAAAATCCGGCACCCTAATTGATTCGCATTGAACTAGATCCGGTGGCGGATAAGTTAAAATAAATCTTGAACTCGATTCAAATATTAAAAAGATTTAACTTTATTGTTTTTATCAAACAGTAATTAAAATTTATCTTGCAAATTAGGCAGTAGCTACGCTATAAATACAATCGTTCTAAAAATATCTAAAAAAGACAAACACAATTAGAAATTTTGTCAGGAGTTGTGGCTCTGCTACAGTTTCTACTGTTTAATGCGTTCAGCTATTAACGCACCGGAAAGGGTATAAAACTATCATTAACTCCAACTTTTTATAAAATTTTTGGCGGAATTCCTTTTATAAAAATCAAGTGAAGTAGAGAGACGGTCTGTATGTCATCTTCAATGGAAATAACTGCGCTTCTGATTGATTGGAGTAACGGCGACCAAATCGCTTTAAACAAGTTGCTACCTTTAGTCGAAAGAGAACTACACCGAATAGCGCACCATTATATGCGGCGCATAAATCCCGGCAACACTCTTCAGACAACAGCAGTGATTAATGAGACTTACCTTCGCTTAATTGACCAGAAGAAAGTTCATTGGCAGAATCGGGCGCATTTTTTTGCCATCACCGCCAAATTAATGCGCCGAATTTTGCTTAATTATGTGAGGGATCAAAAGCGCCTCAAACGAGGCGGCGGTGCAACGCAAGTTTCGCTTTCTGAAGTTGCCGTTATTTCTAAAGAAAAGACAGATGAATTGCTTGCACTGGAAGAGGCATTATGCCGATTAGCCCTAATCGACGAGAGAAAAAGCCAAGTTGTGGAACTAAGGTATTACGGCGGGCTAAGCGTTGAAGAAACGGCTGAGGTATTAAAAGTTTCCAAAATCACCGTCATGCGCGACTGGAATATGGCAAAAGCGTGGCTTGCCCGTGAAATTAGGGATGGAAATTAAAGACTGGAAAAAAATAGAAACTATCTTTCATGAGGCGGCGAATTTAGACGCCGGAAAGAGAAGCGATTACCTCTCTCAAGCGTGCGCGGGAAACGCCCGGCTGCTCAGTGAAGTCGAGTCTCTTATTGCCGCATTTGGTAATGAACCCGAATTTATGGAGGATCCGGCTTTTAACTTTGGTTTGAAAGTTTTACACGTTAACCCGGAAGATTCTGTGACCGGTCAAACAATCGGTTTTTACCAGGTAAAGCAAAAACTCGGCGAAGGCGGGATGGGCGCGGTTTATCTGGCGGAGGACGTTCGGCTTAATCGGCAAGTAGCATTGAAATTTCTGACAATGCCGTTAAAAGCCGAAGTTTTAGAATTTTGATTAGCGGAGGCTGAGGCTGGATCACAGGTTAAAATTGCTGATATCGTGTCGGCATCGCTTTCCCGCGCAAAAGGATGATGAAAAGTAGATAGTTCAAAGAGCAAGACTCCCAAACTAAAAATATCGCTGCGGTAATCCAGCTTTTCCGCCCGTAGTTGCTCAGGAGACATATAGGCGACGGTGCCGAGAATTAATCCTTTGCGCGAAGCGTTACTAAAATCATTTTCTGTCTGCAGCGCTTTGTTTTTTTGCTGAACGATTTTAGCCAGTCCGAAATCAAGCACCTTCACCTGTCCGCTCGGCGTTACTATAATATTTCCCGGTTTGATGTCGCAGTGAATGATTCCGTGCGCATGAGCAGCCGCGAGCGCCTCGACGATTTGTTTTGCCATCGGCAAAATATTTTCCGTTTCTATCATGTGGTTATGTATCAAATGAGAAACGGTCTCGCCTTCCACATACTGCATCACAATAAAAT
>MWVV01000068.1_pt1 | contig 37319 bp, 36 predicted proteins | sample 1047281 | NCBI WGS metagenome assembly MWVV01 (sample SAMN06349986, study PRJNA376086) | soil metagenome | isolation source: PT-2 sample Antarctic (ecotone) soil | place: Antarctica | collected 2015-01-13 | reverse complement strand
CGCTCGAAACCGAAAACTTTGTCGAAAAAATTGATAGTAAACTCGGTATGCGCCGCACGGAAGTTCGCTCAAAGCACGCCGATTCGCATCTCGGACACGTTTTTAACGACGGACCGCGTGAACTCGGCGGAATGCGCTACTGTATGAATTCGGCTTCGATGCGCTTTATTCCCCTCGGAAAGTTGGAAGAAGAAGGCTATGGCGAATATCTTTCACTGTTTGAACAAAAATAAAACAGACGAAAAGACGATACAATGAAAAACAAATTTTTTGGTGATAAGAAATTTACCATTTTAATAATTTTCGGAAGCGTCGTTTCGCTGATTTTCTTTCCGCTGAAGGCGGCTCTGCAAACATCAAACGATACATCAAAACCTTTTCCGATCAGACGGCAGGAATCACCCGAAACCTGGCGGCGCGGCGGGGAAGCCGCCATCGAGCGAATCAAAAACGCCAAAAAATTTAACAAACGCGCCAAAAATGTCATTTTATTTGTCGGCGACGGAATGGGAATTACGACCCTGACGGCATCGAGGATTTTGGAAGGACAACTGCGGGGTGAAAGCGGCGAGGAAAACTCTCTAAGTTTTGAGCAATTTCCGAATGTCGCGTTGTCGAAAACGTATAGTGTCAATCAGCAAACATCGGACTCTGCGCCAACCATGTCAGCTATCATTTCTGGAATCAAAACCGACGAAGGAATTATATCGGTCAATCAAAATGTCGTCGTCGGCGATTATCGAACCGTCAAAGGCAACGAAGCAAAAACATTTCTTGAGATGGCGGAAGAAAACGGCAAATCAACCGGCGTAGTTACAACGGCGCGGCTGACCCATGCCACGCCCGCTGCGTGTTACGCGCATTCACCTCACCGCGATTGGGAAGCAGACGTGAATTTATCGGCGGACGCGCGTCAGAATAATTTTCCGGACATTGCCCGCCAACTCATCGAATTTCCATATGGCGATGGCTTAGAGGTCGCGCTCGGCGGCGGACGCACGAAGTTCGTTTCCAATAAAACAATTGACCTCGAATACCCGGATAAAAAGGGCGAAAGGCTTGACGGACGCGATTTGCCGAAAGAATGGACAACGAAGTATAAAAACTCTGCATACGTTTGGAATAAACAACAATTTGATTCGATTGATGCAAAAAAGACGAAACATCTTTTAGGACTTTTTGAAGCTTCTCATCTGCAATACGAATTCGACCGTAAAAGCGACAAAAGCGGCGAGCCTTCTTTATCAGAGATGACTTCGAAGGCAATTGACCTACTATCGCAAAACAAAAAAGGTTATTTTTTGATGGTCGAAGCGGGGCGCATCGACCACGCTCATCATGACGGCAATGCCTTTCGCGCTTTGACCGATACGATTGAATTATCCAGCGCCGTTCGCACGGCTCTCTCGAAAGTGGATTTAGAAGATACTTTATTAATCGTCACCGCCGACCACAGTCACACTTTTACGATGGCTGGTTACCCGATTCGCGGGAATAACATTTTAGGTTTAGTGCGGGAAGTTGGCGGTCAAGGATTGGTAGAAGAAAAATTTGCAAATGATAAAAACAATCAACCTTTCACCACGCTCGGCTACGCAAACGGCACAGGTAACCGTGGTGGCACACGCCCGAATTTAACGCAGGAATCTGTCTTAAATCCAAATTATAAACAGGAAGCCACAGTTCCTTTGTCGGCTGAAACGCATGGCGGCGAGGATGTGGCGATTTTCGCCAACGGCGCCGGTTCTCATCTCGTTCAGGGCGTGATGGAAGAAAACTGGATATTTTATGTGATGAAGGAAGCAATGAGAATGAAGTAGTCAATTATCAGCAAAAATGGGCTTTTGATAACTGACCATTAACCACTAGCTTATGAAAATAGTTTTTATGGGAACTCCGCTCGCGGCGGTTCCGAGCCTGGAAAATCTTTTGAGAAGCGATCACGAAGTAGTTGCCGTCTGGACGCAGCCCGACCGACCTGCCGGAAGGGGCAATAAGCTTAATGCTCCGCCCGTCAAAGAATTTGCGCTTGAAAGTAAATTGAATGTTTTCCAACCGTTGAAAATTAAAAATCAGGAAGCCCTGGAACTCTTTAAGTCTCACAAAGCGGATGTGGCGGTTGTGGTTGCCTATGGAAGAATTTTGCCGCCGGATTTCCTCAAGGCTTTTCCAAAAGGCTCAATCAATGTTCATTTCTCCTTGCTGCCGAAATATCGCGGTGCCGCTCCGGTCAATTGGGCAATTGTTAATGGCGAAACAAAAACGGGCGTGACGACAATGCAGATGGATGCCGGACTCGACACGGGCGACATTCTACTGCAAGCGGAAACTGATATTAACGCCCAAGAAAACGCGATTGATTTGATGGCGCGGCTGTCTTTTGAAGGGGCGAATGTACTGATGGAGACCTTGAATAATTTAGAAGCAATTACGCCGCGTAGACAACTTGAAGTCGATGCCAGTTACGCGCCGATGTTGGTCAAAGAAGAAGGTCGCATTGATTGGGCTGCTAGCGCGAAAGTGATTTGTAACCACATTCGCGGGTTTCAGCCGTTTCCGACATCATTTACATCTTTTCAAAGCAAAAAAATAACAGTCTGGAAAGCGGAGGTCAGTCGACAGTTATCAGCCAACAGTTATCAGTTAAAAGAAAATTTCACGGTTGATGGCGGAACGATTTTAGAAGCGAAAGGCGATGATTTCGTCGTGGCTTGCGGAGATAAAGCGGCTTTGCGGCTAATCGAAATTCAGATTGAAGGAAAAAGAAGAATGAAAGCGCGTGATTTTTTAAACGGCACGCAAATCCGAATCGGAGAACAACTTGGATAAATCTAAATCTAAAATCCAAAATCCAAAATCTAAAATCCAAAATCGAAATGTTTCTCCCGCCAGAATTGCCGTTTTTGAAATTTTAAAAAAAATTGAAACGGAAAAATCCTTTTCGTCGGTTTTGCTCCCCGTTTACGAAGAAACATTACAGACTAAAGATCGCTCTCTCTGTCACGAATTAACGCTCGGAACTTTGAGAAATCAAATTTATCTCGACAAAGTTATTGAGTTTTTGACCGGAAAAAATCTGGAAAGACTTGATCTGGCAGTTATTTTATCGCTGCGAATCGGACTATTTCAAATTCTTTTCCTCGATAAAGTTCCGTCACACGCGGCAATCAACGAATCTGTCAATCTTGTGTATCGAGCGAAGAAACATTCGGCAGGCAGTTTTGTTAATGCGGTTTTGCGCCGTGCGACGCGCGAAAAAATTGAACTGAAATTTGCCGACGAGCTTGACAAAATTTCTGTCAAAACTTCACATCCCCGCTGGCTGATTGAAAAATGGGTCGAACAATTCGGCTTTGAAGAAACCAAGGCTTTAACCTTTTCAAATAATGAATCACCAAGTTTAGTTTTCAGATTAACAAAAAAATCCGATGAAAATACGCTTTCAACCCTGAGCCAAACCGGCTTGGAAATCAGTCAATCGAAAATTGTCGAGGATGCTTGGAAAATTTCAAAATCAAACGAAATTCTCAGGCTTTTTGCCGAGACAGGAAAAATTTATTTTCAAGACGAAGCCTCTCAACTTGTCGGGCAAATAGTAGATTTACAGGAAAATGAAATTTTTTTTGATGTTTGCGCCGCGCCGGGAAGCAAAACAACTTTTATAAATGGAAAGCGGAAAATGGAAAATGGTAAATTGTTTGTCGCCGGCGATTTTCACGAGCATCGTCTCAGAAGTTTGCGCGAAAATTGTCTTCGGCAGGGCGCAGACAACGTTAAATTTGTTCGTTATAATGCCGAAAGCTCAATGCCCTTTGCCGAGCCCAGTTTCGATGTGATTTTGCTTGACGCGCCGTGTTCGGGAACCGGAACAATCCGCCACAATCCTGAAATTCGATATTTTTTGCAGCCGAAGGATTTTGTCGAATTAGGCAAAAAACAACTCAACCTTCTTAGGAATGCATCAAAGCTACTCAGAGAAGGCGGCAGATTGATTTATTCGACTTGCTCGCTTGAGCGGGAAGAAAACGAAACAGTAGTTGAATATTTTTTGGACGCTGACCCCAATTTTCGCAAAGTTTTACCGAAAGTATCTGAAAGGTTTTTAAACGGTGAAGGCTTTGCGCGAACTTTTCCAAATCAGGATAATACAGACGGTTTCTTTATTGCCGTTTTTGAAAAGGGATAGTTGTCTGTTAAAGTTGAGACAATTTTTGAACGGTAGTTTTCAAAAAATTCCGGATTTTTGCTTTATTTCAAAATTGTAAAAGTAGACAAAATTAAATTGTGAGTTTTATAAAACAAGGCGCGTCAGCGTTTGGAAAATTATTTATCGTCGCTGTGCTTGCCGGAACTTTTTTGGCGGGCGCGGCAGGCGCAGTTTATTTGTCACTCCAGGGCGAGGAATTAAAAGTCCCCGAAATTGTCGGAAAGGATCTTGTTGAAAGTGAAAAAGAGCTCGCTGCTTTAGGTTTGAGGATAAAAAGAAGAGCCGACCGCTTCAGCACTGAAAAGCCGAATACGATTTTAGAACAATTACCAAAGCCCGGCGACACGGTAAAAACCGGACAGATGATTCTCGTTGTTGTCAGTAAAACAAATCCCGAAGGCGACGAAGCTCCTGTGACGTTGAAAAAGAGTATTGAAGCTGAAGAAGCAGACGATAGTGAGAAAATCGAAGAATTAATTTCCGATAAACCGAAAAAATCAAACAAAGTAAATCAGAATACCGCTAACACTAATAAAAAGAAAGTTTCAACGACTCGCGATGTTATCAAAGAGAAAACGAATTCGGATTCTAATAGCGACACTTCAAATAAAACCAATTCCAATTCGAGCGAAAGTTCGTCCGGCGACAAAACAAATAAAAACGCTTCGACAAGTCCAAACCCCAAACCGCCGAATCCGGCAAATTCAAATAAGTCGAATCCAACTTCTGATAAAATGAACGCCGGCGATGACGTCCGTCCGCGTAAAACTCCGAAGCCTTAGAGGTGAGCAACCGTAAAGTTTTTTTTGGCAACAAAGTAGCGAATAATAAAGTAAGACGAGAGAAAATTGGCGAATGTTTGAGTTAGCTCCTTCAATATTATCGGCGGATTTTACCAGATTGGCGGAAGAAATTCGGGCAATTGAAACGGGCGGCGCGACAATTTTACATGTTGACGTGATGGACGGACGTTTTGTTCCGAATATTACAATCGGTTTGCCCGTTGTCAAAGCTATTCGGCAGGTGACGAAATTAAAGATTGATACGCATTTAATGATTGAAGAGCCGAGCCGTTATGCCGAAAAATTTGTTGAGGCGGGCGCCAATATGGTTTCAGTCCACGTTGAAGCAGATGTGCATTTGCAAAGGACTTTAGTTGCGATTCGTGAAGCTGGCGCGCAATCCGGCATCGCAATCAACCCGGCAACGCCGCTTGCTGCTTTGGAAGAAGCGCTGCTGTTTGCGGATTATGTGGTATTAATGTCGGTCAACCCGGGTTTTGGCGGGCAAAAATTTATTTATACTTCGGTTGATAAAATCGCCCGTTTGCGCCAGATGATTCTGGCGCGCGAATTACAAACCAGAATTGAGGTCGATGGTGGTATCGATGCGAGCAACATTGCGAAAATGGTTGAATCGGGCGCGGAAATAATTGTTTCGGGAACGGGTGTTTTTGGAAAAGGAAAACCGACTGAAGCGGTCAAAAAATTGATCGAAGCCGCAACTGTTTGGGTTTGAAAACAGTGAACGATTATCAGTTTTTTGTTCACTATTTATCGGTAATTGGAGAATATATGTTTTTAAAATATTATAAAGCAATAATTTTAAGTTTATTTCTTTTATTAAATTTCGGTGTCCAGAGTTTTGCCCAAGAAAAGACTCAAAACAAAATTGGTGACGGTTCGGTCGCGCAACGTCTTGAAGTAATGCGCCAAAAACTTGAAACAATGCGCCGCTCAGTCGGTAGCGCGGCATCGGTTTTGAAAGACGAAACTAAAGATAAAAAATCTGAAAAAGATGATAAAAACTCGGCTGAAACTCCATATAAACGCTTAAAAGGTTTGGAAAAGGAAGCCTCGAATTTACAATCCGAAGTAAATAGCCTTCGCGGTAAAGTTGACCGTTCCGAAAAATACGAAGCGAGCGATCTTGACGCGTTAGAAACAAACGTCAATGAATTTCAAGCGCGGGTTGATACTGCGCTGCTCGAAACTGCCAGCGCGCGCGCAAATCCCGTGTCCGATGTCGGCACCCCGCGTGAAAAAAAGAAAAAGAAAAAGTTTTTAGGGATTTTCGGCGGTGGCGGAACTGACGAGTACGAAGAATTAATCGGCACCGTAACCCCTGGGCGCGACCGCGAGCTTTTTATCGAAGCAACAAAAAATGTCCGTAAAAACAATTACGATGTCGGTCGGCTACTTTTTCAAACAATTATCACGACTTACCCGGATTCGCCTTATTTACCGATGGCGAAACTTGCCAGCGCCGACAGTTTTTATTTGGAAGGCTCGACCAGTGCGCTGATCCAGGCGGCGGCAGGATATCAGGATTGGTTGACATTTTTTCCGACGCATCCGCTTGCCGATCGCGTATTACTAAAAATAGCCGAATCTGAAATGCGCCAAATCGGGCTTCCCGATCGCGACGCGACACGTGCTAAAAAAGCCGAGCAGCGCCTTCGCGCTCTGCTCCAGCAACATCCGAATTCAATATTGCGAAAAGAAGCAGATCAACGTCTCGAAGAAGTTCAGGACAACCTCGGACTACATAATCTTTATGTCGCAAATTTTTATTACAAACTTTCAGTTAACCAAAAAAAAGGTGGACTTAAAGGAGCGCAATCGCGTTACCGTGAAGTTTTAGATAAATATCCGAATTTTAGTTTTATGGATGAAGCGCTTTTCAAACTCGCCGTTACTTACCAAATAGAAGAAGAAACCGACCAAGCGGCGAAATATTTTCAACAACTGGTGCGCGATTATCCAAATAGCGATTACATTGAAAAGGCAAAAGAGCAGCTGGAGTTGATTGGCGCAAGCGTTCCACAACCAAATCCTGAAAGAATGAAAATACTGCCGCCTGAAAAGAAATCTTTTATTGCCAACTTTAAAAATGAGCTATTTGGTATCTATCCGATGACGATTGATAATGACGGCGTTCTGATGACCGACGATTTTGACAAAACAAAATTTGAGCTAATTGACCAGGTGATTGAAAATCAGGGTGATATCAATGCTTCACAAATTCCAAAATCACTAACTACCGTTATTTCTCAGCGTCAAGCTGAGCCGCAAAAATAAAATTGGGAAACTGTCATAGAAACTTTTGTTTTGAAACTTTGGAAGAAACGTAAAAGGATTTTTTTAATGAAAAGTAAAAATTTTATTTTTGTGGTATTTTCAATCGCTTTGAGTGTTTCTACTGCTCTAGCGCAAAGCAACCTGTCCTCGCCTCAGCAAATTCAAACAACTTCAGCTCAAAGAGTTTCTGAAATAATTTTAAAAAATCTTTCTCAAGCACGACAGAAATCAGAAATTCCGCGCGAGCAGCGCGAGCAGGCATACGTTAAATTGCTGGAAGGGCAAAGGTATTTTTGGATGTTTTTCAAAACCCGCTCACAGGCAGCTAGAGCGCAAAATGCCCGCCTTGCGTCGCAATCTTTGCAAAAGGCGATAGAGCTAAATCCAAATTTGTCGGAAGCTTATACGGCATTGGCTGATTTGACGAGACACACTCCGCCGTATGAAATTACAACTAATGAAGCAATTACACTGGCTGAAATAGCCGTTAAAATTCAACCGAATAATTTTGGCGGTCATCAAATTCTGGCGCAACTGTATACTGTTAAAAGTAATTTGAACCACGGCATTTTGGATCCAATATTCACGCAAAAAGCAGTTAAGGAATGGCAGGAAATTGCACGGCTCGACCAGCGTAATGCCGAAGCACACGCTTTTTTGAGCGAGTTTTATGCCCGAACCAGGAAAAACGACGAACGCATAAAATCGCTTAAAAATTGGCTGGCATCGGCTCCGCCGCTTAATAACGGTTTTTATAGTGGGTTTTTTCAAGGCGAAAATCTTTCACCTGAATCAGCTTCAGTCAAACTCGGTGCGGCACTGATACAAGCGGGTCAGACAACGCAGGCAGTTGAGATTTTAAGTCGAGCGGTAGCCGACGAGCCGTCTAATACCGAAGTTGTCGAGTTGCTTCTTGAGGCACTAGAAAAGGCAGACGCAAATACTTCGGCAATGGCAGTCCAGGCATTACAGCAAGCTCTTTATTCTAATCCGGAAAATACGAAATTAATTGAGGCTCTGGCGCAAATCAAATCACGCACCGGAAAACCCGCACCGAAAAAATAGAAGAAGCAGCGAAAATTCTGAGCTTCGACTTTGTTAATGGAGCAATTCATATTTGCTTCATTTTTTTTTGTTTTTTATGCTTGAACAATGTCGACCAATAGATTTACGCTTCCGTCTTTCGCCAAAATAAATTTATTTCTGCGTATCAAAGGCAAGCGGACGGATGGGTTTCACGAGCTTTGCACAGTTTTTCAGACAGTCTCTCTGAAGGACAACCTCACGTTTTCAGAACATTCTGAATTGATTCTAACGTGCGACACCGAAAGAATCCCGCTTGACGATAGAAATTTAATAATAAAAGCTGCCAACTTATTAAAGGGAAAATACGAGGTAAAAACCGGCGCAAAAATTCACCTTGTGAAAAATATCCCGTCCCCGGGCGGACTCGGCGGCGGTTCATCAAATGCTGCTGTTGCTTTGCTCGGACTTATCAAGCTTTGGAACATCGAGATTGATTTTGCAAATCTGGTTAAGCTCGGAAAGCTCCTCGGTTCGGACGTTCCTTTCTTTTTTTACGGAGGAACGGCAATCGGGACGGGACGCGGTACTGAAATTTTTACGCGCGAAGAAATAAGCGAAAAAAACATTTTGATTGTGACGCCCGGAGTGAATGTCTCAACCGCCGCTGCGTTCGGATGTGTGAATGTCCGGCACTTGACAAATAATAGCTCAAAACGTATTCTTCAAATTTGTCGTCACGAGGCAGGATCAACACTTTTACAGCAATCGTTGTTGAAAAATGACTTTGAAGAAATTGTTTTCAAGCTTGAACCGGAGATTGAGCGCGTAAAGAAAAGTCTTCTTTTGAACGGAGCAAAAACAGCATTGATGTCCGGCAGTGGAGCGAGCGTCTTTGGTATATTTGAAAATGAGAAGCATCTGCAAACTGCGTTTAATAATTTGAAAAGCGAGCGAGATTGGCGCGTGTTTCCGGTACAAACAGTTTCGCGCCCGAATTACTTTGAATCGCTGAAACACTTCGATAGTTTGCTCCGAACGGATTGCTGATATTATTGGGGCGTAGCCAAGTGGTAAGGCACCGGGTTTTGGATCCGGCATTCGTAGGTTCGATCCCTCCCGCCCCAGCCATATTAAAAACGACGAGCAGCTTTAAGAAAAAAGGAGTTGCTCGTTATTTATTTATATTTTGCAGACGAAGATGAGTGTTACAGGCAATATCAAAGTGTTTTCGGGCAATGCCCACATCGATTTAGCTGAAGAAATTTGCCGCCATTTGAGTTGTGATTTGGGAAAATCAAGTACCGACAGGTTTTCCGACGGCGAATTTAATTATCAAATTGAAGAAAACGCGCGCGGCGCCGATGTGTTTATCATTCAGCCGACTTGTCCGCCGTCCGACCAGAATTTAATGGAATTGTTGATCATGCTCGACGCTTTTCGGCGCGCGTCGGCGGAAAGAGTAACGGCGGTTATTCCGTATTTCGGTTACGCGCGCTCTGACAAAAAAGATCGTCCGCGCGTTCCGATTGCCGCTAAACTGATCGCCAATTTAATTGTAACGGCTGGAGCGCAGCGTGTTTTAACGGTCGATTTGCATGCTTCACAGATTCAAGGATTTTTTGACGTGCCGGTTGATCATCTTTATGCGGCTCCGGTGATTGTTGATTATTTTCAACAAAATCCGATTGAAGATTTGATTGTCGTCGCGCCGGATACGGGCGGAGCCGAGCGCGCGCGGGCTTATGCCAAGCGTTTGAATACCGGTTTGGCGTTGTGCGATAAACGACGCGAAAAGGCAAATGTTGCCGAAGTGATGAATATTGTCGGTGATGTACAAAATAAAAATTGTTTGATAATTGACGATATGTGCGACACGGGCGGAACAATCTGCAAAGTCGCGGATGCGCTTCATCAAAGCGGCGCAAAAAACATTTATGCGTGTTTTACCCACGCGGTTTTGTCGGGAAAAGCCACTGAGAATTTGAGCAAATCGCATCTCAAAAAAATTATTGTGAGCAATACGATTCCGCTTTGCGCGAAAGGGCAAAAACTCAAGCAAGAAGGAAGAATCGAGGTTTTAAGCATCGCCAAGCTTCTTTCATCCGGTATCAAGTCAATTCACGATGAAACGAGCGTTTCGTCACTTTTTATATAGTTTTAGCAGGGAAAGGTCAAAAATTATGGCAGAGAAAGTTATTGTAAAAGCAGAAGTTAGAAAAGATCGCGGAAAAAATGACGCGCGTCGCCTGCGGGCGGCAGGAAGAGTTCCCCTTATAGTTTACGGAGGCGGCGCGGAAACCGTTGCGGCTTCGGCGTCAATCAAAGATTTGGCGGCAATTCTGCGCTCTGATTCGGGTCAAAATACGGTTTTTTCGCTTGATGTGGCGGATGCCGACACAAGTGACGTGATGTTTCACGACAGACAAATTGACCCGCTTAAGGGGCGTTTGGTTCACGTGGACTTACGCCGTTTGACAAAGGGCGAGAAAATCGAAGTCACCGTACCTATTCATCTGATTGGCGAAGCAATCGGGTTAAAAGAAGAAGGCGCCGTTTTGAATCAGCAATTGCGCGAAATAAAAGTTTTATGCGAGCCGAGCAAAATTCCCGAATTTCTTGAAATAGATGTTGAAAATTTGGAAATGAATGAATCGGTTCATGTTTCGGATTTAAAAGTCGGCGAGGGCATTGAAATTCACGAAATGCCTGAAACGGTTGTCGCGTCAATTGTATTAGTTAAAGAAGAAGACCTTGAACCGACACCTGAAGCGGATGCTGCAGAACCGGAACTGGTCGGCGACAAGACTGAAGAAGAAGACGATTCTGAAACCGAGTAATGCCCACGTCTTTTCCGGTTGCGAAGGAAATTACAATTTGTTTGTAGAGTATGAATTCGCTCTCTGAAAAGAATTGGATGGTCGTCGGTTTAGGCAATCCGGGTTTGCAGTATGAGAAAACACGCCATAATCTCGGTTTTATGTTGATTGATCTTTTGGCGCGGCAAGAAGGCACCTCGGTCAAGAGAGAAGAATGTCGGGCGTTAATCGGTCGCGCAGAAATTGAAAATCAAACGGTTGAGCTGATAAAACCGCAAACTTTCATGAATATAAGCGGTGAATCAATCAACTGTTTGTTAAAAAAGGAAATTCGGAGCGCGGAGAAACTGATTGTCATAACCGACGATTTAGCTTTACCGCTTGGAAAAATCAGACTGCGCCCAAAAGGTTCGGCAGGCGGACATAACGGTTTGAAATCAATCGGTGATTGTTTGAAGACAGAAGAATATATTCGTCTGAGAATAGGCATCCAGCCTGAACACCCCGTCGGCGAGACCAAACGGTTTGTGCTCGAGAATTTTTCCAAAGCCGAATTTGAATTAATCGAAAAAGTTTTAGAAAGAAGTGCCGAAGCAGTTCGAGCCGTTCTTTGTGACGGAACTGAAAAAGCAATGGCAAAGTATAACTGAAAATAGAAAGTGGAAAACGGTAAATAATGTGACTAACTTTATTTTCCGTTTTCCGCCTGACATTTTCCATAAAGCAAAACCTTCTTGCTTCATTTTAATAAGATGAGGCTAGACGAGCCAAAAGGAGGACAGAACATTGGCAGATAAAAGAACTTATGAAGTGATGTATGTCGTCGGAGCCGAAACGGCGGACGAGGACATTGCGAAATTGAATGAAACAATCGAACAAATAGTTGAGAAAGAAGGCGGCAGCATTGTCATCACCGAACTTATGGGACGCCGCAAACTTGCTTATCCGATTAATAAAAAAACAGAAGGTTATTATGTTTTGTTTGAAATTGAAGGTTCGGGTCAGGAAATTGCCGAACTTGAACGTCGAATGCGAGTCAACGATGCGATTTTGCGTTATTTGACGGTGCGCGTGGATGAAGAGCGTAAAACCGCTGATAGATTTCAGGCTAAACGTGATAAACGCCAAGCTCGAAGAAATGAACAAAATGGTAATGCGAATGAACTAAACGCATCGGAAGATGCCCGTGACAATCAATAAAGTGGAGTTATAAAAATGGAAAAGAAAATTAAAACAGATAACGAAGAAGTAAAGGATATTGATTTGGGCGATGAACAAAAAATTGACCGGGCAATTGTGCCGCCGCCACGTCGTTATCAGCGTCGTCGTCAAGGTCAGTATGTTCCCGATTATGTTGATTGGAAAGACCTTGATTTTTTAAAGCGATTTATCCCGGAAGGCGGCAAAATTTTGCCGCGACGCATCTCCGGCGTAACAGCTAAAGATCAACGCCGGGTTGCGCGGGCTATTAAAAGAGCGCGCATAATGGCTTTGATACCGTACGTTTCAGACTAAACCAGGGAGAAATTTTTTATTATGTCAACAACAACCATTCTTTTACGCGAAGATATAGATAATTTAGGCGGGCGCGGCGAAATCGTCAAAGTTAAAGCCGGATTTGCAAGGAATTTTCTGCTGCCGCAAGGCAAAGCATCTTTAGCCACCAAAGGAAATGTCAAACAGATTGAACTCGAGCGTTCATCGCTTTTGAAAAAATCGGCACACGAAAAATCCACAGCTGACGCGCAGGCTGAACAAATGAGCGGTCTTGAGCTTGTTTTTGAACGTAAGGCGGGCGAAACGGGGACTCTTTTCGGTTCGGTGACAACGATGGATATTGCCGAGTCTTTGCAATCGAAAGGCTATGAAATTGATCGCCGAAAAATTGTGTTGAAAGAAGCAATTAAGGAAACCGGAGATTATACTGTTCAAATTAAACTTCACCGAGAAGTTAATTTGGATATTCCCGTTTCTGTAACTGCTGAAGGTGCGGCAGCAGTTGACGCAAAAACTGAAAAATCTTTAAAAGCGACAACTACAACGGATGTGTCAGATTCAACTGGTGAAACTTTAGCCGTTGAATCCGAAGTTGAGTCTGAAAGTTAACAAAAGCCGCGTGAACAAACTGTGAAAATTCTTTGTTTGTTCAACTGGTTTGTAGTAGCATCAAGGCTGTAAGTTTTTGAATAAACTTACAGCCTTTTCTCTATCAAAAGTGATAAAAAGATTACAATAAAAAAGTTCTGAATTTATTTGTAAATTAGCATTTTTTAATCCTGGTTTTTACAATGGCGACACCTGAACAATTCCTCGAAAAACCGCTTCCTTCCAGTCCCGACAGCGAGCGCGTAATTTTAGGTGCGATTCTCCTTGATAATCAACTTATCTCACAGGCTATCGAGCATTTATCAAAAGACGATTTCTACTCGCCTCTGCACCGCCGAATCTTTAATGCGATGATGTCTCTGTTTGAGCGCTCGGAGCGGATTGACCCGATTTTGATAGGTGAAGAACTAAAAAAAGACGGTTCAATCGATTCAATCGGCGGGATTGCCGCAATTACCAATTTAACTTACGGGCTTCCTCATTTTTCAGACATTTTAGATTATGCAAGAATCGTCAAAAGTAAAGCAACGGTTAGAAATTTGATAAAAGTTTGCAATCAAATTACCAGCGAGGCGTTGGCTGAGGAAGAAGAAGCGGAAATTATTCTTGACCACGCTGAGCAGATGATTTTCGCCTTGGCAGACGAAAGAACAAGACAAGGCTTTGCACACGTCAAACCGATTGCCGAAACTGTTCTGGCAAAAGTCCAGGAATATGCCAGGCGTGAAACTCACGCCTTGACCGGGCTTGCCACCGGCTTTCGCGAACTTGACCAGATGACTTCGGGTTTGCAAAAAACCGATTTGATAATCGTTGCCGCGCGTCCGTCAATGGGAAAAACGGCTTTGTGTCTAACTTTGGCGCAGAATGCGGCGATTTTAGAAAAGGCGGTCGTCGCGGTTTTTTCGCTCGAAATGTCAAAAGAGCAATTGGTTATGCGTATGCTCAGTTCAGAAGCCAGAGTGGATGCACATCGCTTCCGCACCGGTTATTTGACGCGCGACGAATGGGGAAGACTGGCGCAATCAATCGGCACGCTTTCCGAAGCAAAGATATTTATCGACGACACGCCCGGAATTTCCGTCATGGAAATGCGCGCCAAAACTCGTCGTCTCGTGGCGGAACAAAAAAAGCTTGATTTGGTTGTCGTTGATTATATGCAGTTGATGTCGGGTTCGCGGCGCACCGAATCTAGGCAGCAGGAAGTTTCGCAAATATCGCGTGAATTAAAAGGTTTGGCAAAAGAATTAGACGTACCGGTCGTTGCGCTCTCGCAGCTTTCCCGCGCACCCGAAGCTCGTAATCCGCCCAAGCCTCTGATGTCTGATTTGCGCGAAAGTGGATCGATTGAACAAGACGCAGACGTGGTGGCGTTTATTTACCGCGAAGAATATTATAAACAATCTGACGAAAACGCGGGCATCGCCGAAATTCTTATTTCAAAGCAGCGCAACGGTCCGACCGGTTCGATTAAATTAGCATTTTTGAAAGAATTTACGCGGTTCGAGAATTATTTTGGAGAGTAAAGATGAACGAAGATTTACGTTATCCGATTGGAAATTTTGATAAAAGTATTGAAATAACACCGGAAAATCGGCAGCAGCTAATAGAAACAATCGAAGAACTGCCGGAGAAAATAAAATCTGCGACGAACGATTTGAGCGATGAACAACTCGACACGCCATATCGCCCAAGCGGCTGGACTGTCCGGCAAACAGTACACCACGTTGCCGATAGTCATTTAAATTCGTTTATGCGATTCAAACTCGCGTTGACGGAAGAGTTGCCGACGATTCGCCCCTATTTTGAAGATCGTTGGGCGGAACTTGCCGACAGCCGGATGCCAATTGATGTTTCAATAAAAATTATTGAGGGAATCCACGCCCGTTGGACAAATCTTTTGCAATCAATGTCTGAAGAAGATTTTAATAAACAATTAAATCACCCTGACTCCGGGGTTTGGACTTTAGAGAAAATGCTTGCGCTCTACGGTTGGCACAGCCGACATCACACGGCACACATAAATAATTTGCGGATAAGAAATAATTGGTAATGAGCTGTATAAGAAAATTAGCTTTTATTTATAAGGCTTAAAAGTAAACTCGCTTTTGTTTTCAATTTAATAAAAGGGGGTTAGTACAAAAATGTCTGAAGAGACTGAGCAAAATCGTTTAGGGTCGCTCGACGTATTTCGCGGATTGACTATTGCCGGAATGGTTCTGGTCAATAACCCCGGAACGTGGAGCGCGATTTATGCGCCGCTCAAACACGCCGAATGGCACGGCATTACCCCAACGGATTATATTTTTCCCTTCTTTCTGTTTATTGTCGGCGTGGCGATTCCGCTCGCTCTCGGCAGACGAGTTGAACAAGGCGGTATTACAAAAGATGTTTACTTAAAAATTTTTCGCCGCACGGCTTTAATTTTTCTTTTGGGTCTTTTTCTCGCCGCTTTTCCATATTTTGATTTTTCAACTTTAAGAATCCCCGGTGTTTTGCAGCGCATTGCTGTTTGTTATTTGATCGCTTCTCTAATTTTTATCCGAACAGATTGGAAACAGCAAACATTGATTGGTGTGGGGCTGCTGATGTTGTATTGGGCATTGATGACTTTAATTGCCGTTCCTAATTGCGACGCGACGACGATTGATGACAAAGCCTGTAATCTGGCGGCTTATATTGACCGCACAATTTTGGGTGAAAATCATATCTGGCGTTCCGCTAAAGTGTTTGACCCGGAAGGAATTCTTTCGACTATTCCCGCATTGGTTACGACTATTTCAGGCGTTCTAACCGGCGTCTGGCTAAAAACAAAACGCAGCGATTTAGAAAAAATCGCCGGATTGTTTTTCTTCGGAATTATTTTAACCGTGGCGGGGTGGATCTGGCACTCGTTTTTCCCAATTAATAAATCACTCTGGACGAGTTCTTATGTCCTCTACACATCGGGGCTTGCGCTTTTTTTCTTAGGCTTTTGCTTTTATCTGATTGATATAAAAAATTACAAGAAATGGACAAAACCGTTTGTAATTTTTGGAGTCAATGCTTTGGCGCTTTTTGTTTTTTCGGGTTTGCTGGCTAAAATCTTAGGAATAATTAAAGTTACAGGCGCGACGGGAAAGGAAATTTCTCTACAAGGATGGATATTCGAAAGTGTTTTTCTGCCGATCGCGGCGCCGGTCAACGCTTCGCTTTTATATGCTCTGACTTATATTTTATTTTGGCTGTTTTTGATGTGGTTGTTATACCGGAAGCGAATTTTTATAAAAGTTTAACTTAGCCAAAACAAAGGGCGCTAAAGAAAATTTTCGCTTTTATAACAATTTGTTTATTTTGAGACATTGGCATTTTTGTTTTCTTGAGAGTTAAATTCATCAAGCAGTTGTTTAAATTCACGACATTCTTTTGCCAAAGCCGCCGTATTGCCTGCGTGTTCCTCGAGAGATTTCTTAAAACTTTCACGCATTTTATTGAGAGCGTATCCGCGTGCCGCTTTAGTAACGAAATTCTCGTCTGGCAATTTCGTTTGTTCAACAAAAAAATCAACAATTTCGTCGCATTCGGGAACGCCGATTTTTTCTTCGCCGATGCCGGCATCAAACGCTTTATCGGATAATGATTTATTAGCGGAAGAGGGCGAATTGTCGCTTTTTGATGAATCAGAAAGCGGATTGTAAGAACTACATCCTAAAACCACGATTAAAAGAATAAAAAGAGCGGAAGCAAAAACATGTTTATTTTTCATAGCCTTGTACAATACTAACTTTCTCGTCGAAAAGATACGTTTTATACCAAAAATTTCACGCCGTTTCCAGATTAGCGAATTTTTCAATCAGTTTTTTCTGTCCGAAACCTGGAAAACTGATTGTTAATTTTACATTGTCGCCTGTTCCTTCGCGCCGTAAAACTAAACCTTTACCGTATTTGGCGTGGCGGACGTGCGAACCGGGAACAAAACCATCTTCGATTTTGGATTTTGGATTTTGGATTTTGGATTGGTTTGAAGCTTGCGCTCTTAATTTATCAAAACCGGAGAGTGGTTTAGACGAACCCGGCGTTGGACTTTCCACCTTTTTTGTTTTGAAAAATTCGGCAATAGCGTCGGTACTGTTGTAAGTTTTTCCGGCGTAAGTTGAACGCGGCTTTTCGCTTTCAACTTCGCCTTTCAAGATTTGCGCGTCGCGTTTACTGTTTTTGACGGTCGAACTTTTGGCAAATGAAAGCCAGGAGGATCCGCGTGACAAATCCTGGATCATCTCGAGCGGCATTTCATTTAAAAACTGAGAAGGCTCTGCCGTCATTTCTTCGCCATAGACGCGCCGTCGCATGGCATGGGTGACATACAAAATCTTTTCGGCTCGTGTAATGGCGACATACGCCAGCCGACGCTCTTCTTCGAGTTGGTTCGGGTCGTTGATGCTTCGGGCGTGCGGGAAAATTCCGTCTTCGAGTCCGACCAGGAAAACAATGGGAAACTCCAGCCCTTTTGCCGAGTGAACGGTCATCATCGTGACGGCAGCGTTGCGGTCAAATTTGTCCATATCGGATGAGAGCGCGGCGTGATCGATAAAATCGCGCAAGCCGTTGTCTTCTGCTTTGTCGTAATCAACCGCGGCATTGACAAGTTCTTCCAAATTCTCAAGCCGAGTGTTAGATTCGTCCGAGTTTTCGGCGCGGAGCATATTGGCATAACCCGTTTCTTCAATCGCGGAGATAACAACTTCGGAAACTCGTCTGTCCGACTGCGAATACTCGCTTATTTTACCGGCAAGTTTTTCAATCAGTTTTTTGAAAGCTTTCAAAGCTTCCACGGCGCGCGGTGTTAAATTTAAAGGCTGTGCGTATTTACCGCTGGTTATAATTGAAATTGCCTCCCAGTATGAAACTCCAAAATCCTTAGCGCGAAATGCGAGTTCGTCGAGCGAAGTCTTGCCGAGTCCGCGCGTCGGCGTATTGACAACGCGCAAAAGAGCAATATCGTCAAACGGATTGAGCGCAAGTTTGAGATACGCGATGACATCTTTGACTTCCGCGCGTTCGTAAAAGGAAAAACCACCGACGATGTTGTAATCAATCCGCAGCCGTCGAAGCGCGTCTTCAAACACACGCGATTGCGCGTTGGTGCGGTAGAGAATGGCGATTTTGTCTTTTGCGCTGCGCCTCTGATGCTCTTCAATTTTAGAAGCGACAAAACGACCTTCATTATCTGAATCAAACGCCTGGTAATAAAAAATCTTTTCGCCTCCGTCGTTCTCCGTCCAGAGTTTTTTTTCCTTGCGCCCCTCGTTATTGCTAATTATCGCGTCAGCAACATCAAGTATTGTCTGCGTCGAACGGTAATTCTGCTCGAGCATGATAACTTTCGCATCCGGGTAATGTTCTTCAAATGATAGAATGTTGCTGATGTCCGCGCCTCGAAACCCGTATATGGATTGCGCATCGTCCCCGACCACACAGATATTTTGCTGTTTTTCAGTTAAATATTTTATTAACGCAAACTGAAGAGCATTTGTGTCTTGATATTCGTCAACTAAAATATATTTAAATTTATTATTGTATTTTTCACGCACTTCCGGGACACTTCTAAGAAGTCTGACGGTTTTTATCATCAAATCGTCAAAGTCGAGCGCGTTGGCATTGTTCAGGCGTTCTTCATACATCTTATAAACACGGGCAATCGCCGCGCGCTTTTCATCCGTGTATTCAACACGCGATGCATATAACTCAAAATCTTCGCCGCGGTTTTTCGAAGAGCTAATCGCGTTCTGGACGGTTCGCGCGGAAAGTTGCTTTTCATCGAGTCCGATATCTTTGACACATGCCTTAATTACTTTTTGAGAATCATTTGTGTCGTATATTGTAAAGGATTTTGTGTAACCTTCCTGAAGATGTTCGATATCCTGGCGCAAAATTCGCACGCAGAGACTGTGAAATGTGGAAATCAGCGGCGCGGAGTGAAGTTTTTGTCCTTTCAAAAATGTTTCGACCCGCTCGCGCATTTCGCCCGCCGCTTTATTTGTAAAAGTTACGGCTAAAATGTTATACGGTGGCACGCCTTTTTCGGCAATCAAAAAAGCGATACGTAAAGTAATAACGCGGGTTTTCCCTGAACCCGCGCCTGCTAGAATCAATAGCGGTCCTTCAGTTTGTTCAACGGCTTCGAGTTGCGGCAGATTAAGCGAAGATAGAATTTCCATTGTTTAGAAAGCGTTCAGCATTAAGCATTCGGCAGTCAATAGAAAAGCAAAATTGCTGATCGCTTTCTGCTGATTGCTGACTGCTCATTTAATAAGATTTTGAATTTCCTTGAATTGTTCGTGCTTTGAATCGCGCAAAAGTTCAAAAAGAGCCATTTCCACGCACGACGGGACAACGCCGTTCATCTGCATTTTCCTGAGCGCGGTTTCCTTGTCCTGGGCAAACCGCGAACCGACACAATCGTGGAGAATATGAACTTCAAACCCTTCGGTCAAAAGCTCGTGCGCGGTTTGATTGATGCAAACATGTGTTTCAAGTCCGCACAAAACAATTTGACTCGCGCCGGTTGCTCGCAACTTTTCGATAAATGAAGTTGCGCCGCACGAACTAAAAGTGGTTTTTTCGACAAACTCAAAATCCGGCGGCAAGCTAAAAAGAATTTCTTCAGCTGTTCTGCCCAAACCTTTCGGATATTGTTCGGTAATAATGATGGGCAAATTGAGCGCCAGAAAACCGCGAACCATAATTGAAGCACGCGCCGCAATCAATGCAAACTCGTTGATCGGATGGCGAAATGCTTCCTGCAAATCAACCAGGATCAAAGCCGTTTTGTCTTTGTCTAAAACTTTCGGATGCGACATATTTTAACAGGTGATTTCAGATTATAATATTATTTTTCTATATTACTTGCTCTTCGAGCCAAATTTGTTTTCTAAGAGTTTAGCTTAACCACCGAAGCAACGTAAAGAAGCCTGGCTGGCGTCCAAGTATTGTTAAATTATAATCAAAATCTAGTTGGTTCTGAAATACTCGGATTAACAAAATATCGGGATGAAATTTTTTAAATTTATTTTAAAAGTTAGCATGCTTTGTCTTCTAACCGGTATTTTTTTTACACATGGATTGGCAAACGATAAATGGATAAAAGTTAAATCAAAAAATTTTTATCTAATCGGAAATGCTGAGGAAAAAGACATCCGGCAAGTCGGCATTCAACTCGAACAATTCCGGGAAGTGTTTCGCCGTCTTTTGACGAATTTTAATTTTAACTCACCTGTACCGACAAATGTTGTCGTTTTCAAAGATAAGCTGACTTTTAGCGAATATAAACCCGTTAACACGGAAGGCAAACGCACAGATTGGGCTGCCGGGTATTTTCAAAGCGGCGAGGACGCGAATTATATTGTTTTAACCGTTGAAGGAAAAAAGGCGGATATTTTCCGAACTGTTTTTCACGAATACATACATTTTCTGGTTAACAACGAAATTGGTCGCGTCAATGTGCCGCCGTGGTTTAACGAAGGTTTAGCCGAATATTATGAATTGACCGAAATTGACGGCAAAAAGAAAGTCATTCTCGGCAACTTCGATGAAAAGAATCTTCTGTTGCTTCAACGAAATAAATTAATTTCTTTCGAAACTTTTATAAACACCGATTATTATTCGCTTTACCGCCAGAATAAAGACGGTGCGGTGCTTTTTTACGCTCAGGCGTGGGCGCTGATGCATTATCTGATGCACGGCAACTCCGGTGCGCGCAGCCCACAATTAAGTAAATTTATTGAGCTTATTTCGGAAGGGGGAAAACCGGATGAATCTTTTCAAAAGTCTTTCCAAACTGATTACGCGGCTTTAGAAACTGAGTTAAAAAAATATATCGAACGAAAATCTTTTCCGGTATCGGTGGCAAACTTTGATGGCAAATTTATTTTCGACGGCGAAATGCAAACGTCCCAGGTAACAGAGGCAGAGTCAAAAGCCGTGCTTGGTGATTTGCTTTATCATTTAAATCGCTTTACTGAATCTGCCGCACATCTGGAACAAGCTTTGAAACTCGATGGCGATTCTGTATTGGCAAACACGTCGCTCGGTTTGATAAAAATTCGGCAGGACGATTTTACGGAAGCCAGAAAATATTTTGAAAAAGCTCTTGCACTCAATGATAAAAATTATTTAACACATTTTCGTTACGCATATGCCTTGAGCCGGGAAGGAATGACTTTTTATGGCTTTGTTTCCGGATACGATGCCAACCAAACCCGAAAAATGCGTGCTTCGTTAATGAAAGCGATTGAGCTTAATCCTAGTTTTGCAGAAAGTTACAATCTCTACGCATTCATCAGTATGGTGCGCAACGATGAAATTGACCAGGCAATCGCTTACCTCGATAAGGCTTTGCAGATCGCGCCGGGAAATCAGTGGTATGCGATGCGCGTCGCGGAACTTTATATGCGGAAAGAAGATTTTACAAATGCCCGTCGTGTTGCCCAAAAAGTTTTTCAAACCGCCCCTGACGACGCAATGCGGGTTTACGCGCAAAACACAATCAAGACAATCAACTCGCTCGAAGCGCAGCTTGAGTATATAAAAAATTACAAAGACAAACCTGAATCGCCAAAGGTAACGGATGAAATATTGAGCGAAGAAGAATTAGCGCGAAGGCGAGAACGAGCAACACTCGAATCAATCAATGAAATTCTGCGCAAACCCAAAGGGGGCGAAAAAAGAGTTTTGGGTTATTTAACAAAGATTGAATGCGAAGCGAATGAAATCAGCTATTCCGTCAAAGTCGAAAATAAAATTTTGAATTTAAGGTCTGAAAATTTCGACAAATTAATTTTACTTTCCTACAGCGGAGATCTTCTGGATAGCAAAATTGGCTGCGACCTGGCGGCTAAAGAATTATTCTCCGTCGTATCTTTCAAACCATTCGCTAATCCTCAGTCAAACTCAGCAGGCGAAATAATCTCGATTGAATTTGTGCCGAAGAATTTTAAGTTTATAAATTGACGACAAAGATTTAGTCTTTTGGCGGACGTAATTTTTTGTTTAATTTTTCCTTGTTTTGTTTTTCCCGCTTGTGTGTGCGAAAAAAGAAAAAGAGTGAAACTGTGCAAATGACGAGTATTAAAAGCATCATTGCACCAATAAAATAAACTTCAGCAGCGGAGGAATTGACCATAGATGGAAATTTAGCTTATATCAAAAAAATTATCAATGATTGTAGATTTGACGGAAATTATGAATTATTATTTTTAACTCGGCGCCTGATTATCAGGAAAAGCGTTGTTGTCAGCTTGTTCGTCTTTCATAAGTTTTTCTCTGTAGCTTTCAGGCAGAGACCGCACTTTTTTGTTTTTATCGGTCACGATGTGCAAAGTTTCACCTTCGGCAAGAAGTAGCTTGTCTGAGGAACGAAAAATCTCATAAATGAATCGAACTGAGCGGCTTTTGATTTCACCGATATTTGTCCGAACGGTTATGGCATCATCATAAAACGCCGGTGATTTATAACGGCAATAACTCTCCGCGACAACCATTAGAGCGTCGTCCTTTTCTTCCATTTCGCTGTAAGAAAAACCGCGCGCGCGGCACAAATCGCTTCTGCCCAATTCAAACCAAATCAAATAATTGGCATGATGAACAATACCCATTTTATCGGTTTCGGCGTAGCGAACGCGAACTTCAGTTTCGTGCCATTCCATAAAAATCGTGAGTTGTAAACTTAAGAATCGAGAGTGACAAAAAAATTTCCGACTAAACTCGAAGCTTTGAAAAAATATTAGAGCTGGGAGACAGGGATTCGAACCCCGATAGACAGATCCAGAAACTGCAGTCCTACCATTAGACGATCTCCCAAAGAACAATTTCTAATTTATTGACAGAAAACCCGCTTGTCAAATGATTAAATAATCGTTTGACTTGCTTCGAGTTGATTTGACAGGCAAAATAATAAGCTATGTCGGCAAACGACAAAGACATTATCAACAATCGCCACGCTTTTTTTGAGTATCATATTGCAGAAAAATATGAAGCCGGCATTGTTTTACTTGGAACTGAAGTTAAAAGCGTGATGCTCGGACGGATACAACTCAAAGAATCGTACGTTACGATTAAAGAGAATGAAGTTTGGCTTTTTAACGCGCATATTTCTCATTACTCGCACGGCAACAAGAACAATCACGAACCCCTTCGGACGAGAAAACTTCTGCTGCACCGCAAGGAAATTGAACGGCTTGAAAAAGAGATTATGCAAAAGGGAATGACGCTGGTCGTCACGCGAGTTTACTGGAAAAACGGACGGATAAAATTTGAAATCGGAGTGGCGCAGGGCAAAAAACTTTATGATAAGCGGGAAGATTTAAAAACTCGCACCGTCGAGAAGGAAACGCGTGCGCAGTTGAAAGAAACGCTTAGATAAGTTATAGATAATACAAGGTTTTACGCGACAATATAAATTACAAAAGAGGAAAATGGATGAAATCTCAGGCGATTAGTGAAAATTTTCAGGAAGCAAATGTTGATGCTTTAGCGGTAGCCGTCTTCAAAGATGAAAAAGCTAACGGCGGAATTCTTAAAGATTTAGATAAATTAACCGGCGGCTCTGTCGCTTCCGTTATCAAATCAGAAGAATTCAAAGGTGAAAACGGCGATACGGCATACTTTGTTTTTGAAGCGAAAGGAAAAATTAAGGCAAGCCGCCTTTTGTTAATTGGAATCGGTGATAAAACCGATTACAAAGCATCGGATGTGGCGATTCTTTCAGGCACGGCGGCACGGGCTTTGAGTAAACGCAATGTCAAAAGTTTCGCATTGATGCCGCGCTCGGATATGGACGCTGTCAGCGTTGCAACATCGGCAATGCAGGGCGTGATTACCAGCCAGTTTGAACTCGACAAATACAAAACAAAAGACAAGACCGATAAAAAAATCGATAATTTTGTTTTATTCGTTGACGGCGTGAAGGAAAAGGATTTGAAAACAGGTTTGGATAACGGTGAAATTATCGGTGACTCGATGAATTTCGCGCGCGATTTAGCAAACGAACCGCCGAATATTTTAACGCCGACCGAAATGGGAAATCGGGCGCAAAAAATGGCGAAGGAAACCGGTTTGTCCTGCGAAATTCTTGATGAAGATAAAATGGCAAAGCTCGGAATGGGTTCTTTGATGAGCGTTTCTCACGGTTCGGCGCAGCCTGCGAAAATGATTGTTCTCAAATATGAGCCGAAGAAAAACAGCGGCAAAAAAGGTGAACTTCTTTCAATCGTTGGCAAAGGAATCACTTTTGACACGGGCGGTATCTCCATCAAGCCCTCGGAAGGAATGGAGGCAATGAAATACGATATGTCGGGCGCGGCAAGCGTTTTAGGAACGATGCGGGCTGTCGGTATGTTAAAACCGACTGTTCCGGTTCTCGGCGTGGTCGCGGCAGTTGAAAATATGCCGGACGGAAAAGCTTCGCGCCCTTCAGACGTCGTGACGGCGATGAACGGTAAAACCATCGAAATCTTAAATACCGATGCTGAAGGTCGGCTGGTCTTGGCTGACGCGGTTGCTTACGCCGAAAAACAGGGCGCCACCACAATTGTTGATATGGCAACTTTAACCGGTGCGGTAATAATTGCGCTGGGAGATTTGAACACCGGAATTATGGGCAATGACCAGGGTTTAGTCGATGAAATTATTGAATGCGGAAAAGAAGCCGGTGAGGATTTCTGGCAACTGCCGGTCAGCAAGGATTACAGCAAAGGAATAAAATCAGACATCGCCGACATCAAAAACATCGGTCCCGCGAGAAAAGCAGGAACGATTATGGGCGCGGTTTTTATCCAGGAATTTGTCAAAGACGCAAAATGGGCGCACCTTGATATTGCCGGAACAGCCTGGGCAGATGACGCAAAGCCGCACCGTTCAAAAGGTCCGACTGCTGTTGCCATTAGAACACTTTTGAAATTAGTCGAAAAAAAGCAGTAATCTGACTAAAGTTTTCATTTACAAACGAGCTAGTAAATTAATTTTTGCCGGCTCTTTTTTGCAAAACGTCCTATTAAAATATTCTGTTTTATATTTTTGCCTTTTACCTTTTGCCTACTTCTCCGTTTGAAAGTGGACTTTGCTTTTTACAGCGGTCAAAGTTAAACTTTTGTTGCTTTTCTAAACAAAGGATCAACAAAATAATTTATGAAAATACACGAGTATCAGGGTAAGGAATTACTAAAGCAATACGGCGTGCCCGTCCCGCGCAGCATTGTAGCGAGAACGCCGGAAGAAGCCGAGCAGGCAGCGATCGATTTGGGAACGGAGATCGTCGTTGTCAAAGCCCAAATTCATGCGGGCGGTCGCGGCAAAGGTGGCGGTGTTAAACTTGCCAAATCGCCGGAAGAAGCGCGTTCCATCGCTGAATCAATGATTGGAATGAATCTCGTTACACACCAAACCGGACCGGACGGACGTGAAGTAAAAACGCTTTTGATCGAAGAAGGTTTGCCGATTGATAAAGAATTCTACTTGGCAATTACGCTCGACCGCGTATCCGGCAGAGACGTTTTTATGGCTTCGGCGGCGGGCGGGATGGACATTGAAGAAGTTGCTGTCAGCGAGCCGGAAAAAATTTTGAAAGAAGAAATTGACCCGGCGGTCGGCTTGCGTCCGTTCCAGGCGCGCAATCTCGCATTTGGTTTAGGAATTCCAAGTGATTTAATCAATCAGACGGCGAAGTTTATGACGACTTTATATGACGCCTACACAAAAATGGACGCGACCATCGTTGAAATCAATCCATTCTTACTGACAAAAGATAATCGCCTGATTGCGCTCGACGCCAAAGTGAATTTTGATGATAATGCGATGTTTCGGCACAAAGATTATGCCGAGCTGCGCGACTTAAACGAAGAAGAACCGCTCGAAATCGAAGCCTCTAAGTTTGATTTAAATTACATCAAACTCGACGGCGACATCGGTTGTATGGTTAACGGCGCGGGATTGGCGATGGCGACGATGGATATTATAAAACTAGCGGGCGGCGAACCGGCAAACTTTTTGGATGTCGGCGGAGGCGCTTCACAGGAAAGAGTTGAACAGGCTTTTAAAATTTTATTGGCTGACGAAAGCGTGAAAGCTGTTTTAATAAATATTTTCGGCGGTATCGTGCGTTGCGATATGGTCGCTAACGGCGTTGTCGAAGCGGCAAAAAACCTCGGCGTTTCAATTCCGATTGTCGCGCGCTTGGAAGGAACGAATGTTGAAGAGGGAAGGCGCGTGCTGCGTGATTCGGGAATCAATATCATTACTGCCGAAGGTATGCGCGACGCGGCGGAAAAAGTTGTCTCGGCGGCAAATGCATCATATTAGAACAAATGAAAAACTAAAAAATTAACTCAAGACGGGGTGCGAAGAAAGCGCGTGAATTTTCAAACTATTTGAAAACTCACGCGCTTTCTTCTGCCTAACGGTAATTTCAGCAACTTGCATAGAGCACTTCAATGAATCTAATACTGGCTCGTATTCCCAAAGTAATATGGTGTTTTCTTAGTCCATTCGGAATTGGGAAATTGCTTGTGCAAAATCTGAAAAGCCTGTTTTGAAAAGGTTAAAGTTTGCGCGTTCTGACAACCGTAGCGCGTGGCGCGAACGCCAAGATGAAGTATTTCAGGCGTCAGCGCATGCGCCGGATGGCGGGTGGCAAATTCGACAGCGCGTTTCGCCAGAAAGGTTGCGGAACTCCCCACCGCCCTCAACTTTGCCTGTTCGGTTTCCGCCTGCCGCGCCTCTGCTTCCTTGAAAAAGTTCGGGTATTGTTTGGGCTTAAGCGAGCGCGTGTAATCGTTTTCAACTTCGTTGCACCACCAGTTGCCGCGAATACTGTCAATTACCGTCGCGGTGGAATTTTCGCGCCCGTAACCGGCAGGAATCTGCGTGTCGATTTTCGGATAACTCAAAACCATTTTTAGGGCTGCGGCTTCGCGCTCGACGGCATTTTCCGCACTCGCGTATTTGGAAAAAAGTGGCGCGAATTCCTTGGCGTATTGCGCCATCAAGGGTGTGAATTCTTTTTCCAACGCCTGATTTTCCAGAAGAAAAGCCCGCGTCCAAACCGCGACGACAAAAAACTTTTTCAAATGTTCGGGGAGCTGCGAACTATGCGCGGCTTGACGCAAAACCGGCAACGGCGCTTTTTAGTTGAGAAAAGAAGCGGCGTTATAATGAACGAAATTATTTTTTCCTTTTGCGCTTCGGACAAATTCGGGCGCAGTTTTTTTTCGGTTTCAATGCGCGTTACGGCAATCAGATAAACTTCAGGCGCTACAAGTAAAGGCTGTCGGCGCAAATTTGGCAAAACTTCATCCTTTTGTAAAGTTAAAGTTTGTGCCAGGAAAGCCACACCGTATTTTTCCGCGCTGAGAAATCGCAAATCTTCGGGACGCTCCCAAACCCAAAGAATTATTTTCGGCAGCTCGTTGTCCGGCTTGGTTTTCTGTACTGAGAAACAAGCTGCAAACATCAGAGAACCAATAACAAAAATTAAGATCAGGCGAATCATTTAGCCCAAGATTATACGCCCTTTAAAATTGTTTGCAACAAAAATTTTTACATCGCTTTTCTTCGACAAACTTGCGAAACTTGTTATACTAAAACAAACTGAATGACCATTCATTTTTACGGAGCATAAACAAATGATTGAACGTGAACAACTGGAGATGGACGTAGTTTTCGTCGGCGCCGGACCCGCTAATTTAGCGGCAGCCCTGCATCTCAAAAATAAATTAAAAGAACATAATGAATCGGTCGAGAGGGGCAGGATTCGAGGCAGAAAAATTGAAGATTTGGAAATTGCCATTATCGAAAAAGGGAAAAGCGTCGGGGCGCATATTTTATCCGGCGCAGTAATGGACGCGATTGCTCTGCGAGAATTGATGCCGGATTTTCTCGAACAAGGCTGTCCGGTTGACTCCACGGTTGACAGCGATGCTTTTTGGTACCTAACGGAAAGTCGCGCGATTCATTCGCCGGTTACGCCGCCGCCGCTCAAAAATCACGGCAAATATATTTTGTCTCTGAGCAAAATGTGCGAATGGCTCGGCGAAAAGTGTGAAGAAGCAGGTATCAATATTTTTCCGGAGTTTCCGGGCGCGGAAATACTCTACGATGAAAACGAGCGTGTAATTGGCGTTCGCACCGGTGATAAAGGCATCGATAAAGAAGGAAAGCAAAAAGAAAATTTTGAACCGGGAGTTGACCTTTTAGCGAAAATTACCGTTTTAGGCGAAGGTTCGCGTGGTTCTCTGACCAAACATTTAACGCAGCGGCTCGGGCTCAACGAAGGCAAAGAACCGCAGGTTTTCAGTCTCGGCGTCAAAGAATTGTGGGAAGTTCCGGCAGGAAATTTTGACGAAGGGCGCGTCGTTCACACGCTCGGATTTCCGTCGGATGCAAAAACATATGGCGGCGGTTGGATATACGGAATGAAAAATAACGTCATCAGTATCGGTTACGTGACGGGACTCGATTACGTCGACCCACTGATTGACCCGCATGCCGAGTTTCAAAAATTCAAGATGCATCCTGAAATCGCCAAGATTCTCGACGGCGGAAAAATGCTCAAATACGGGGCGAAATCCATTAATGCCGGCGGCTGGCACACAATGCCGAAACTTTTTGCCGATGGTGTTTTGATCATTGGCGATTCGGCTTCTTTTCTGAACGGTCAGCGCATAAAGGGAATTCACACGGCAATGAAAAGCGGAATGCTGGCGGCTGAGACCGTTTTGAGCGCATTTGAGAAAGAAGATTTTACCTCTAAAACGCTCAAGGATTTTGATGAAAAAGTAAACGGAAGCTGGATTTATGATGAGCTTTACGCGGTCAGAAACTTTCACGGCGCTTTCCAGAAAGGTCGTTGGTCGGGTCTTGCCAACACCGGTTTGCAATTTCTGTCGGGCGGGTACGCGTGGGGTTTTATGCCGATGGAACATCATCTTGCCGGTCATGAACGTATGGAAATGCTCAAAGAATTTGATTACAAAGGCGATTCTCTCAAACAGCGTTACCCGGATTTAAAGTTCGACGGCAAAACATCTTTCGATAAAACAACCAGCGTTTATCACGGCTCGGTCGCTCACGACGAAGACCAGCCTTCGCATCTGCATATTCTAGACACAGAGATTTGCGCAACCAGATGCGCCGAAGAATACGGCAACCCGTGTCAGAGATTTTGTCCGGCAGCCGTCTACGAAATGGAGGAAAACGCCAAAACCGGCAGACGCGAAATAAAAGTAAATTTCTCAAACTGCGTTCACTGTAAAACTTGTGATGTCGCCGACCCCTACCAAATTATCAATTGGGTAACGCCCGAAGGCGGCGGCGGTCCAAATTATAAAGGAATGTAGGGGTTTGCGATTGTAGATTTGTGATTTGCGATGGGGAAGGGAATGTAATTTGCTTTTATTTTTTTCAGCGTGAATTCGTTCTAAAACGATACGCAAATTTTACAAAAGAGGAAGTAAAAAATTATGTCAACACCAAACAAAGATGAAGTCGAAGGGAAATGGGAACAAGCCAAGGGAACGGTTAAAGATAAAGTCGGAGAAGCAACCGGCGACCGAGATTTGGAAGCCGAAGGCAAGGTTCAAAATGCAGAGGGCGAAACCCAAGAAACTTGGGGCAAAACCAAACGCAAAGTCGGCGACGCGGTTGATGCTGTCGGCGACACGATTAGCGACACCGCCAAACGAATAAACAAATAACAAGTTTTGGAAGCGGAAGGTTTATAAGTAATGAAAGCTTTTATCTTCCGCTATTTTGTCTTTTCAAAATAAATTACTCTGTTTTGAATGAAACTTGCCGAATCTTCGCACCGGAAAATCGAATCTTTTTTTCAGGAATATCTCGATGATAAAAGTTTCAGATTGCCCCAATCCTACTTTTATATCGGGAAATTTTCGCGGTTTTTCACAGCAATCTTAGGCGTTCATGGTATTACTTTGGGACAGCTAATTTTTATCTTACCCAGTTTAATTTCACAAAACGAAAATCAAAAATTAAAACTCCCCGAAAATCTTGCTGCTCACGAAATTGCACACGTTTTGCAATACCAGCGGGAAGGTATTTTAAAGTTTATTTATAAATATTTAAGAAGTTATCGGAACAATCTGAAGCAGGGGAAAAAATGGGATAAAGATGCTCGGAGGCAAGCTTATCTCGCAATTCCATACGAAATCGAAGCACGCCAAACTGCCGCAGACTTTGTCAAATGGAACGAGAGATTTAAACTGAAATAAAAATTTGTGGTTTGTAATTAAAACTTCGAATTTTCTTGCGAAATCATTTTCTCAAGAACCTGGGCGACATAGCTGACAATTGAAATCATTCTCGCGTACTCGATTCTAGTTGGTCCTAAAACGCTTAAGGTTCCCATTGTTTCGCCATTTCCAACTCGGTAAGGTGCAGTAATTAACGTACAATTTTGTAATGAAGGATTGACGTTTTCGCTGCCAATCACCACCTGTACATTTCCCTTTACCGAAGCGTTGTGAACGAGACATTCGGTAAGTATTTGGACAAGCCTCGATTTTTCTTCGATTGTCCGAAGCAGTTCTCTAAGTCGTTCAAGGTCAGCAAAATCTCGCTTGGACAAGATATTTGAGGCGCCGTCAACGTAAATTTCTCCAAAACTATCTTCTTCATCTTCGATACTCTGCGAACAAAGGATAATTGCCGTTTGCAGAAATTTATCAAAGAGCGCGGTTTCTTCGTGCATCAATCTTAAAATTTCAGTCCGAATCTCCGCCAGGTTTTTGCCGCTAAACTCGGCGTTTAGGTATCGTGCCGTTCGGTCAAGTTCATCGCTTGTTAAACTTTCCTTAAGGCGAATAATTTTGTTATGAATAATGTTCGGGGCGGAAACAAGAATGACGAGGATTCTGTTTTCCGATAAATTGACAAATTCAATATGTTGTAGTCGATCCTTCGCAAAATTGGGCGAAACGACGATGCCGACATTTTGCGACAGCGCCGAAAGAAGTCTTGAAGTCCTCTCCATAATCTTATCGGGCGTTTCAGAGGTATCTAACTCATTAAGTCCTAATGCATTATTGATAAGACTTAAATCTTCGTTGGAGAGAGTTAAAACGCCGATTAAATTATCAACGAAAAAACGGTAACCTTTATCGGTCGGAATTCGTCCGGCAGAAGTATGCGGCTGTTCAACCAAACCTAAATCTTCGAGTTCGCTCATCACATTACGAATAGTAGCCGAACTCAAACCCGCGGCATTGGCGAATTTTTCAGCAATTATTTTAGAACCGATCGGTTCGCCGGTAACGAGGTGTTCGTTGATGATGGCGGAGAGTATTATTTGCCCGCGAACATCGGGAAAGGATAGTTTTTTCTCGGATGTTCTATTTAAATTACCGGCAAACATAATTTCTTGTGTAGGTTTGGCGCAGACCGCGAAAAGTTTTATGCTCAAACTACAAAAATGAATAACATTTTGTCTGACAAGCTGTCAAGAATTTTAGGATAAACTGTAAACTTCAACTTTTAATGAAGGAAATTGAGCAAATAAAAAAGTTTTATCAAGAAGCTTTTCGTAAATTAAACAGCAGTAATCCAGATCAGGAAATCAAAGTCCGATTTTATCCATATGTCGGCATCAACCATACAATTCGTATTCGGAACGGAACTGTCTATATTCGTATTTCTGATATTTTCACGGATGCGCCGCTGAATGTGCAGAATTCACTGGCGTATATTCTGGTTTCTAAACTTCTCCGAAGAAAAATATCTCCTGAAATAATTAATGATTACAGAAGATTTGTAAAAAGCGAGGAAATATTTGCCAAAGCGACGGAAAATAAAAAGATTCGCGGTCGCAAAATTATTACTTCCTCGAAAGGTAATTTTTATGATTTAGAGGAAATTTTTTATCGTTTGAATAACGATTATTTCAATCACAATATATTAAAACCGACTCTCACCTGGTCGAAGAGAAAAACTTACAGAATTTTGGGTCATCACGATGCAACCCACAACGCAATTGTGGTCAGTAAATCTTTGGACGATAAAAAAGTTCCCGCGTATGTTGTCGAATTTGTGATGTTTCACGAAATGCTTCATATTTTTCATCCTACTCAAAATCGCGCCGGTAGACGTTACAATCACACGCCGCAGTTTCGCCGCGACGAAGAAAAATTTATTTATTTTGCGGAAGCAGAAAACTGGATTCAAAAAAATATCAAAGTCCTCAAAAGAAATGCCAAAATTGATTAATCCGGTTGTATAAGTTTTTCCAAAATTATTCCAATCAACCCGAAATCAGAAACGGTTTTTCTTTCAACATCTTTTTCGGTAAAGGATGTTTCAGTCAAATAATACTTCACAGCTTCTGGTTTCTTTTCCGAATCGTTTGCTAAAACTGCTGACAGGTTTTTTGTCGAACTCGAATCTTTGGCAAAGGTAATCGCGGTCGCTGGGCTTTTAGAAAATTCCTTGTAGAAAGAATTTTGAGTAATATTTCGTCCGCTATTTTTTGCCTCTATACATTTATCAACGCCTTCACTATTGCCCAGTATTAATTTGTTTTCAACGAAAGCCGCTGAAATTTGTTGATCTTTTGACTCCCAAATTTTCGTGTTACCGATAATCCGCGCCGGAGAATCAAAATTTATCTGATCGGTAATGGATTTCTTAATTTTCTCAGAATCTTTGATCTCTACGATTGATGCGGAATTTTCACTTTCCGCATCAAATTGCAAAGTCAAGATGTTTGAATCTATGGCAGCGAGAAAGGTTTCAGCATCAGTAATCGCATAAGAATTTAACAAATCATTTGAAAATTGCATCAAGATTTTTCGGTTTTGATTATTGGTATTTTGAGCGGACACGAGCAGCAAACTGCGCCATGCTGCCAAAGGATTCTGCAAATTATAGCGGGTCACTGAACGAATATCCGGCGGCACAAATTGTAAAACGTTATTCTCAGTTTTTGTTGATGTCGAAAAAGTATTTTTTAGGATATTAATGGATCCGGTATTTATTGCAATCGAAAACTCATCTGTTATTCCGTTTTCTGATTCGGTTGCCGTCCAAACGATTTCTTTAACTGTATTTTGCAAAATTTGAGACAAGATGACGGTGATAAAACTTCTTCCTTCTTCACTTTCCGTCGCGTTAATCGCCAAAGGAATACTCAGATAATCGGCGATTTGAGCAATGCCATTTGAGGAAACATAACCAAATGCCAAATTATCCGGCGATTTTATCAAGTAAGCCTTATTGAGAGATTCATTTATTTTTAAGCTTTCTGCTTTTCCATTTTTTACCGATAAACAATTTACAATTGAATCCTTATTATTACTAAAAAAAATTCTACTGCCATCGACAAATGCGAAAGCCTTTCTGTTATCCTTTGTCGTCCAGACGAACCATCTGCCTTCGTCTTTTTCAAACTGTATAAATTCTGTGTCGGTGCCGAATTTTTCAAAAATAAAATTGTTAATTTGATTTTCTACTAATGAAATCGTTTGCCATTGCCAAGCATGCGTATCGGCAATCGCGACAAAACTAGGCTTGAAATCAAGAACGGAATTTTCAGCCGTTACTTGATTCTCCGAAGTTTCAAAACCAGTTACAGCAATTGCAAGTTGAATGTTTTTAAGAAAAGAAAAATCTTTTTTCGCTGTTGAAAGATCTTTGAACGCATTGTTTTTGGTCAGAGATTGAAGAGTAACAGACAAATCATTACTTTCAATAAAAATAAATGCATCGTGCGACACAAGGGAACGCATATCCGTTTTTTTTGCCTTTTGACAGCCCGGAAAAACGAAAATTAAAACCAGGAGGAAAAATATAAGAAAAAACTTGGACAATTTATTTATTTGGTATATAAAAAAAGGATGGTTGGGAAAAGGCGAAAGATACCACAAAAGACGTTTTGAACGATTGAATTGAACCTATAAAAAATAGGTGGGTGACTTTCTGTTCTTTGTCAGAACATCAAAGCCGTTTTCTATGGCAATCTCTACTGTGAAAGATTGCACCGAAGGACAGCATTAGCCTCCCGTTCTTCAAATGTTGGCTCAATTATTATGGCGTTCAATCACAAACTTCGCAGAAAATTCTATCGCCTTAAATGAATTGTAGCACAAACCAAAGCAATGCAAAATGAAAAATTGAAAATGGAAAAATTACAAATTTATCTTTCCATTTTTCAAATTTCAGTTCTCCGTTTGGTTATTGTTCAGTTTCAAATTCCTGCGGCAGAGATTCTTTGTGTTTGAGCACACGGTCAAGCATTTCAGCGCATTCCGCACTGCGAGAAGAAAGCTGAGCGTCGGATTTTTCCTGTTGATTTTTTAACTGATGATATTCATCGGCAATATGCAGAGCGGCGAGAATGGCGACTTTGAGTGAGTCAACCGTGAGAGTGCCGGAAGATATTTCTCGCATCTTACCATCGACATATTCGGCAAGTCGCAGAATATAATCATTGTCGCCATCCGAACGGATATTGTATGTTTGATTATAAATTTCGACTCTGATTGATTGCGCCGCCGAGTCCTGTTTTACTTTGCTTCCAATCATATTTACCTCAGTACAATTTCTGCTACATCGGGCTCGATGATGGTCATTGCATCAAGCATCGCTTCAACCTTTAATTGAATCGCGTCACGCTCGCTCAATAAATCTTCGACCTTTTCTTCGAGGCGACTTTTCTCCGACAAAATACTGCTGACCTCGTGCCTGAGAGATTTCATCTCACGTTCAACCTTGTCTTTTTCTTCGCGCATCTTTTTCGCAAATTCAATTGTCAGATAAATTTTATCTTCCAGATGCGAGAATTTTTCCATTCCCGATAAACTGCCCATTTTTATCTCCAATTTCTCAACTGTTTTGTTTTCCGTCTGATTATGTTAATTTTTTCAAAAAAGTTCAAGTGTTTTCTTAACAATTCATTAAATTCGCTGGGTTGCCACAAATTTGGTTTCAATATTTTTCAAAATTTCTCGGTGAATAGAATCTACTTCTTCATCGAGCAGAGTGCGTTCGTCCGAACGATAAGTTAAACGGATTGTAATTGAACGTTCATTGTCACTAATTCCTTTTCCTTCATAAACGTCAACAAATTCGACGTTTCGACAAAGTTCAAAACCGAGTTTATAGATAACCGCTTGTATTTCAGAGAAGCTGATATTGCGTTTTACCAAAAGGGAAGCGTCACGCACAATCGAAGGGTAAACGGCAAGGGGGTGATAAACTGGATTTTGTTCTTTTACGGTTAAAAGTGTTTCTAAATCTATTTCGGCAACAAAAACAGGTTGTTTGAATTTATATTTGATGGCAATTTCGGAATTTAAGCGACCAACGGCGCCAACAGGTTTTCCGTTTGACAGAATCTCCGCCGATTGACCTTTTTGGAGATGTTTTAAGTCACAAACCGCAAATTCCAGAGGCGGTAGGTGAAGGGCATTTGTTGCCGCTTCGACCGCGCCTTTGGCATCGTAAAAATTAAGCGGACGAACCGGCAGCGCTTTATTTTCCAAAATTTCGTTTCCCGTTAATACCAACGAAAAAAGCTCGCGTTCATTCGGTAAATCGTTTTCTTTCTCTGAAGCGGAAAAAACCTTTCCGATTTCAAACAATTTTAGATCGCGTTTTTGAAAATTAAAATTCGTGCGAACCGCGTCCAGAAGTCCCGCAAGCAAAGTGGGACGCATTCTCGTCGCGCCTTCGATTATCGAATCCTGCAGCGAAATAAACTTTTCGTCCAAATTTTTCGCTGCCAGATTCGGAATTAAATCAAACTTTTCATCATTTCCCGTGTCAATAAAACTATAAGAAATCGCTTCGTCGAAACCGAGATTAGTCAGCGTATTTCGTAGAGATTTTTTACGTGATTCGGCTGATTGATACTCGCCTGCGCTTCTAGCGGCGGGAAGTTCTTTCGCGATTTTATCGTAACCGACAATCCGCGCGACTTCTTCGACCAAATCTTCTTCTATCGAAAGGTCGTGTCGCCAGGATGGTGTAAGAAAAACAGTTTCGGATTTTTGTTCGATTCCGAGCGCGTTCAAAATCCGCAAAATTTCTTCTTTTTGAACTTCCAAACCGGTTAATCTTTTTACGGCAAATTGAACATCGCCCGATTCGATTTCATTTGGTTGAAATTTGGTTGTGTAAACGTCAATAAAATCTTCGGCAGTTCCACCTGCGAGTTCGCAAATCAATTCGGTTGCACGGTTTGATGCTCGAACGAGATTTTCAATGTCCACGCCCCGCTCAAAACGATAACTCGCTTCGGTAGTAAGATTTAGTTTACGTGAAGTTTGACGAATGTTTGCACGGTTAAAATAAGCGACTTCTAATAAAACATCGGTAGTTTCATTTGTTATTCCCGAATCAAAACCGCCCATAACTCCGGCAACGGCGACCGGGTTTTCCGCGTCGCAAATCGCCAGCATCGTTTCATCTAGGCTACGTTCTGTTTCGTCTAAAGTCTTTATACTCTCGCCGCTGCTCACGCGCCGGACAACAATTCTATTTTCCTTAAGTTTATTCAAATCAAACGAGTGCATTGGTTGACCGAGCTCGTGCATGACAAAATTTGTAATGTCCGCAACGTTATTTATCGAACGCTCGCCGACGACTTCCAATCTTTTTACCAACCAATCTGGCGACGCGCCGATTTTTACATTGCGGATAATTCGCGCCGTGAAGCGATGACATAAATCAGCGTCTTGAATTGAAACTAAATTTTGTTCGTTGTTCGTTGTCGGTTGTTTGCTGTTATTGGTAATTGGTAATTGGTAATTCGTAATTGCCGCGACTTCGCGGCTCACGCCGATATGTGAAAGACAATCCGAACGGTTTGAAGTCAAATCAATATCGAACACAAAATCATTTTCAAATTCGTGAATACCTTCGACCGCCAAGCCGACACTCGTCAACTTCGTCGCCAATTCCTGTGGAGACAAATCTACTTCAACCAAATCTTTCAGCCAGTTGTAACTGATGTTCATATCGTAATTAATTAGTTCCCAAAAGATATTTTAGTAATTCAGTTGCTAAAATACTTCCACCCATTCCTTCAAGAATGTTTCTCAAAGT
>MWVV01000067.1_pt1 | contig 37542 bp, 36 predicted proteins | sample 1047281 | NCBI WGS metagenome assembly MWVV01 (sample SAMN06349986, study PRJNA376086) | soil metagenome | isolation source: PT-2 sample Antarctic (ecotone) soil | place: Antarctica | collected 2015-01-13 | reverse complement strand
GAATCAATTTCGCGTTCGGAATATCGTCAGAGAGTCTTTTGCCGAACTTCAAGAGTTGAAATTTATCGTCCATGCCCCAGAGAATCAAAGTTCTTGCCTCGATTTTATGAAGCAAATGAGTGATTTCCGTCGTCAGATTGGTATTTAAAGCCGTGGCGTTGCGGATTAAAGAAAGTTTGCCGACTTCGGTTGAATAAGGAGCGAGAATTCCGTCCAGAACTTCATCGGCGGGCGTTTCATTGAAACCTTGTTTGAGCATCTGCCGCAAAGCGGCGACCGTTTTGGAAGCGGATAAGGCGTAATACGCGCCCGGGTGTCCGAGTTGAATCATCGCTTCGATTGCCCACGAATCATAACTGACCGAATTGATCAGGCACAATTTTTTCACGCGGCGCGGATAAAGCGCGGCGAGTCTTAACGCGACTCCGCCGCCGATGTCGTGCGCGACGATGCTTGCGCGTTCGATGCTTGTTTTTTCCATCAGAGCGTCAATCATCTCGGTTTGCCGGGCAATCGAGCGGTCGAAATTATCGCTTTTGTCCGAATATCCGAAGCCGATTAAATCCGGCGCAATCACCCGGTTTTGTTCGGATAAAACGGGAATCAGTTTGTGCCACAAATAACCCCACGTCGGAATGCCGTGAATCAAAATAACGGGTTCGCCCGCGCCCTCGTCAATGTAGCTGACAAAACGCTCGCCGATTTCCGCAGCACGCTGCATCGCTTGAAAATTTTTCCAATCCATTAGCGCGAACCTCCGTTTGTCTCTGCTCTTGCCTCCGCCGGAAAAGGCGATTTTAATAACTCTTCGGCAGGATGCCAATAGAGCGAGAACAGCGAAATGTTTAAAACCAGCGACGGCAAAAGCCGCTCGAATTTTTCGGTCGTCTTCAAAATCTCGTCCGCGTCTTCGCCCGCTTCTTCCAATTGTTCTTTCGAGAGAAAAATCGCGGGCAGTTTCCTCGCCAGTCCGCGCGATTTTTCGCGCAAATCGTTCGAGGCTTTTTCGTATTCCGCGGTCTGCACAATCGGTTTCAAGTCATTCCAAGCCGCTTCGAGATAATCCGCCCAAAGCCCGAGCGTGCGGTAATCGCTGTTGATTGACGACAATGAAAGCGTTTCCTTGATGTCTTCAAAAATCGCGGCGACGCGCTCCTCATCCGGTTCTTCGGCGATCATTTCCATCGGATACATTTTCTGTGGAACGCCGCGTTCGATAAGTTCCGCGTTGTGCGCGGTCGAATCCGTATTCCGCGCTGCTTCGCCTTCGAGAGCCTGTTTTACTTTCGAGGTAAAAACAAGCAGTTTCGGGTTGATGTAATGATATAGCGCGAGAGCCTTTTCGATTTGATAGCTCTGGCTTTCGCCGGGTTCGGCTTTCGATTTCGCTTCGATTTTACCGAGCGCGGCGGCTGATTTGACCGACTCGCTCCGAATTTTGTCAGCCGCGTTTTCAAACTCCCGCGTTTCGGCAGCCGGGCGCATCGCGTCCCACATCAGCGGGAAAAACCTCTCGTAATCCGCCCAGGTTCTGAAGTTCAAATTAATTCCGCTGACGCGCAGAGACTGTTTTATTTCGTGATACACGCGCTCGATCTCGCCCGTCGCCTCCGTTTCCTTGACCGGTTTCGGTTTTCCGAATCCAAATACCATAATTCCTCACCTGTCCTTAAAAATACCACTTGAATTCAAATTGTAAACGCAACTTTTTGTTCTTTGAAAAATAACTCTTTTGGCGTTTGATAACCAAGTGTCTTGCGTGGGCGATTGTTTAGTTTGTCTTCGACCGCTTGAATTTGCTCATCGGTAATCTCGGCAAACGCCATCTGCTTGGGAAAGTATTGTCTGACCAAACCATTGGTATTTTCATTCAAGCCGCGTTCCCACGAACGAAAAAAGACAGTCTCAATGTTTTTTATCGGTTTAAATTTTCCGTCAAAAAATTTAATTCCTCAAAAAGGCAAAAAGATTGCGGTGTTTAACTTTTAACGCGAATTAAATCTAACCTTTAACACATAAGTCTTTTGGCGGGAAATAACAATCAAACTTCGGTCAAAACAGTCCGCGTCAGCGGGCGGTTTAATAAAGGAAATTCAAATCACACACAAATGCGGACGGTTCTAAGAAGTCGGACGGAATTACTCAAAGCTAACAATTCACGGAGCGTGTCAGAACCGTCTGCGCCTGCGGGACGGTTGAAATTAGTCGAAGATAAACCATCTGCTGCCGCAGACGATTCTGACAAGGACGCTAATTTTAGTTGAATATAAAATTGTCCGACTATTTAAACTCTCTTGATTATTTCTTAAAAGTCCGACTCGTTAATAAAACGCGCCGCCTCATCCAGTGTCGGAAAAACGTGATGGCTGTGATAAACGAGCCACGGGCTGACGCTCGCGTCCGGCGACGCGACTAAAATTATATTTTTCCCGCGTTCCCAGCCGTATAAAACTTCCATACTCGTGCCGACGCTCGGTTTGACGAAGTTGACCAGAACCGTGTCGCAGGCATCTATATCGCGTTTGTCGTTCTCGACCATATCGCGCATTCCGTCCATCGGTCGCTTCCGATAATCACGAATCATCGGGTCAAGCGCGGCGCATTTTAGATGTCGTTTGGCATATTCGCGCCAATCGCGGCATTCTTCGTCCGTGCAGTCGAGCATCGCGCCGCTTAAATAGACAAGTTTTGGTTTCAAATTGATATTTCTCCTATCACAAGTTTATTGCCGGTTTTAAATAATGAATTTTACGCGAAATCGTTTTATGACGGACGCGACAAAGTATTGCCGGTTTCGCTGAAATCGGGCGCGACGGTTTGCTCGACATCGCGCAAATCGCCGATGGCTTCGGCTTGGGCGCGAACGATGTCGCTCATCGTGATAATGCCGAGAAACTTGCGCGCCTCGCCGCGTTCGACGACCGATAATTGGCGGACGCGCGCTTGATTCATTCGCACGACGGCGCGATTTAAGAGATGTTCGGGATTGACGGAATGGCATTTATCAGCGATTTCCGTGATGAATTTCGCGCCGCCGGTTTCGGCAAGGTTTCGGCGCAGGCGCATTTCCGTAATTACGCCGACGCATCCTCCGTTTTCGTTTAATAACGGAAAGGTTGTGAACTCGTGATTTTGAACAATTTCGACGGCTGCGGCGACGGTCAGAGTGGCGGCAAGCGTAACGACGTTTGTCTGCATCGCTTCCTTGACCGTGATTTGTTCGAGTGCGTGAACGGGAGTTTTGCTGCGATCCGGCAGATGAATGTCGTCCTGTTCGAGCAGAGCTTCATAAATCGGAACGGGGCGAAATCTTCGCGCCAAACCGTAAGCCGTCATATTGGCAATCATCAAAGGCAGAATCAAACCGTAGCTTCCCGTCATCTCGAAAATTATCAAAACCGAAGTGATCGGAGCACGAATAATTCCGGCGAAAACCGCGCCCATTCCGACGAGGGCAAACGCGCCGATTTCGCTCGTCGGATGATTTAATAAATTTACGTCGAGAAAACCAACAATGCCGCCGAGCATTCCGCCGATAAACAGCGCGGGCGCGAAAATTCCGCCCACGCCGCCCGAACTGTATGAAAATACGGTGGCGATGAGTTTGAAAACGCACAAAACCGCTATCACTTTGAAAGTTAAATTTCCCGAAAGAGCGCTCGAAAGCGTCTCGTAACCCGCGCCGTTGATGCCGCCGGTTTTGAGAAAATACAGCGCGGCGACGGCAAACGCGCCCGTGATGATTCCGCCGATTGACGGACGCGCCCAAGCCGGAAGAATCGAAAAAGCGCGAAACCGCCCGCGCAGTTTGATTAAAGATTCTGTGAAGGCGAGCGAAACGAACGCCGCCGCGATTCCCAAAAAGGCGTAAAAGACGAGCGACGAAGCATAATGCAAACCGTAGTTTTGCGTAACGGTGAAAACCGGATGCTCGCCTAAAATGCCGCGCTCGATTGCCGCCGCAATCGCCGCCGCGACAATCACGCCCGACAAAACCGTCTGGTCAAGGTCGCCGACGACTTCTTCAATCGTAAAAGTAACGGCGGAGATGGGAGCGTTAAAAGCCGCCGCTATCCCTGCTGCCGCGCCGACCGGCAGCATTCGTTTCAAATTCTGCTGCGAAAGCGCGAAAGTTCGCCCCAACGCACTCGCAATTCCCGCGCAGATGTGAACCGTCGGACCTTCGCGTCCCAAAGACGCGCCCGAACCGATTTGCAGAGCGCCGATGAAAAATTTTCCGACTGAATCACGAAACGGCAACCTGCCGCCTTTAATTTCATAAGCGACTTTGACCTGCGGAATGCCGCTGCCGCGCGCTCCCGGCACGACGTATGACAACAAAATCCCGCTCAAAAGCCCGCCGAGCGCGGGCGTCAAAACGCCGAGCCAAATCCAGTTTGACGAAGCGAGAGCCGAATCAATCAAAAGACTTTCGGCTTTGATAATAGCGAGATGAAAAGCGACCGCCGCCAAACCGCAAGCCGCGCCGACGGTTAACGTCAGAGCGAAAACGCGCTGCGATTCTTTCGGCATAAAGCGGATAAAAAATCGCAGAATTCCGAGCTTCAACGCCTGCCAGCGCGGTCTGACGAGTCGCCAATACGCCTTTCTTTTTTTATTAAATCGCCCGCCGAAAATCGAAACCGTTTTCATTTTTATCTAATGATAGCAAAAATCATTTTTAGTATTGTTAGCAGTTACGCAGTTGTAAGGTATTATGCAGCAACACGAATGGAGCAAGTGTGTTTCCGAATCTCGCGCCCTTGCCTCGCGCGGACTTCCGCATTTTTTCCTCTATCGCGCCGCCCGCGTTTGATTTGGAGTTTGCGCTTCGTTGATTTGAAAATTTATTTGCGTTACGCCCGCCGCATTCGGCGCGGTTTCGGCGATTTTGATTTTGTCCGCCGCGATTTGCCAGCGCGTTTCGAGATATTCGGCGATTGTCTGCATCCTTTGCGCCGTGATTTCCTTGCGCTCGTTTCCAAGCGGACTGCTTGCGACGGCGAGCGCGAGGTTCGGGTTTTCGCGCATCATTCGACCGGCGAAATCAAGCTGCATCATTCCGAGCAGCGGCAGCGCGGATTGATTGCGGCTGAAACCAATCGCGCCGATTTGCGACGCGACGCGCTCTAAATTGACGGTCGCCTGCTCGTAATTCAAACTTTGACGAACCTTTTCGAGCAAAGCGGTTTCGGTTTCGGGCGCGATTTTTTCGTCGCTTAGATAAATTATTTTGACTTCCAAAGGAGTTGACGCGCCGGTAACGATTTGTTTTCGCAAAATTCTGGCTGGCGGCGGCAATTTGAAATCGCTTAAAGCAATCTCGACGCGCTCCAGCAAATTCGTCTGCAATTCGGCGACGGGCGGCGGCGCGGGCGGCGTTTCTTCTCTGGCGCGCTCAATTGCGTCCAGCACCGAAACGGTCGGAATTTCGGTGAGCGTTAAGTTGATTGATTCGACGGGACGACCGAGTTCGGCGGCGACGAGTCGGGCGCATTCTTTTTTCTCAATCAAAGTATAAGGCTGGTCGTCAAAGACGCGCAGGTTGATATTTAGCTTGTCGTCTTTTTCGGAAACAGTAAGCTGGTCAACGCTGCTGCGCGCGTTGCCGTCGGATTTTTTCTGAAATTTTTCCTGCCAGACAGTTGTTACGCTTTGCCGGATTTGGCTTTCGCGCTGTTTTTTGGCAATCTCGCCGCTCAGTCGGCTGAACGCGCTGCCGAGCGGAATCAAAATTAAAATCAAAGGCAGTCCGATCATCGCCGCGCGAAGCGTAAAACTGTGAACGATTCGCGCTTTTTCCAAGCCGGGAAAACGCTGAATCGAATTGATGAAAAAACGGCTTTCCGGGTCGGTCTGTTCCCACGCTTCGACTTGCGCGCGCACTTCGGGCGTGTCAATCCTGAGAGCCAGAAAAACGAGCATCGCCGTTAAAGTGATGGCGACGAGATTGGTTAAAAACAGCAGGCCGCCGCCGGAGGCGACGCGCCAGCCGGTTGCCGCGTCCAGCACGAAAAACAGCCCGATGCCGTAGCCGACCACGCACAGCGGCGGCATCAGCGCGACGGCAATCGCCACGCCCGGAATCGAAGTCACCACGCCTTTGACTTCGCGGCAAATCGCCACCGAACCGATTGCGCCCGAAAATAACGCAATCAATAAATCCAAAACATTCGGCTGCGTCCGCGCCGCGATTTCCGACGTCATTTCCCGAAACGGCAGAATGACGACGAGCAGAACCGCGAAAGCAATCGCCGCCGCGCAAGATAAAATCAAATTAAAAAACGCCCGCAATCCGAGAACGATGTCGCCCGTCGCCAGCGCCAACCCCGACGCTAAAATCGGATTCATAAGCGGCGAAATGAGCATCGCGCCGATAATCACCGCCGGAGAATTAAGCACGAGACCGAGCGTGGCGATGCCCGCCGCGAAAAGGATTTGCAGCCAGTAAACGAGGTCGCGCAGCGTCGCTGCCCTCGACAAATCGAGAAATAAAACGGTTTTGCGTTCATCGTCAACGCCGAGCGCGCGGGCGAAAAGCGTCGGAATTTTTATCCGCAGCCACCTGAAAAAAATTGACGATTTTATTTTGTCTGACATACATTTTTCAAGCTCGAAAACAGTAAAATAATAAACTTGCCCATCAGCCGTGACAAATGCTCGGCTTTTATCCAATTAAGCAGACAGGCTTTAATTCGTCAGACTTTTTTTCATTAAAGTCTTGATTTTGCCCAATTTTGAAAATCGAGATAGTCTAAAATAACTCGATACGACTGTTTAATTTTAATCTTTCATTGCGAATTTTTGGCGGAAACAATTTAAGTTTTTTTATTTTTATAACGAAGCCAGTTCATTTCCCGCCAAGAAGCGCTTTCGGCGGAGGAATTACGGGCAATAAATTTTCCGTGTTAATTTATTAACGCAATCACGCAAAATATGAATTTACGTATTTCAAAACAAAGCCTGACTTCTTTCATCATAAGCTGCGGAACGGCTGTTTTGTCGGTCGTTGTCGCTTTACTTTTAAATTTGGTGATTTGGTCGGCGATTAAACCGCTGGCTTCGCCTTTATTTCTAGGCGCAGCAATGCTGACCGCCTGGCGGCGCGGGGTGCGGGCGGGCGTGTTTGCCACGCTCGTTTCGGGTTTGGTAATAGATTACTTTTTCATCGCCCCGCAATATCAGCTCAGCGGCAATTTCGATGACGTGATGCGGCTTTCGGTTTTTACGTTCGAAGGCTTTATTTTGTGCTGGTTGATTACCTATCGCACCAAAGCCGCCGAAGAAATAAAAAATTCGCGCCAGCAATTGCTCGCCTCGTCGCTTCGCCAGCAAACCTTGCGCGAAGACGAACGAAAGCAGATTGCCCTGGAAATTCACGACGAGCTTGGACAATCTTTAACCGGATTGAAAATGGCGACATATCTATTGAAAAAGCAAACCGCCGAAGCCGAAACTCCTGAAAAATGCGCTGAAACAAACGAAAAATTCGATGATTTATTAAATTTAATTGACCAGACGATTCTTTCCGTGCGGCGGATCGCCACCGAACTGCGCCCCGCGATTCTCGACGACCTCGGCGTCATCGCGGCGCTTGACTGGCAATCCAGGGAATTTGAGCGGCGCACGGGCGTGGCTTGCCAGTTTTCAGCTAATGTCGAAGAACTCGATGTTAATTCGGAATTTTCCACGGCTGTTTTTCGTATTTATCAGGAATCGCTGACAAACATCATCCGTCACGCTGAAGCTAAATCGGTCGTCGCTCATCTAAAAAAATCAGACCAAATTCTCGTGATGCGCGTCGAAGACGACGGAGTGGGAATCAATGCGAGCGAGGACAACGACGGCAGCGGCTCGCTCGGAATTTTCGGAATGCGCGAACGAGCTAGATTGATTGGCGGCGAACTCAAAGTTTTCAGCGGCGAGCGAGGCGGCACGACGGTTTTATTGACCGCTCCGTTAAATTAAACTTTGGAGATAAAATTCAAATTGATGATAAATATTTTAATCGCAGACGACCACGCCATTGTCCGGCAGGGACTACGGCAAATCGTTGCCGCCGACCGGCAAATGACAGTTCTCGGCGAGGCGCGAAGCGGCGCGGAACTGCTCAATCTTATCAAGGACGGCGAGGTTGACGTGGTGATTCTCGACATCTCGATGCCGGGCAGAAACGGTCTGGAAACGCTCAAGGACATCAAACGGCAGTATCCCGATCTTCCGGTGATAGTCCTCAGTATGTATCCCGAAGACCAGTATGCCGTGCGCGTCTTTAGAAGCGGAGCCTCCGGTTATATGACCAAGGAATCCGCGCCCGAAGAACTGGTCAAAGCAATCAGAAAGGCGCATCTCGGCGGCAAATATATCAGCCCGCGAGTCGCCGAGCTGCTCGCCGAATACGTCGAAACCAAAACGCTTGAAGCTCCGCACAAATCTTTGTCCGACCGTGAGTTTGAAGTTTTCAACTTGCTCGCAAGCGGAAAAACCGTCGGACAAATCGCCGATGATTTGAGTTTAAGCGTCAAAACCATCAGCACTTATCGCGCCCGAATTCTCGAAAAAATGGGGATGACGACCAACGCGGAGATGACGCGCTACGCGCTTGATTTCAAACTGTTGTGAATTATCTCGTCGAGCGAAATGATTAAATAACACGCTTTGCAATTTTCCTTCGCGCAAAACCTAATCAGACAATATCCTACAAAACCGTAAGAAAATATCCGATAAAAAAAACAGATAACAGCCGATTCCCTCTAATCGGGTCTTAACGCATAATTTTTACATCCGGCAGCCAGAGTAATTTTTAAACAGCAACCGACTTTGGTTATTTAAGATAGCGACTCTGCCGGAGTCGCTTGATTTAGTTAGAAAACAACCAGCAACTACTAATACTTTAAAAAGTTATCTCTTTTACAAATTTTGGAGTATGCCGAAATCAGCATACTCCCGTTTTCTTCCGGCGCGATTTAATCGCGCGTGAAAACCTTTCCTTCAGTCTCGGATGGACGATTATCGTTTAACGAGAGAGTCGCTTGTGCTTATCGGGAAATGGTTTAAAAACAAATGACGGAGCGCGTTGTCCCTGAGAAAGCCAAACGCTCCATCATTCTTGAGGCAGTTTGCAGCGGCAAAAAAGCTGCCCTAATACAAACGGCGTCTGTTTTGTTAAGACGGATGAAGAATGTATTTGGTCGAGTTTTTTTGCTCGAAGCGTGAAATTTTATCAAATATTTTTTATGCAGCTTAACGACAATTCGACGTTTTCAATAATTGTCCCGCTTTTTAACGAAGAAGAAAATATTTTTCCCTTAATTCAAACGATTACAAAAACGGTCGGGGAAAATCCGAATTTTTTGGAAATCGTTCTCGTTGACGACGGCAGCACGGATGCGACCGCAAGTTTGGCGTTAAATCTGGCTGAACAGGATTCGAGGATTCGGCTCGTGCGGCTCGAAGACAATCGAGGTTTGGGCGCGGCGCTGACCGCCGGTTTGAGCGCGGCGCGGGGTGATTTTGTTCTCTACACCGACGCGGATTTGCCGTTTGATTTCACACTGATCCCGCAGTTGATCGCGCTGGCAAATGAAAATTGCGTGGTCAGCGGCTACCGGCTCAATCGCGGCGAGGGCGGCAGACGCTGGGTTTTAACAAAAGTCTATAACGCGCTAATCCGGCTGTTTTTCGGACTCGCTCTGCGCGACGTAAATTTTGCCTGCAAAATCTTTCCGCAGCGGTTTTTGCGGGCGGCGGAATTTAATTCGGCGGGTTCGTTTATTGACGCTGAAATTTTGCTGGAAAGCCGGCGGCTCGGATTAAATATCGTCGAGCATCCGCTGGTCTATTATCCACGGACGCGGGGCTTGTCAACTTTGTCGCGCCCGCAGGTGATTTTCTTTATTCTGCGCGAAATGTTCAGTTATACAACCGGACTTTTTTCCGACCAAAACAAAGCCGTTAACTTTATTGCTCAATCTCCTTTGGCAAAATCGGCAATCTGTTCGACGACAATGTTAATTTCGCTCGCGTTTTATTTTGAAAGCCTTTGGTCGTTTCAGGCGGTATCGTGCCTGCTGCTCACGCTCAGCGCAGCCGTTTCTTCCTTTTTGCTCGGCTGGCGAGCCGTAATGCTGACAGTCATTTCCGTCGCGGCAGCGGCGGAATTTTGGCTGATACGGCAAAACCAGCCGTATTTAAGCCCGCCGACTTTTTATTTTGTCGCTTGTGCGCTGCTTGGCGTCGTCTTGAGCCGTACCGGTTATCGAGGCTGGAAGTCCGTGCGCGAATCGCCCGACTTAAACGTTTCGGAATGAGGAAAAAACTGATTATCAACGCCGATGATTACGGCATCTGCCCGTCGGTCAATTACGCCATTGAAAATTTAATCAGGGCGGGCAGACTGCTCGATGTTTCAATATTAGCGAATTTCAAATTATACGAAAATTCCGCCGATTTTCTGTTAAGCCAGCCGGATTGCGGCGTCGGCGTTCACTTAAACGTCGTCGAAGGCACTGCCGTTTCTCCCGCCGGTAAAGTCAAAATTCTGCTCGGCAGCGACGGGAAATTCTTAAATTTAAGCCGCGTTTTATCGCGTTACGCGCGCGCACCGTTTGCCGTTTCAGAGGCGATTGAAACTGAATGGCGAAATCAAATAGAGCTTTTGTTTAATTCCGGCTTGAAGATTTCACACGCCGACACTCATCAGCATATCCACGCATTTCCGCCGTTCTGGAAAATTCTGATGAAAATTTGCAATGATTACGGTATTTTCGCCGCGCGTTTGCCGCGCGAGAAGAACGAAATTAATCTGCGCCGCGCCGCCGGATTCGCTCTCGGTCAAGCGGCGAGTGTTTCCAAAGCTATTTTCCCGAATCGAAACGTGAGGCTGAACAATCATTTTTTAGGCTTCAAACGCGCCGGTTTTTACGGTGAAGCGGAAATGATTGCGGACGTAAAAAACTTGAAAAACGGCGTCACCGAGCTTTGCCTTCATCCGAGTCTCGACGACGGCGTTCCATATCCCGCTCTTCGCGGCACGCTCGAATATGAAGCCTTGACCGGCTCGAAATTGTGGCGACAAATTGCCGAATCGAAAATCGAGATTACAACCTGGACAAAATTCTCAAAAGCCGCGTCAGCAGCAAATTAACAAATGAATTTGAGCGCAAATAACCTGAAAAAGATTTGGCAGGCGGCGCGTTCGCCCGAATTTTTATTTTTCTTTGTCGCCGTCTGGACGGCGGTCGTGATGTTCGGCACGATTCCTTTCGGCGATTTGAGCGGCTACGACGACGCGGCTTACACGCACGAAGCGCGGGCGATGCTGCAATCGGGCGACTTTTGGACGATGAGTTTAAACGGTTCGCCCGATTTCGATAAACCGCCGCTTTTTATCTGGCTTCTCGCCGCCTCGTTCAAGATTTTCGGCGCGACGGATTTTGCGGCTAAAATTCCCGGTGTTTTGTGCGGCTGGGCGACGGTCACTACAAGTTATTTTCTGGCGAAGGAAATGTTTTCAAACGATTCGGAAGATTCTTCACGCCGTGAATGGCTGCCGGTTTTGGCGATGCTGTCGCTGGCGACGACACAGTATTTTCTCAAATACTCAAGTCACGCGATGACCGACGTGCCGTTCGCGTTTTTCTTTACGCTTGCCGTTTATTTTTACGCGCGGAGCCGGAAAAACGGTTATTTTCTGCTGGCAAGCGGAATCGCAACGGGGTTGGCAACGCTGACGCGCTCGCCGATGGGTTTATTTCCGCTCGTCATTATCGTTTTGCATCTATTTTTTACACGCCGCTGGAAACAGCTTTTCTCTTTTTGTTTTTGCGGCTGCGTGTTTCTTGCTTTGTTGATTCCGGCAACGTGGTATGCGCGCGAATACAGTCTGTTCGGCGATGTTTTCGTCAACCGGCATTTCGGGAATTTTCTAGCTCACTCGGCGGCAACGCAATCGCGCGCCGGCTGGGAGCGGTTTTTCTGGTATTTTGAATACTTTTTTCTCATCGTCAAACTTTACTTTCCGTGGTTTCCTGTGATGTTCTACGGGCTTTTTCTCGCGCTCCGAAAGATGAGGAACAGCCGATTTTCAGCACCGGCGGAAAGTTTACTAATCGTCTGGTTTTTCGTCGTTCTGATTCCTTTCAGTTTGGCGGAAAGCAAAGTTCTGCGCTATATTCTGCCGGTTTTTCCGGCTTTTGCCATTCTTTCGGCTTACGCCCTGCACCGGCTGCTTACCCCGCAGCGCCTTCCGAAATTTGCTCAAATTGCGGTTTTACTGCTGTCTCTGGCGGGCTTTATCACGCTAGCCTTTCCGAATTATGAAATTCGCGGCGGAGATATGCGCACCCTCGCGCCCGTCTCCGATTCGGCGACCGCGCCCGGAGAAAAAGTCGTGCTTTACACTTCCGGCGAATATCAATGGAATTACGGAACCCAATTAATTTGGTATGGCAACCGTCTTTGCGCGCACTTAAAGGATATGAAGGAAGTCGAAACTCGATTAGCCGAACGGGAACAAACAGTCGTCATAATGGATAAACCTTCGTTTGCCGATTTCAAAACTCAAAATGAATCAAAAATAAAAATTTTAGGCGAATCAGAAAAATTCGTTTGTTTTCGCCGCGCTTTCGGCGATTAAATTTAGAAATACGGGCAAATTATTTTTGTTCTGTTTATGGAAAACCTTCTGTAATAAAAAGAAGGCAGGTAATAAAATATTTGATTATTTAAGGAACTAAGCAGTCTGATATATTTAATGTAATTCAAGGATAAAAATTTAGCAGACAGCCAAATATCCGATAAAATTTTTCCATTCTAAAAACCTACCAAGCGAATTACACTGTCTGAATCTAACCGTTTCGCTGTTTTTTATTTTGTTTTTTCCAGCAACTGCTTCATCAAAGCGATTTCTCTTTCCTGCGCTTCGATAATATCTTGAGAAAGTTTTTTAACTTCCGGGTCTTGCAAATCGGCGTGCGAGCTGGTCATAATCGCCGACGAGTGATGCGGAATCATTCCGCGCATATATTGCCGGTCGCCGATAAAAGCCTGCGTCCGCAGACAGATAAAAGCGAGAACAAAGACGACGATTCCGGCGGCGATGATTCCGAGATTCGCCTTTTTATTCGGATACATTCCGCGCATCAACCCCATCATCACGACAGTCATCGGCGCGACCATCAGCAGCGTCATATAAAAACGGTTGAGGCTCAAATAAATGTGATTGAATTCCGAAACATTCAAAAACATCACCGCATACATAATGACAAACGAAATCGCCACCATCAGCGCGAATTTTCCGTAACTTCCTTTCATTTTGCCGCCGTTCATTTCGGCGTTTTTCATCTCGCCGTTAGTTTCATTTTTTTTCCATTTTCAGAAATTCCCTTTAGTTATAAAAATTTGCAAAGCATTTTATGACACTTTGTATTCGGTTAAAAACATTCGATTGAAAATAATCTTAGCACAATCGCGCAATCTATTTTTGAGTAAAAACACTCACTTGCGTTAGGTGTGAATACTCTCGAAAACCCTGCGCGCGTTGTTTAAAATCGAAATTAGTATTTGGAGGAAACAATTATGAACCAGGCAAATTTATCGGATACGAATGAGGAATTTATGAAAAAAACTTTAACAAAAATGACGGCGGCAATGATGATTTTCGCGCTCGCCTTTTTAGGATTTGGATTCGTTTTAACGAATAACGTGCAGGCGCAGACGCGCCGCCGAACGACGCGCGTTAATGACCGGCAAGTCGAACAAATTATTCGCAGCGTCGAACGGCGCAGCGATACGTTTCGCCACAGCTTCGATGCCGCGCTCGACCGCAGCCGGCTTGACGGCAGCTATACGGAAGACAGCGTGAACGAATACGTCAAAGAGTTTGAGCAGGCGACGAACGATTTGCGCTCGCGTTTTGACGGGCGCACGGCGGCGGCATCAGATGTGGATAATGTTTTGAATCGCGCCGCTTTGATTGACCAATTTATGCGGACGAATCTGCGTCAAAGAAGAGTGCAGGGCGATTGGACTTTGCTTAAAGGCGATTTGCAGCGCCTTGCGAACGCTTACAGCGTCTCGTTTAATTTGAACGGGCGCGTGCTGCCGCCATCGGTCGTCGCCACGCAAAAAGCTTATCGCGTCAGCGATTCGCAGGTTCAAACGCTGCTCAACCGCATCGAAACGAAAAGCGATGCGTTTCGCACAAGTCTTGATGCCGCGCTCGACCGCAGTCGTTTCAACAACACGAACCGCGAAGACAACATCAATGAATTCGTAAAAGATTACGAAAATTCGACCGACCAGCTGCGCCGCAATTTCGATAATCGCGCGTCGGTTGACACGGACGTTTCCAATTTATTAGTTCGCGCCGCGCGGATTGATGATTTTATGAAAAGAAATCTGCGCCGCGAATACACGGCACAGCGCAATTGGAGAAGTTTGCGAACCGATTTAAATCTGCTTTCGAGTTATTACAGCCTCGCGTTTAATCTTGATAACCGGCGCAATATGCCCGCTTATACGGCGATGAACGGCGGCGTTTTGACGAACACCGATGCCAGATTTACGGGAACTTACCGCTTAAATGCTTATCAAAGCGATAATGCCCGAACGGTTGCCGACAATGCGACGCGCTACGTCAACGTCAATAACCGCGCCCGCATAAACGATAATTTGGTTAGTCGCCTGACCGCGCCGGAAATGCTCGCCGTCGAGCGACAGGGAATGCGCGTGATGTTCGCTTCGAGCGTCGCGCCGCAGGTGACTTTGGATGTTGACAATCAGGAACATATCGAAAGCTATTCGAACGGACGCGCATCGAGAGTTCGCGCTTCGTTTTCCGGCGATACGCTGAACATCGTTTCAAACGGCGACCGCGCCAATGATTTTACAATCACGCTGACCTCGCTCGACGGCGGGCGCAGAATGCTCGTAACGCGCAGTTTGTATGCCGAAGGTTTAAATCAAACGGTTAAGGTCAATAGCTATTACGACCGCACCGACGACCGGGCGCAGTTCAACGTCTACAACAACAATGCGCCGGTCTACACGGGAACGACCGCGAACGTCAATAATACTTTCTACATTCCCGATAATACGATTTTGACGGCGACGCTGAATAATAATCTTTCGACGAAAACGGCGAAGGACGGCGACCGATTTACGATGATTGTTCGCAGTCCGAATCAATACGCGGGCGCGATTATCGAAGGCTACGTCTCGAACGCCAACCGTTCGGGCAGAATTTCGGGACGCTCGGAAATCAATCTCAACTACGAAACGATTCGTCTCTCAAACAACCAAACGTATCGCTTCGCGGGCGCGACCGACAGCGTGCGGACGACTTCGGGCGACACGATAAAAGTTGACAACGAAGGCGCGGTTCAAGACGGCAATCAAACGAATCAAACCATCGGACGCACGGCTATCGGCACGGGCATCGGCGCGATTTTAGGCGCGATTTTAGGCGGCGGCAAAGGCGCGGCAATCGGCGCGGTCGTCGGCGCGGGCGCGGGCGCGGGTTCGGTCTATATTCAGGGACGCGACGATTTGGAACTTCAAAACGGCGCGGAATTCACGATTCGCGCCTCTGCCCCGCGCGCCTACTAAAAAAAGGCGCGTCGGCGCGAACCGAAAAACAGTCGCTTTGCAGAATGACCGGCAACGAAATCTGCAAGGCGGCTGTTTTTTTAGGTTAAAATCTTTAGCTATGAAAGAAGAAAAAGAAATCGTTCGCCAAAAGGTCAAAGAAGAACGCGAAAGTCTTCTCGAACAGCTTGAAGAATGGCTTGAAACGCCGCTTTTAATTTTGGGTTTCGTCTGGCTCGCGCTTTTAATTTATGAATTCATCTGGAATCTGTCGCCCGCGCTCGAACTTCTCGGAACGGTTATCTGGATAATTTTTATTCTCGATTTCGCAGTCAAGTTTTTACTCGCGCCGAAGAAAATTGATTACCTGAAATCGAATTGGCTGACCGCGCTCGCGTTGCTCGTTCCTGCGCTTCGGGTGTTTCGCATCTTCCGCCTTTTCAGGGTTTTGCGGGCGGCGCGAGCGGTGCGCGGCGTGCGGCTTTTTCGCGTTTTAACGAGTTTGAATCGCGGAATGAAAGCATTGGGCGCGAGCTTCGGTCGGCGCGGTTTCGGCTACGTCGTCGCGCTGTCTCTAATCGTCTGTTTCGCGGGCGCGGCGGGAATGCTGGCGTTTGAAAACGAAGTTCCGAACGGCATTAAAACTTACGGCGACGCGCTCTGGTGGACGGCGATGCTTTTAACGTCGGTCGGCTCGGAGTATTTTCCGCAAACGCTCGAAGGTCGCGTGTTATGCTTCATCATCGCGCTCTACGGTTTCGCGGTTTTCGGATATGTTACGGCAACTTTGGCGACGTTTTTTGTCGGGCGCGACGCCGAAGATAAAGATTCGGAAATCGTCGGCGCGGAAGACGTTTTAGCTTTAAAAACGGAAATCTCCGCTTTGCGCGAAGAAATTAAAAATTTGTCGGCGAAATTTCCGGCGAACGATTTATAATCAGTTGAGCAGAATAAAGAAAAAACTTTAGCCACAGATTTTCACAGATAAACACGGATGTAAGATAGATTTTTAATAATTGGTTTTATCGATTTTGATTTTATCTGAGTTAATCTGTGTAAATCTGTGGCTAAAAAATTCTTATAAAATCAGTCCGTCCGATTTTTGATGGTTCTTTGCGGACAAGGCGGCGAATCGTTATGAACAAACTAAAAAAACTGTGGCTCGATTTGAATTCGAGTTTGTGGTTTTTGCCCGGCTTGATTGTCGCGGGCAGCATTATTCTCGCGCTCGGATTGGTTGAGATTGATAAAAATTTCGGCGGAAATTGGATTAACGGTTATCCGCGTCTGTTCGGCGTTGAGCCGTCGGGTTCGCGCGATATGCTTTCGGCGGTTGCCGGTTCGATGATCACCATCGCCGGAATCGTCTTTTCAATCGTTATCGTCGCCTTGAGTTTGACTTCGACGCAATACACGCCGCGCATTCTGCGAAATTTTATGCGCGACCAAATTAATCAAGTCGTTTTGGGCGTATTCGTCGGCATTTTTACTTACTGCATCGTCGTGCTGCGGACGATTCGCGGCGGCGACGAAGCGCACGTTTTCGTGCCGTCAATCGCCGTTATCACGGGCGTTTTGTTCGCGCTCGTCGGCATCGGATTTCTGATTTATTTTATCCATCACATCGCTGTTTCGATTCAGGCTTCGACGATTATCGCGGACGTTTTCGAGGAAACAATCGCGGTCGTTGACGAGCTTTTCCCGCATCGAATGGGCGAAAACGCGCCCGCCGAAGAATTGGAAAATCTCGAAAAATTTTCAAGCGAAGCGAACTGGCAAACGATTCGTTCGACGCAAACCGGCTACATTCAAAACATTGACATCGAAGGCTTGCTCAGATTCACCGACGAGCGCGAAGTCGTCGTAAAAATGGAACACGGCGTCGGCGAATTCGTCATCGCCGGCGCACCGCTCGCGTCCGTCGCTCACATAAAAATAACGAACTGTGCGGGGTTTTCCGTTGACCGAAACGTGATAAACAGAATAAACGGTATATATAGTTTGGACAATTTTCGCACCGTTGACCAGGACGTTGCCTTCGGCATCCGGCAAATCGTGGACATCGTGATGAAGGCTCTCTCGCCCGGCGTGAACGACACGACGACCGCCGTTATTTCGATTGATTATCTGACGGCAATCTGCTCGCATTTCGCCGCGCATCCGTTCCCGTCGCGTTTCCGTTTCGCCGAAAACCGCCTGCAAGTCATCGCCAAACGCCCGACGTTTGAAGATTTGATAGATTTGGCATTTAACCAGACGCGCCAGAATGCGATTGACAATGTCGCCATTATTTTACGGATTCTGCACGCGCTCGAACAAATCGCTCTGCGAATCAAAGACGGACACGATTTGCACGGCAAACAGCAAAACCTGCCTGCAGAAAAACGCGCCGAACGACTGGAAATAATCGCACGCCATCTGCAAATGACGACGGACGCGGCGCGTGAAAACGTCACGTCGAAAGACGATTGGGCGCAGATTGAAGAACACATTGCAAAGGTTTTAAAGAAACTCAATTGGGAAAATAAAGTTTCCGCCGAATCGAAAATCGTTTCCGTGTAAAGTCGGGAAAGTTTAACGGCAAATAACCGCGTGAAATGCTTTGAAGAAATTTTAACCACAGATTTACACAGATTGGCACAGATGGTTTTTTTGATAAACAAAATCAGATTTTTAATCATTTCTTATCTGAGTTTATCTGCGTCAATCTGTGGCTAATATGCTTTGATTTTGTCCGTTTATTTAATGCCCGTATTTATTTGAATAAGGTATAAATTATGCAATTTTTATTACTGCAAACGCCGACGCCGATTATTCAGCCGCGCTCGTTCGACCCGGGAATTATCTGGCAAACTCTGCGCGATTTGGGCAACGGATTTTTCGCGCAGCTTCCGTATATCGTTCTCGGCATTGTCGTCGTCGGCGCGTTCGTCGTTGTCGCCCGCATTGTCAGCCGTGTCGTTCACGCCGCCGGAGAGCGGACGCGGCTCGACGTTACGCTCGCCGACCTTCTCGGTCGTCTCGCTTCCCTTTTGATTATTATTCTCGGCATTTTCGTCGCGGCTGTCGTCATTTTTCCGGCGTTCAAACCCGGAGATTTAGTCGCCGGTCTCGGCATCACGTCGGTCGCCGTCGGCTTCGCCTTCAAAGACGTACTGCAAAACTTTTTCGCCGGAATTTTAATTTTGTGGCGCAAACCGTTCGTCGTCGGCGACCAGTTAAAATTCCGCGAGTTTGAAGGCACAATCGAAGAAATCAACGTCCGCTCGACGCGCATTAAAACCTTCGACGGCGAACGCGCCGTCATCCCGAACGGCGACCTTTACACGAACGCCGTGCTGGTCAAAACCGCTTACGACCGGCGGCGCGTCCGCTTCGTCGTCGGCATCGGTTATTTGGACGACATCGAAAAAGGACGCGCGACGATAAAAGCGGTTCTGGACAAAACCGGAGGCGTTATGCCCGACCCGGGACCGTGGATTTACGTTACGGAACTCGCCGCGTCGTCGGTCAATTTCACGGTTTATTTCTGGGTCGAATCGAATCAGGCGAATGTCTTAAAAGTTTCGGATAAAGTGGCGACCGGAATCAAATACGCGCTCGACAAAGCCGGAATTGATATGCCGTATCCGCACTCGGTCGTGCTGTTTCACGACGCGACCGGAACGCGGAGCGGCGACATCGAGCAGGCGAAATATATCGCGGCGCCAAATGGCGGCGAGCGAGATTCAGCCGTTTGAAACGATGACAAATAAGGGCGCGGCGCAGCGTTTCGGTAGAAAAGAATCGAGTCGCCCGCCGGAAAATTTAATCGAATCGCGGATAAGTAATTGACGGAAATTTAGTCGGGGGAAAAGGACGATATGCTGGCGTTATTGATTCTTTTACAAGGCGAAACGGCGCGAAATCTAATCGGCGCGCCGGGCGAAGGCGCGGTCGAAAGCACGATTATCAATTTGGTTCAGTGGCTCAAATTGGCGATTGAAACGACGGGCGCAATCGTTATCGGCATCGGCGTGGCAATTTCCGTTTTTGAATTCGTCCGTTCGCTCGTTCCGCCGCAGATGGAAAGCTACAACCGAATCCGCCTGACGCTGGCGCGTTATCTGGCACTCGCGCTCGAATTTCAGCTCGGCGCGGACATTCTCTCGACCGCCGTCGCGCCGTCGTGGGACCAAATCGGAAAACTGGGCGCGATTGCCGTCATCAGAACCGCGCTCAATTATTTTCTGACGCGCGAAATGCAGGAAGAGCGCAAAACCACTGAAACGGAAAAAACCGTCGTCGAAGACGTTTGAAAATTCAATTTACTGCGGGTAATTTAAGGCGAACGCGATTTTTTTAAGACGGAAAAGTTCTTTCGAAACCATCGCGCTCGACGCGAAAAGACATTAACCGAAAGCGAGAAGAAGCATAATTTTATCGTCTTAATTCGTTTGCCGTTCTTCTTCGAGCGCAAGGATGACGCGCCGCGAACGGGCAAGCGCGGAATCAACCTCTTCGATGAGTTCTTCGTGAACCTGTTCGGAAATCAAGCCGTTGCTGAGCATCGTCGTCAGCGCGGCACGCTGCGCCCGCAAGCCTTCCATTTCCGCGTCTTCGCGTTCTTCGAGCTGCAAATCCGGGTGTTCCGCGAGCAGTGCGGTTTGCGCGGCATTAGCAGCGGCGATTTGTTTTTGCAGTTCGGGTTCGATTTCTTCCCACGTCGTCAGCGACAGCATATTATTGTCGTGCATTTCCTTGACGCGACGCAGAGCGGCTTGCGCGGCGAGCAGGCGACCGTGACGGCGTTCGTATTCGAGTTCGAGTTTTTCCGGCTGTCCGATGCCCAAACGCCGCATCAGAAACTGCATCGTCGTCCCTTGCGCGAGCAATGTAAATAAAACTACGCCGAACGTCATCACGCGCAGCAACTCGCGGTCTGGAAGCGCGGCGGGCAGACTCAAAGCGAGCGCGAGACTGATTGCACCGCGCAAGCCGCCCCAGTAAATTATGTGCTGAAATTTGAGCGGAATTTTGTTTGCCGTCCGCAGATTCGTCAGAAACGTCAAGCCGTAAACGATTAGCGCGCGGCTCGCTAAAACCGCCGCCAGCGCAATCACAATCGGCAGTAAATTCGCGCTCATTTCCGGCAGATTCACGTCCAGTCCAATCAATAAAAAAACGAGCGAGTTGGCGACAAAAGCGAGAAATTCCCAAAAATTAAACAGCCCGATGCGCGTGGTCGGCGACATTTTTTTCAAACCGATGTTGCCCGTGATGATTCCCGCCGCGACGACCGCCAGCACGCCAGAAATATGCAGTCTTTCGGCGGCGAGATACGCGCCGAAGGCAAGCACCGTCGTCAGCATCGTTTCAATCAAATAATCGTCCACGCGGGCGATAATCTGCGCGACCAGCCAGCCCAAACCCGCGCCGACCAGCAGACCGCCCGCCGAAACGCGAATAAAATCAACCGTCGCCGTCAAAAAATCGAAAGAGCCGCCGTGCGCTTCTCCGACGTTTCCGGCAACTGCGGACAGAGCGATGACGAGCATCAATTTGAAAACGACAATCGCCGTCCCGTCGTTGAAAAGACTTTCGCTCTCGACCAAAGTCGCCAGACGCTTCGGCGCGCCCAACGCTTTGAACAAGGCGACGACCGCCACCGGGTCGGTCGCCGCAATCAACGCGCCGAAAACCAGTCCGCTCGTCAAAGAAATTCCCGCGCCCCACGAGACAATCGCGCCGACAATCGCCGTCGTCAGCAAAACGCCCGGAATCGCCAAACCGACAATCGGCAGCCAGTTTTCGCGCAAAGATTTAAATTCCAGATGAAACGCGGCTTCAAAAACAAGCGGCGGAATAAACAAAGATAAAATCAATTCCGGCGTTAAAGAAATTTCTTTCGGCTGCTGAAAAGTAATCAGCAAACCGACGACGACCAGCGCGACCGTGTAAGGAATCCGCAGACGGCGCACGACGAGCGCGACGAGCGAAACAACCAGCAGCAGCTCGATTATAAGCGTTTCGGTGTTCAAAAAATTTTCCATTATTTTCTAATTTTATCACGAAAAAGCGTCGGCGATTGGCGCGGAAAGTCGTTTTGCCAAGCCGTTTTCAAGTTTGAACAAGCTGAATTGCAAGATTGGTTTTAATTTTTAAAGGACAATCATTATTTCTTCGAGCGGTTTGCGGGAAATGTCCGGCACGCGCGCACCCGTTGCCGGAAGCCCGACCGGAATCAGCACAAACGGAACTTCGGTTTTCGGGCGACCTAAGATTTCCTGTAAAAACTTCATCGGCGAAGGCGTGTGCGTCAAGGTTGAAAGTCCGGCGTTATGTAGCGCGGCGAGCAGCATTCCGACGGCGATGCCGCACGACTCCTGAGAATAATAAGTCGGTTCGATTTCGCCATCTTCGGCGACTGAAGTGATGCGGAAAACGACAATCAAATACGGCGCGATTTCGAGAAACGGTTTATGCTCGTCCGTTCCGAGCGTCGCCAACCGGCGCAGCCATTTATCAGACATTCGTCCGTGATAGCTTTTGTATTCCTCTTCTTCGGCGGCGACGCGAATTTTCCGTTTGATTTCCGCGTCTTTGACAACGACGAAACGCCACGGCTGCATATTCGCGCCCGACGGCGCGGTTCCCGCCGCCCGAATCGCCTGTTCGATTATTTCAAACGGCACAGGTTCGCCTGAAAAATCGCGCACGGTTCGCCGCTGTCTGAGCGTTTGATAAAATTCTTCGGCGCGGCGCGTTTGCTCTTCGATTGAATGCGTTTGAAAATTGAGCGGAACGAATTGCGCTTCAGGAAATTTCGGATTCATTTATATATTTAACCGCATCTTCAATTGTTTGAAAAAGCTGATGGCTGTGATAGACGAGCCACGGGCTGACATTCGCGTCCGGCGGCGCGACTAAGATTACGTTTTTCCCGCGTTCCCAGCTGTATAAAACTTCCATACTCGTGCCGACGCTCGGCTTGACGAAATTGACGAGAACCGTGTCGCAAGCGTCAATGTCGGCTTTGTCGTTCTCGACCATATCGCGCATTCCGTCCATCGGGCGAGCGCGATAATCACGAATCATCGGGTCGAGCGCGGCGCATTTTAGATTTTGTTTGGCGAATTCGCGCCAATCGCGGCATTCTTCGTCCGTGCAGTCGAGCATCGCGCCGCTTAAATAAACAAGTTTCGCTTTCAATTTGAGACTCCTTAACTTTAATTGATTATAATAGGGAGTTTAATTGAGACTTCAACCCTATTATAAAAAAAGAAAATCATCTGTCGCATAAAATTTTACGCGGCAGATGATTATGAAAATAATAAAAAGATTTTTTATTTCATCATTGATTTTTTCATCATTTTAGCTTTGCGGTGATGACGATAATGTTTCTTCATCGTCTTTTTCTTCATCATTCGATGCTTTTTCATCATCGGTTTTTTGCTCATCATCTGGTCGTCTTGCTTCATCATCGTATCCTGCTTCATTGTGTCTTGCGCGAAGCTCGTCGCCGCGATTCCGAGAATCAAAAATAATGCCGCCGTTAATCCGGTAATACGTTTCATAGTTTGTTTTTCCTTTTTTAATTTAAATTACTTTCCCGCTTGTTCTTGCGTGTAAATTTCAGACTGCGAAATTACGTTGTCGGAGAAATTTTTGCCGGCTGTAATCAAACCGCGTCATATTATTTTTTGACTTCTCCTGATTTGATTTTTGAAAGCGTTTCGATAATTGTTTCGGGCGCGGCGCGTTGTTTGTAGTCGGGTTCGAGATAGGCGTAAACGATTTCGCCTTTTTTGTTGACGACGTAAGTAGCCGACAGCGGCAGTTGCGGTTTGTCCATTTCGTTGTGCTTGGCGATGTCCAAACCTTTTGATTTATAAAGCTCGTCAGTTTCCTTCGGAAAATCGTAAACGATGCCGAATTGTTTGGCGACCGTTAAATTCGGATCGCTCAAAACTGTAAAATCAAGCTCATTTTTCTTGGCGACGCTCAAAGAATTGTCGGGATTTTCAACCGAAACGGCAACGAGATTTCCGCCCGCCGCTTTGATTTGCGTCATATTTTTCTGCAAATTCCGCAGGTAAAGATTGCAGAACGGACACCACGAACCGCGATAAAAAACGACGACCAGATTCGCTTGTTTTAATAAATCCGCGCTGTCAACCGATTTGCCGTTCGCGTCTTTCAAATTAAATCGGGGCATTTTCGCGCCGACGTTCAAGGCGTTTTTCGCCGCGTCAGCCGCAGACACGGTTTTTGCCATAGCCGTCGTATCGTTTTTAACGCCCGACATTTTATCCGCGCCCGAAGTCGTTTCCTGCGCGTAAGCGGTCAGGCACAACGCGCCGACAGCGAGCGATAAAGTAAAAATTTTTTGCAGCATAATTTTGTTCATATTTTTTGAAATTTATTTTGGCTTCTCGCCTGTTCGATACTTCTTAAATAGCGAATGCGTTTCGATTTATTCCCTGAGGCTTAAATTTTTCGGCTGACGTTTCGACTTAAAATTTAATATGCCGTCAAAATGAAAAAGCGCGTCGTTTTGAATTAAATAACACGCGCTTTTTCATTTCGGTTAAAATTTGTTCGAGCGAATTTAATAAAATTCTCGTTTACGCTTTCGCCTGCTCGATGTGACGATTCACGGCGGGCGCGATTTGTTCGGCAATCGCCGCATTTTCCCGTTCGCTTAAATCCGAGACGACGAAGACGGCGTGATGCGCCGCGCTGAACCGGGCGACTTGTAAATTTTCGATTGATTCGGAAGCGATTGTTTCGCCGCCCGCGTCTTCAAACGAATCGGTGTCGGCGACCAGAACGGAAACGGTTTTTTTGCCTTTTCGCAAAACGACGTGCGCGAAACGCCTTCCTGCAAAGACGCACGAATGAGCTTCGAGAACTTCAATTTTTTCGCTTTCTTTACCTGCTTCGCCCGCGCCTGAAACTTCGCCGCGCAGAGCCGTTTTCACCGTCTTATCCAAATCTTTATTAAACGCTCCGAATTTTTTGGCGGCTTCGTCCAAAGTTATCGGTTGCTCCTTCAAGCGAAAATGCAAAGCGCAGTTTTTGTGGTCGCCGACGGCTTCGCTCGTTACTTCGCGCCACGCGGCTTTGATGATTGACGGCTCGTTTGTTGCCGCAGTTTGCGGATTTACGACGGGCTTAAATTCCTGCTCTTGCTCAATGCTCGCCTGTTCCGGCGCGGCGGGCGATTGTCGCAGCCGATTTACGCCGAGCAAAACGACGAACAGCAGACACGCCGCGACTGCCGCCGCAAAAATCGGCGAATTAACGTAAGTTCCGGCTTTCAGTTTTTCCCAAACGGTCGGGCGCAGCGCGGTTTGGCGCAGACTTGCTTCCAAACGGCGGGCGAAAACCGGATTTATCCGCGCGTCCGCCGAATTTCTGACCGCTGAGCGCAGTTTCGTTCGCAAATAACGGCGCGTCGAAAGCTCTTCGCGGCACGCCGGACAATTTTCCAGATGGCGCAGAACGTCGTGATTCGTTTCCACGAGCAGCTCGTCGCCGATGTAAGAATCCATTATTTGTCTAAATTGCTGACAATTCATATTTCCCCCTTAACCTTCGGCGGCAAGTCCCATTTTTCTCGCATAATCGGTCAACTGCTGGCGCAGAAGTCGCCTGCCGCGATGCAGCCGCGACATCACCGTGCCAATCGGCATTTGCATCAGCCCGGCGACCTCCTTGTATGAAAAATCCTCGACATCCGTCAAAATCACCACGTTGCGAAAGTTTTCGGGAATCTTTTCGAGCGCGTTCAAAATTTCTTCGTCCGTTATATTCTGCGGCACGGACGGCTCGAAAGCGACGGTGTTGGCGATTTGATCTTCAGTGTCTTCAACCAGTTTTAACTGCCCCAATTTTCGGCGACGTTTACTGTTTAAGTGATACAGAATGGTAACTAGCCACGCGCGGCAATTCGTACCGGGCGTGTAGCGGTGAAACGACTGCAAAGCCTGAATAAAAGTTTCCTGCGTCAAATCCTCGGCTTCCTCGCGGTCGCGCGCGAGATATTTCGCCACTCGGAAAACATCCGCCATCAGCGGCAGAGCTTCGGTCTCGAACGCTTTCCAATCCTTTTGTTTTTCTCTGCCGATTCCAAACATTCAGCTTTCGTTCAAACCATCTCTATGACTTTTCAGTTTTTTATTTTGTCTTTTCAAATTTCAGAGCGACCGAATTCATACAATAACGCAAGCCGGTCGGTTTCGGTCCGTCGTCAAAAACGTGACCGAGGTGCGAACCGCAGCGCGCGCACAAAACTTCGGTGCGCGATTCGCCGAAACTCGCGTCGGTTTCTTCCGTGACATTTCGCTTGTCAATCGCCTGATAAAAACTAGGCCAGCCCGTGCCGGATTCAAATTTCGCTTCGGATTTGAAAAGTTTCAGATAACACGCCGCGCAGTAATAATCGCCGTGTTCGTGATTGTCGGTTAATTCTCCGGTATATGCCCGTTCCGTGCCAGCCTCGCGCATTACATTATATGCCGCCGGAGTCAGCAATTTGCGCCATTCAGCATCCGATTTAACGATTTTCTCGCCGTCGAAAACGTCGTCGTTCGAGACGTTCGCCGCTTTGGTTTCGCCTTCGGCAAGCAGCGTTTTGATAACTTTTTCCTGCGCGTCATACGCGCCTTCGCCGACGTGCGTGTAGCGAATGCGTCCCTGTTTGTCGAGTATGATTATAGTAGGCCACGCATTGACGTTGTAAGCCTGCCACGTTTTACTTTCGTAATCGGTTACGACCGGATATGAAATGCCTCGTTTTTCAACGGCTTTGACTAAATTATCGTAAACTCTTTCGCCGCTCGTTTCGGGCGTTTCCACGCCGACAATCGTGAAACCTTTGCCGCCGTATTTGCTGTTGTAGCCTTTCAAAGCAGGCAGCGTGTTGATGCAGTTGTAGCAGCCGAACGTCCAGAAATCCACCAGCACGACTTGCCCGCGCAGTTTTTCAATCGAAAGCGGTTCGGAATTAATCCATTTCCCGTCGGCAAAATCGGGCGCGGCAGTTGCTTTTTGGGCTGAAATCAAAACGTCTTCCGTCGTCGGCAAAGCGTTTTCATCGGCGACCAGCGGCGTAAAAGATTCGTCGGCGGATGATATATTGACGGCTGACCGATTGTTTTCACCCGCGTCGGCAGTTGCCGCTGAATTTTCGTCGGCTTTGACCGAACGGTTCGATGTTCGCGCGACGACGATAAAGATAGCGGACGCGATGACGGCGACGATGAAAATTGAAATAATTTTGTAGTTCATAAAAATCTCCTTCTCTGTGTTTATCAACGGAAGAATTATAGCGATGGCATTTCCGGTAAATTCTAATTTTTTGAAACAAACAAATCAGGAAATTGTTTGCGTAAAATTTCCACTTTTGGCTGGTCGTAAGCGACGATATACGGCTGATTCGGATGTTGGGCGAGATAATTCTGATGATAATCTTCCGCCTTGTAAAAAGCCTTGAGCGGCGCGATTTGCGTGACAATCGGCGCGGCGAATGTTTTCGCTTTCGTCATCTCGGCTATATAGCTTTCGGCGAGCCGTTTTTGCTCGTCATCGGCGTAAAAAATCGCCGAACGATACTGCGTTCCCGAATCGGGCGATTGACGATTAAGCTGCGTCGGGTCGTGCGCGACCGAAAAGAACACTTTGAGCAGTTGCTCGTATGAGACCTGCGACGGGTCAAAGGTAATTTTCACCGATTCGGCGTGTCCGGTTTCGCCGTCGCTGACGGTTTCGTAATTAGCCGTTTGCTTCGCGCCGCCCGAATAACCGCTCTCCACATCCGACACGCCTTTGATATGTTCAAAGACGGCTTCCAAACCCCAAAAACAGCCGCCCGCGAAAACGGCGGTTTGCTCGCCTTTCGCCGCAGTCTTCGGTGTCGGAACTGCTTTTGAGATGGCGGCGACATCCGCAGATTCAGCGTCAACCGTTTTGACGGAAGTGTTAATTTCCCCGCACGCCGCCAGCAGCGCGACTCCGAAGAAAAGAACCGCAAAAATTCTAAAAAAGTTAGTTGATGACATAAAATAATTTTCCTTTGGGACAAAATTCCTGCCGATTCGCCTCGTTTTCAGCATTTTTACCCGTATAATTTATCTTTGATAATTGCGCGGCTTTTCGTTTTGTCCTTCAATTAAGTTATACCTTGAATGCTTCCGCATATTCCCGCTTTTTGAGAAATTTTCTCAATCAAAATATTGAGACTTGTTTGAAAATTCAGAATAACCGACTACAATCGTTTCGCCGTTCTGCGCTCCGCTTTGCGAAAATGATTGACCGTTACCGCCGTAAAAACTAACAGCAGCAAAAAAATCGCGCCGGCAAACAGCGCGTAGGGAACGTATTGCAAAATGTCCATCATCATATTAACCATAATTTTTATCTCCTGCGTCTTTGAATTTTTGAAACCAACCAGCTTCTAACGGTTATATGACTTGAGCCTTCGATTTCATTCCCTTTAACGATGAATTTGTTACCGGCGCGGCGCGGTTAAATGCGCCGGTTCGTTTGAATTTCGGAATAAATTCGGCGAATTTGTGATTTAATTATATTGAAGAAAAATTTAAGGATTTGAAAACGATGTCGCTGGCATATTTGAAAAACGCGGTTGAAGAAAATGACCGCGAAAAATTGATTCGCTACGTTCGCCTGCATTTCGGCGACGGCAATGAAGACGCAGGCAAAAAAGAAATTGACAAGGCGTGGATTGAAGCCTTGAAACTGCTGCTCGACGTGCCGCCGACGGAGCGCGAATTTATCGAAAAAACCGTTGCGGAAAAAGACGCGGCGACTCTGGCGCATTTATATTTTCGCCTGCATTTTTATTTTGTCGCGCGTTCGGGAGAATGGATTCACGATGGACGAATCTAAAGCGGAAAAACAACTGCGACCGGGTTTATGGCAAACGGTCAACGAACGCTATCCGGGTTCGATGATTACGAAAAACGACTTTGTAGAATTGGCAAAATTAAATAAGCCGATCTCTGAATCGCGCCTGACGTTTGTGACGACGGCTGGAGTTCAGCCGAAAAATACCTTGCCGTTCGACACCGCGCATCCAATCGGCGATTACACTTTTCGCCGCGTTCCGTCCGATTCAAAAATTGAATATCTTGAGATTCACCAACTCAAATATCCGACCGTCGGCGCGGAAAAAGATTTGAACGTCATTTTTCCGATTGAGCGTCTTCATGAATTAGCCAAGGAAAAAATCATCGGCGGATTAACGACAAATTTTTACTCGTTTATCGGCTACAATATGGACGCGGAACGACTTGAAAATACTTTGGCGGAAGACATCGCGGCGGCGGTCGAAGCGGAAAAACCGGACATTGCGCTGCTCGCGCCCGCCTGACCGATTTGCCATCAGAGCATCGCGCTCGTGCAGCGCGCCATTGAAAAAAGAGGAATTCCGACCGTCTCGTTGAGCGTCGCGCTCGACGTAACCCAACATATCAAACCGCCGCGCGCCGTGTTTTTGTCGTTTATGATGGGACATCTGTTCGGCGTGCCGTTTCATAAAAATTTGCAGCGCGAGATTATCCTGACGGCGTTGAGCCGCATTGAAGACGCGACGCAAAGCGGCGACGTTTATTTTTACCCGAAAACGTGGGCGCAAGCGCGAAATGAAGGCAAGGAAATCGAGAGCCGTTTACGCGCGAACCGGTAACTTCATGGCGGACAAAATCATCGTCGGAATCGCGCAGGCGAGTCCGGTTTACAACAATTTGGCGGCGAGCGTCGAGAAAGCCGTGGCAAAAATCGAAGAAGCCGCTTCGCAAGGCGCAAAGCTCGTCGCGTTCGGCGAAACGTGGCTCGCCGGTTATCCGGCGTGGCTCGACCACGCGCCGAACGCCGCGCTCTGGAATTACGAGCCGACGAAACGAGTTTATGCGCTAATGCGGCAGAACAGCATCGTCGTGCCGGGCAGAGAGACGGAAATTTTGGGAGAAGCGGCGCGGGTGAATAAAAATGCGGTCGTCATCGGCGCGAACGAGCGCGTCGAAAAAGGCATCGGCAACGGGACGCTTTACAATTCTTTGCTGACGTTTGACGAAACCGGAACGCTCTCGAATCATCACCGCAAATTGATTCCGACTTACACCGAACGTCTCGTTCACGGACAAGGCGACGGCGACGGTTTGCAGGCGGTTGACACAGCAGCGGGGCGCGTCGGCGGGCTTGTTTGCTGGGAACACTGGATGCCGCTCGCGCGTCAGGCGATGCACAATTCCGGCGAGCAGATTCACGTCGCCGTTTTCCCGACCGTTCACGAAATGCACCAAATCGCCAGCCGTCAATACGCCTTTGAAGGCAGATGTTTCGTTCTCGCCGTCGGGCTGATTATGCCGTTTGCCGATTTGCCGCCCGCGCTTTTTCAAGCGACCGGAGCGCATAAGAATTCGTTCGTCCTGCGCGGCGGAAGCTGCGTCATCGCGCCTGACGGCAGTTTTGCGGTCGAGCCGGTTTTCGACGAGGAAACGGTTTTGACGGCGGAAATTGATTTAACGCGGATTGATCAGGAGAAAATGACTCTGGACGTTTCCGGTCATTATCAAAGAAACGACGTTTTCGATTTCAATGTTAATCGCTCCTCGCGCCGCCGAAACGATTAATAAAATTTTTCCGATTTCAATGGAATAAAAATTCGCGCCCGCGCTATTTATTAAGATAAGCATTTTTATAACGACAAAACATTTTGAAACGGCGCGGCTTGAAAAACCTGAGTTTTTGATTGGCAATATCAAAAGACATTCGCTAAAAATAACAAACCCGTAAACGGAGGACGAATAGAAATGGCGAAGCAATTAGAAAAAAAACATTCGCTGGCAAAGCGTTGGATTCACTGGATAAATTTTCCGCTTCTTTCGATGATGATTTGGAGCGGGCTTTTAATTTACTGGGCGAATCAGGTTTTCAGCGTCAAGGTTTTCGGTTATGAATTATTTCATTTTTTCCCCGCGTGGTTTTATGAATTTTTGGGCATTCCGTTCAGGCTTGCCGAAGGCTTGCAGCTTCATTTCTTTTTTATGTGGCTGTTTTTAATTAACGGCATCGCGTATGTTCTTTACTTAGCGATTTCCGGCGAATGGCGAGCGACTTTGCCCGTGCCGGGTTCGTTCAAACGCGCGATGCTCGTTACTTTACACGATTTGCACATTGTCAAAAAACTGCCCGCGCAGGGGAAATACAACGACGCGCAACGCATCGCTTACACGGGCGTAATTTTGATGGGCGCGGCTTCGATTATCACCGGCTTGGCGATTTATAAACCGACAAGCGCGGCGTGGCTGACGAACATTCTCGGCGGATACGAATGGGCGCGGTGGGAGCATTTCTGGCTGATGATTGCCTTTGTCGGCTTTTTCGTCGTCCACGTCGTGCAGGTCGCTATCGCCGGTTGGAGCAATTTCCGCTCGATGATTACGGGCTACGAAGCCGTCGATGCCGAAACTAAAATTCCCGTCTCGTCGCTGAACGAAAACAAAGGAGAAGCCGCCGCCGTATGAATGAAAATAAGCAAAAAGCCGAAGGCGAAAAACAAACTTCGCCAATCGAATCCGAAGTTCTGGTCGAAAAAGTTCGTGAACTCGAACGGGCGAAAGAAGCGCGGGCGAATTCCGACGAAGTGCGCGCCGACAAAAACAACACTGCAAAAATTTTGGGTGAAAAGCGCGAATTGAGCGAGCCTTTATCGGACGACGAAGCAAAACGTCGAATGTCGCAAACTTCGCGGCGCGGCTTTCTTGTCGGCAGCGCGGCGGCTTTGGTCGGCGTTTTCGGCTGGCGGTGGATGCCCGAGGAAACGAAAGAAAAACTTCTGCGGCGCACGTTTGAATTCAACGAAAAGTTGAGTCAAATCTTTTATCGCCCGACGCGCCTCGCGCCGGAATTTGCGCTCGAAACTGCCGTTGAACCGCGCGTCAACGGCGGCGAAGGAATGAGCGAAGGCTTTAATCCGCAAAGCTGGCGACTGCAGGTTGTCGGTCTGGCAAATCCCCGCGCATTTCCGCAATACACCGATAATATCGCATATGAAACGCCGATGAACGGCGAAAACGAGATGAAGGAAACCGACGCGCAGCACCGAAACGAAGACGCGAAAGAAAATCCGAACGCGCCCGCCGGAACGCCGCCGAGTATGGACAGAGCCGCCGCGCCGCAGATGCCGATGCCCGGATTGCTTTTAACGCTCGACGACATTAAACGCCTGCCGCGCGTCGAGATGACGACCGAGCTGAAATGTATCGAAGGCTGGAGCGTCGTCGTCAATTGGGCGGGCGCGAGATTTTCCGATTTCATTCGCCAATATCAACCGCAAACGCGCAATGGAAACGCGCCCGATACGGAAAATCACCCGGAAAATTTGGCGCAGTATGTTTCGATGGTTACGCCCGACGGCGGCTATTACGTTGGTCTCGATATGCCGAGCGCGCTGCACCCGCAAACTTTGCTTTGTTACGAGATGAACGGACAGCCTTTGACGATGGAACACGGCGCACCGCTGCGACTTGTTACGCCGACCAAATACGGTATCAAGCAAATCAAACGCATCGGACGCATCGCTTTCGTGAGCGAACGACCGGCGGATTACTGGGCGGAGCGCGGCTACGATTGGTATGCCGGACATTGATTCTCTCCGGGAAGCGTTCGGCAACACAAAATGGGCTGTAACTTCGCACGAATTTTTTTGTGTGAAGTATGCGAGTTAACCCAGTTCGCCAATTCGCGGTAATTTTCTATACTGAATTAGTTTATATTGAAAAAACAAAAGCAAAAGCCGCGTTTTTATTGATTTTAACTCCGCAAGCGTAGTATAAAAATTCGGTATAATACAAATTTAATTCAGTAGAATACAAAGTTAGACCCTTCCTATTTTCTAGCAGCGATGAGAGGATGAGAGAATGAAATATTACATTATCCCAACTCTACGAATGATATTTTTTAGCGTTTGGGTTTTGGGGCTTCTGGTTTTTTCAGAGCCTTTGCAGATTAACGCTCAACAGCCGAGAAAAGGCACATCTGCGATGAAGCCCCAAAAGTCTGCGCCAACGGTTCGATTTGATTCGGGCGGTGGCAGCGCGTTGAAAATTCCGCTTGATATTGACAACAACATCATTCGGATGCAGGTCAGAGTTAATAATTCAAAACCTCTCAAATTCATCTTTGATACGGGTGCTTCCCATTCTGGTATCAGTTCTCAGCGTGCGGCAGAATTAGGACTGAAAACACAGGGTGAAGCTCACGGCAATGCGACCGGCGGCAAAATTAAAGGCTCTTTTACGAAAGGCGTTTCGTTGAGTGTTCAGGGCGCGGAAGTTTCTAATCAGCTAATTGTTTCGCTTCAATTCAGCACACCGCCCGGTTTTGAATTTGATGGAGTAATCGGCTACGACTTCATCAATCAATTTGTCGTCGAGATTGATTATCAGAACAAAATTATGAATCTGTATAATCCGCAGACTTATCACTACTCAGGCAAAGGCGAAGCTATTCCGCTTTTACTTGAGGCGCGAAGAACTCCTCTTGTCAGCACAAAAATTATTCTGGAAGGACGCGCTCCCGTCGAAGCCAAGTTGGAAGTGGATACAGGCGCAGACGGCACGTTTGTTATCAATAGTCCGCTTGTCAAAAAACAAAGATTGACGGAAGCCATATTGAAAACGGGTCAAAGTAACAATAATGGAGCGGGCGGTGAACAGAAACTTCTTTTCGGGCGCGTCAAAGCCGTGCAGTTAGGACGATTGGTTTTTGACAATCCGCCGGTCGGACTTTCGCAGGACACCGAAGGCGCTGGCGCAAGCAAGGAAGATGACGGAGTTATCGGCGGCGAGATATTTCGTCGTTTTAAGGTGATACTTGATTATTCCCGCAAGCAAATGATTCTTGAACCGAATGGTGATTTCAACAATCCTTACGAAATTGAGATGAGCGGTATTCATTCGAGTCCGAAGTTGCTTGGTGGAAATAACGCCGCGTCTAACAAATCGTTGGACGTGAGGCGAAACAGCTATTTTCTTAAAAACGTCGTCCGTTAAATTCCAAGTTGCGTGAATTCGGTTTCGCCCGCGTCAACTCAATCGTTAGGCGCTCTTAGGCGTGTGAGCCGGAAGAATTTTATGTCGGTCAGTTACGCTATCCTAATCACAATCGGAGTTTGTGTCGTAGCTGCGGCATTAGAGGGCGTGTGCGCTGGCAAGAATGTAAAACCGTTTTTCGCACAGTTGAAGTTTCCGCCATATTCTGCTCCGCTTTGGGTATGGACTATCATCGGCGGTCTTTATTATTTGATTTTCGGTTTTATTATCTACCGTCTTCTGATACTCGGTTATGATTCGCGGCTCAAATACGCAACTTTCGCACTTATTTTGTCTATGATGATTGTCAACGCTTTAACTAACTACGTCATTTTCCGCGCTCGGAATCTACACCTTAGTTTTATAATTGGCAACTTGTTTCCCTTCTTGGACATTACGCTGTTTGTCTGCTTGCTTCAGCTTGACAATGTTGCGGCACTGTCGTTGATTCCATATTTAATTTATCGGGTTTATGCTGTCTGGTGGGGTTATGCTTTATTTAAAGCCAATGCTCAAGCGACTTGAGTGCTATTTGTCCGCCGCCTAACAATTCAATGGGCATGAGGCGGAAACAGCGACTTTCTTAAAACGGCTTTTGGTTTCCCTTTGCGTGTAATTGGTTTCGCGCCGCGTCGTCTCAACCGTTGTTACTTTGTCCGGTTTTTGCGGTTTTGCTTATAAGTTTCCCCAGCGCGGCTATTCCGATAATGACAAGTCCGGCGGCGAGCAAAGGTTTGGCAACGGTCAGTGCGCGTCTGGCGGGCGTGCCGAATCCGGTGTTGTGCATTCCCCAACGCTCGAATTCCTGCCATTTCATCATCGCCGTTCCCGCGAAATTAACGCCCAAGCCTTTCATCAATTCGGGCAGCGCGGTCTGCAAAACCGGATGTCCTTTGATGAAATAAACGCGGCTGTCATTTTTGTATTTCTCTTTCGCCGCGTCGTCGAAAACGATATACGGACCTTCTTTCAAATGCTCTTCAAACTGCGCGTCTTCGATGTCGCCGATCATAATCGTCGGCGTGCCTTTGAGCCACATCACCTTTGCCAAATCGCCGCGCCGCAGCATCGAATCAATCGCGCTTTTCACATGTCCGACTGTTCCGGCGAGTTCGACGCCGCGCCCGACCAGAAAATTTATCGGCAGATAATCGAAGCCTTCGTGCGGCTTCCAGGCATCGAACGCGACGGTTTCAAGCGGCGTGCCGACGTATTCGATTTCGCTGCGCGTGCCGAGTCCGCGTCGTTCGGCTTCAATCGCAAAATTTAATTTACGCCAGTCGTGTCTGAGTAACTTAGCAATCGCCACGTCGTTTGCCACCGGGTCTTCGGAAGCGAGAACGCAGCCGCACCAGCGCGGCAGGTTGGCAATCGGTCCGTCGCCTTCGCCGCAAATGAGCGCGTCGGTGACACACAAATGCGGGCGCGTGACGGTCATAATATCCATAAAACGCTCGATGTGTTCGTCGTCGCCGTGATTGCGGTTGCGCCACGTCTGATTGACCGCGCCGACCCAATTCTTCAGCGCGCCGGAAACGGGTTCGATGTGATGATTTTTCGCTTTCGGCGCGTTGATAATCACGTCCGCGTCGAGCAGCGGCGCGGGGATAGGACATTCTTTTAAAAACAAACCGTTCGGAATTTTGACGTTGCGGTTTTCCACGTCGTCGCTGCCCAAATCAATCAGTTCCGCGCCTTCTTTTTCCGCGATTGCCGCCATTCCCGTAACCTTCATACATTCGAGCGAAGAGAAGAAACCGCCCGAAGATTCGGCGATTTGCACGGTTTTCGCGCCCGCTTCTTTCGCCAGCCGAATGAGCGCGCCGACAACCAGCGGGTCGGTCGTGCAGCCTTCTTCCGCCGAATAAAAAACCGTCTGATTCGGCTTTATCAAAACCGTATTTCCGGCACGGACGAATTTCGACATTCCGCCCAGTAAATCAATCGCCTCGCGGACGACTTGCAAAACTCTTTCCGGCGAGCGATGTTTTTCTTTCGTGCGCGCGACGGCGACGACTGATTTTTTTGAGTTCTCCATATTTCCTTTTATTTGTCTTTTTCCTTCGCCGCGTCAAAGGCGTGATGCAGAAAATCCGAAACCGTCGCGGCGGCGAAAACTCCGGCGATGATTCTGGTCGCTCGCGGCTGAAAGACCAAACCGAAAGCTAATCCGGCGGCAACCCACGGACTCAAGCACCACGGGCAAGTCAGCAAATCGCCGACGGCACGCTGCATTCCCCGCCCGCGCACTTTTTCCTTTATTTCGCTTTGTCCCGCCGGTTCGACGTATTCGGTGAACGGCGCGCGCAGCGGACTCATTACGCGGTCTCGTGCGATAATGCGGCTCAATTTGTGCGTCGCCACGCCTAACAAAAGCAAATCGGCGAGATTGAATTTACCGCTCCGTTCGTTTTCGGATTTTTGCGCCGCCGCCAGCAGCAGCAGCGCGCCAAACGCCGCGTTATAAACGGCGAGCAAAACCGCGTAAGAAGCGAGCGGCATTTCTTCGCCGCCTTTGTAGCCCGCGAAAATTTCTTTAGCCGATTGCCGTTTTTCGATTGATTGTTCGCTTCCCTGTTTCGTCATAAAATTTACTCTCCCCAAGTTTGTTTTTCTCAGAAGATTGTTGGTCATCAGCGCAATTTTCGCAATGTCGCCGAATCAAATCCGCAATCTTTTCGGGAGCTTCGAGCGGCAGTAAATGTTTGACTTCGGGGACGACAATCAGGCTGACATTTTTGATGCGGTGAACGATTTCTGCTTTGAGAAGTTTCGGTGTCATCGCTTCGTCCCGTCCGCCCGCCGCGACGAGAACCGGAACATTTATTTTTTTAACTTCGGATGAAATGTCTTCGCGGCTACCGCTTTCGAGCCACCATTTCCACGCCGAACGAGATGTTCGCAAATTGTCATTTATCGCGCGGGCAAAAATCTCGCCGGGCAATCGTCCGCCAGCGGCTTGGCAAACCGTGTCGGTGGCAACGCAGCGATTGCCGTGCGAGGCGAGTTGTTTTTCGCGCTCTGATTCTTTTATCGGTTCTGGCGTGGGCGGCGACGGCGCGAGCAAAATCAGAGACCGCAAATTTTTCGGCTTTCGAGCGGCAAGCGCGAGCGCGATTTTGCCGCCCATCGAATGACCGATTAAAACGTAATTTTCAATCTCAAGCGTCGAAATCAAATCCGCCACATCGTCGGCGTAATCCTTGACCGCGCAATTTTCGGGCAAAGCGTTCGACGCGCCGAAGCCGCGCAAATCCGGCGCGACGCAGTGATAATCCGTTGCCAATTTTTCGATAACTTCCGTCCACGCGCCGGATGAGCCGCCGAAGTAATGCAGAAAAACGAGCGACGGGCGCGACTTATTATAATTTTCCACGCCCGCCTCAAGAACATTTAAAATTGTGCCGTTTATTTTGAATTTCATTTGAAAAATCATTCACCTAGGACACGAAGGCTGCACAAAGTTTTTAAAATCTTTCTTTGTGTCTTCTTCGTGCTTCTTCGTGGATAAATGTTTTTTAAACCTCGACTTTCAGCCGCGCCGGATTGTCGGTGACTTCAAACAATTCGCCGTGCGGCACGATTGTTATTTGCCCAAACTCTTCGAGCAGCGCGCGATAAGCGTTTCCGACCGGGCGAATCTTGCGCTGCAAATCGAAAAGCCCGCATTCGTTGACCTTTCCGCGTTTTTTGCCGAGCGCGGAATCCCAATCAATCTGATCAATCAAACTATACCAGGTAAAACCGAGAACCGGCACGCCGTCTTTCCGCATCCGCAGAACATTGATCCATTGTTTCCAAAGCCAATTCGATGCTTCCTTCGGGTCAAAGTGATTTGTCTCCGTGTGCATCACGG
>MWVV01000066.1_pt1 | contig 37947 bp, 28 predicted proteins | sample 1047281 | NCBI WGS metagenome assembly MWVV01 (sample SAMN06349986, study PRJNA376086) | soil metagenome | isolation source: PT-2 sample Antarctic (ecotone) soil | place: Antarctica | collected 2015-01-13 | reverse complement strand
CCAGCGAGTTGACCTCGCGGACAGTCTCGAAAACATCGACATTCTCCTGAATCAAATTACGAATAACATTCGCCGCATCCGCTTCGTCGGTAATACGGACTCGAATTATCCCTTGCTCTTTATCTTCAATCGTTTCATACGCTTTGAGGACGGTAGCGGCAATAGCAGGCGATGAAACGCGAAGGCGCAAGACGCGCTTCCCGGCGGAGGCGGTCGCCAAGTCATCAATTGTCCCTTGAAATTGAAGCTTTCCGTTATGCACGATGCCGACGTGAGTTGCCATTTTCTGAACTTCCGCAAGCTGATGGCTTGAGACGACGATAGTTTTTCCGCGCTCGCGGGAAAGCAGGTTCAGCAGGTCGCGCATCCCGGCGATTCCGACCGGGTCAAGCCCGTTGGTCGGCTCGTCAAGAACCAAAATTGCGGGATCGTGCAAAAGTGCCGTTGCCAGAGCCAGACGCTGCTTCATTCCTAATGAATATTGCCCGACGAGACGGTCGCCCGCGTCCGCGATTCCCACCAGATCGAGAACGCTCTCGATCGACGCGGATGAAACGCAGTTGTATTCGGCGAAAATGCGAAGATGCTGCCGCCCGGTCAAATGCTGATAGACGGACGGAATTTCAATCAGGCTTCCGATGGAAGCCAATTTTTTCCGCTGCTCCGTATTCAAATCGCTGCCTAAACAACGAACCGATCCCTGCTGAGGTTGCAGAAGACCTATCATCAGTCGCATTAGCGTTGTTTTTCCTGCTCCATTGATGCCGAGCAAACCGTAAATACTGCCGGAAGAAACGGCAAGCGAAATATTATTAACGCCGGATTGTGATTTCGGGTAAGTATAAGTTACAGCGGATAGCTCAAGCGCGGCGGATGATTGCTCGGTCATATTGGTTTACACAAATATAAAACCGCAAAAAGCGGCTTTGTTTAAGACATTTTAAAAAGTAAATCTTGAAAAATCTTGGAAGTATTTAACTTTTTGGATAAAACTAACTATCCCTGTAGCGTTACTGAACGGCAGATTAGGCAGAAAAATTTGATTTCAAATTAATTTTCTATTTATGAGTTGAACACAGATTTATAATGTGCCGGGGTCATGCCGGTCAATTGTTTAAATATATTCGTAAAATGGCTCTGGTCGTAAAACCCGTATTTGAGAGCGATTTCGCTTAATGGAAGTTCCGCTTTAATAATTTCCTGACAAGCGGATTCTACCCGTAGGCGACGCACATATTCTCCCATCGTGCATTGAAAAAACCTGCGAAATTCACGCGCCAGGTGAACCGGATGAATACCGACTGTTTGGGCGAGATGATTGAGTTCCATATTTTCCGAAAATTGGTCGTGGAGTATTTCTCTGACCTGTCCGAGCCAGCGCGGAATTTTTTGCTTTTTACTCCTCTGTTTCCGAGAAACCTCGACTACCATTTCAAGCATCAAGGCTTCGACCGCCAACGATGAAAATTTATCTGTGTGCTGAAATTCCCGATATAACCGTGCGGCAGGAGCAAACGACAGACCGCCCGCAAAATCGTCCGGACTGTTAATGACCTCAGAGTGTTCCTGAATTCCGTTAAACCATTCGACACTAATCTTGACGCTGAAAATTCTCGCTCCCTTATTGTGAAAAACAACCGAATGTTTTTCCTCCGGGGGATGAAAGACAAATAGTGAGGGCTTAGCAAAGCGGCTTCGGCAGCCAAATTCCTCGGTGTAAGTCCCGCCCAAAACCACGCTGATGCGTGCCTCTTCGTGCGTGTGCGGCGACATCCGACAATTAGCTTCATATAAATCTTCGGCAAGTTCAAAATGATTGAAGCATTGAATATTTACCGTTTTGAATTCCACAAGATCTTTGTCTGTTTTCATAAAATATGAATGGTATAAAATATGTGAATCAATACTAAATCGGCAGACTACACAGATTCGATAGAATGAATTTGTGGAAAACAAACTAATCGAAATTTATCTGCTCGTCTGCCATCTTTACGATATGCAAAGCGAACTTCATTGGCAACCGAATCGCAACGCTCAGCCTTACTTGAGTGTTCCCGAACTGATGACGATTTATCTGTTCGGGCAACTGAACGGTCATTTTAAGAAACGTGGCATCTATGATTTTACCAGCCACTACTGGCGAGCGTGCAACTGACGGCTTATTGGTTCACTGTCTCGGCAAACTTTCATTTGCCTTACTATTACTTAATTTTTACTATTGATTCACATAAATTAATAATTTTATCGGAATCAGTCTATTTCAAAAAAAGGAACTATTTCCTGATATAAAGGAATTAACTCCGATGCGTACTTATTAAATCACCTTTATCATCTTGTTTATTAGTTGGTTGGAATGATTTTTATCTCCACCTAAAATCAATTCTCGCAATTGAAATAAATTTCAATTGCGAGAATTTAAAACTTCGCTTATTAGGGGTAGTGAGCGAAACCACAGCGCGGGAGAAGAAAGTAGGGTTTCTTCTCCCGCGCTAAATTTTGCAAGTAAAAGTACGACAGTATACAACTCTTTAGAAACTTTTTTTATATTTACCGCTTTGAGAAGTAATTTGATGCCAGTGATGCAAGGTCATCCATCACAGCGCCGTCATTGTTCGAATCGAGCATATTTGCGATCGAACTCATCACCGGATCATCGGAAGATTGAATTTCCTGCTGTTTTTCATTCAATAAATTTGAAAGCCCGTTTGAATCGAGGTTTGCCTTTTGTTTTTGTTTTCCCAGATAACCCATCACAATCGGCGCCAGCATAATCATCAGCTGCGCAACTTGTCCCATATCAAGTCCGCTGTTTTGGCTAACATGCTGCGCTGCCGCCCCCTGCTTCTGACCAAAAATATGACCTAAAATTCCAATGCCGTCATTTGTATCCGGAGCATTTAGATAACTGTCTAAATTGTTGAGAATCCCGCCGTTATGATTTTCCTGTAAAGCATTATCGAGGCTTTCCGCGCCCCGGGGTTGGGCGGCGTTTTTTGCTAAAGCGCTTAAGATCATCGGCAGAGCCATTTGGATCGCCGAGTTGGTCGTTGTTTGGTCTGCACCGAGCATCTGACCTATTTGATTAACGGCATCATTGCCTTTTTCCTGTCCGACTAAATCCTGTAAAGAAAACATTTGTCAATCTCCTGTTTGTTATTTTGAATAAGAAAATATTACCAGACAAATTGCATTTTGTCCTTTGCGAATCGTAAATTAGATTTCAAGTGTGTAAAACCTTCGGACAATTAACTACCTGTCGATTCTTTTTTGGATTGTGTTTTTTTGTGATATTAATTTCTACCAGTATTTCGTGCCATAAAAATGAATCACAAAAGCTTCCTTTGACAATGCTGCGGACAATACAAAATCCGATCGAAAAATTCGGCGAGCCATTCGGTATTGCCATGAAAGACAACGAAATGTTTATCTCAGACGGAGAAACCGGCAAAATTTGGCGTGTTTCAAATTTGAAAGCTTTTGCGGTTTTAACTGATCGATTCAATACGCCTTCCGGTATCGCCTTTGACAAAAACGGTGATTTAATCGTCGCGGATTCGGGTTCGCATTCAATAAAAAAAGTAAAAATTTCGACCGGGGAAATCGAACCGGTCGCCGGTGTCGAAGGCAAAAAAGGTTTTGTCGATGGCGACGTAAATACAGCTCTTTTTAATGCACCGATTGGCATTGCCGTTTCGGGCAATAAAATTTTTGTTGCCGACACTTATAATGACAAGATTCGCCTTATCGAAAGCGGAAAAGTATCAACTCTTGCAGGAAGTGAGCAGGGTTTTGCCGATGCTGCCGACGGACAATTTGCCCGGTTTGATACGCCGTGCGGCTTGGCAATGTGGAGCGACGGAAAAATTCTGGTTGCCGACACGGGAAATAAACGTCTGCGGGTTGTCGAAGCAAACGGAAAAACCTGGACGCTTTCCGGCGGAACCAGTGCCCCGACAACTGATTCGGTTGACGGATTTCTGCACGCCGCCGGTTTCAGCGAACCGATTGCGGTAGCGGTCAATAAATTGGGCGTTATTTACGTGACAGACGAAAATTCCATTAGAGTTATTAATCGAAGATTTTATCCGCTGGTTGAAACAATTACGAACACAAAACCCGGATTTATTGATGGAAACCTGCGAAATTCACGCCTGAGTCGTCCGAGTGGTCTGGCACTGGATGAAAGCGGAAATTTATTTGTCGCCGATTCTGAAAACCAAAATATCAGAGTGCTAACAGGTCAAGAAATTGGAACACAGACGACAGCCGGAGAAGTTGAAGCAAGCAGATTTTCACCCGAAGAGTTTAGGAATTTACAACCTCCGCGCTGGTCTTTCAATCCGCCGGAGAAGAAACGGGAAATTGCCGGAACACTCGGCGAAATTCGCGGGGCGATTACTGAAAAAGACACTGCCGCGTGGTTTCACAACGGACTCGATATTGTCGGCAGTTACGGTGAAACGGCAAGTTTCGTGCGTTCGGAAAAAGTTCTGCGACCTATGACGGTTCAAAATTTTGCCACTCCGCGTGAACTCATCCGAATGCCGTCTATCGGCTACATCCACATCCGCTTCGGACGCGACAAGGATGATCAACCTTTTACCGACGAACGATTTCAATTTTCAATTGATGAAAGCAGGAAAATAAACGGTTTACGCATCGGGCGCGGAACAAAATTTGAAGCTGGCGAAGCCATCGGAACTCTCAATTCAATGAATCACGTTCATTTAATTGCCGGGCGCAGCGGAGCAGAAATGAATGCGCTCGACGCTTTAATATTTCCCGGCATTTCCGACACGCTCGCGCCCGAAATCGAAAAAGTTTCGCTTTTTGGAGAGAATTGGCAGGAATTTGAAACCGAATCCGTAAACGAGCGTATAAAACTAACCGGAAGAACGCGCATCGTCGTTCGTGCTTTTGACCGGATGGACGAAAATTCAAACCGCCGAAAGCTCGGCGTATATAAAATCGGCTATCAGATTTTGAAAGAAGACAAAATACCCGTGCAGGAAATAAAATGGACGATTTCCTTCGACCGTTTGCCCGAACCAGAAGCGGTGAAATTTGTTTACGCCAAAGACAGTCAATCAGGTTATACGCCGCAGACGATTTTTAATTATATCGCATCAAATGAAATAAGCGGCGGCAATTTCCGTGAAAATTTCTTTGATCCGGGCAGTTTAGAAAACGGCAATTATATACTGCGCACTTTTACGGCAGATTTTTTCGGCAACCTGGCATCAGAAGACGTAAAGATTGAAATATCTAAATGATAATAATTAAAACAGGGTGGATAGTTTAAACAAGATTTTTGTTTTATCCTGTTTATCCGATGTATCTTAGTCAGTAATTTTTTGAGGTGAAAATGAAAAGTCTTTCTGCAATGGTTTCTCTTATCATATTGTCTTTTTCGCTAATCTCCGTAAAGGCTGAACCAAATTTTACGCATGAACCAAAAACGATTCGTGCGACCCCGCCCGCGCCGAAATTCACCGATGCGGAACGGCAAACGGAATTAACGCGCCGACGTGCGAATGCTGCCGGAGTAATGGGTGACAAAAGCGTAATGATTTTGTTTAGCGCAGAGCCGAAAATATACGCGGGCGACGTAGATTTTTTATACCGGCAGGAAAATAATCTTTATTATTTAACCAATCTAAAACAAAATAATGCGACTCTCGTTTTGTTAAAGGACGGTGTCAATGTGCGTGAAATCTTGTTTTTGCCAAAGCGCAGTCCTGCTGCTGAAACGTGGAACGGCAAAATGTATTCGCGCGAAGACGCCACGCGTATTTCCGGTATAAAAACGATTGTTGATGCCAGCGAGCTGAACAGTTTTCTTCAATCCGTTAAAGATAAAAAATCTTTTACAGCCAAAGATGAAACTGTCACTGTTTCGGCGTTTCCTGAAAACATTTATCTTTTGCTTCCCGGAAGCCCAAGTGACAACGACGGAACGCGCGAGTTTCGCAAAGAAATCGAATTTTCAAAATTAACCGCCGGTTACACGATAGAAAATGCTAATCCTATTTTCGCGAAACTTCGGCTGATAAAATCGCCTCTGGAAATAAAACTTCTGCAACACGCCATTGACATTACAACCGAGGCGCAGATGCGTTCAATGGCAATGGTTTCGCGGGCGGCTTGGGAATATGAAGTTCAAGCCGAAGTTGAATACACATTTCGCCGCCGCAACGCCGATTACTGGGGTTACCCGTCAATCGTCGGCTGCGGACCGAACGCCACAACTTTGCATTACGTCGAATCACAGGGCGAAGTTAAAAAAGGCGATTTGCTCCTTATGGATGTGGGCGCGGAATATGACCATTATACGGCGGATGTCACGCGCACTTATCCGGCAAACGGAAAATTTACCAAACAGCAAGCCGAAATTTACCAGATAGTCTATGACGCACAGGAAGCCGCGGCAAAAACTATTAAACCCGGCGCAACTTTCGGAGACGCGAGCCGGGCGGCTGACAAAGTTATCAAAGAAGGTCTTGCAAAATTAGGCTTAATCACTGCGCCGGATGCGACTTATCAAGTTTTGTATCAGGGGAAAACAATAAACTTGCCGCAATTCAAGCTGTGGTTTATACACGGTTTCGGGCATTGGTTGGGGATGAATGTTCACGATGTCGGAGATTACAGCGCAAAACTCCAGCCCGGAATGATTTTCACGAACGAGCCGGGAATTTACGTTCGAGCCGACGCGCTCGATTATATTGCCGACACGCCCGAAAATAAAGCTTTTCTGTCAAAGATTCGTCCTATTTTTGAGAAGTATAAAAACATCGGCGTGCGCATCGAAGACGACCTGCTCGTGACCGAAACCGGTGTAGAGTGGATGACCAAAAATCTACCCAGAACCATCGCCGGTATTGAGGCATTTATGGCTAAAGCTTCTAAAGAAATGCCCGTTGCTAGTTTGGGAAATACTCCAAACAGACATTCAGGTGTTTTCGATAGCAGCAAATTTTTATTAACTGATTTATCGAAATTCGATTCGTATCTGACCGACAAAATAATGACCGGAAAAACTTTGCGTCGCGGCTGGATTTCTACCAAAAAAGATGCGGCATATTTAGGCTTAAGACACTCACACCCTGAATAAGCTGAAATTTTATTTTTACTCGAATGGGCGGAAGCAACCTTCCGCCTATTTTGTGCAGCCATTTCAAATGTTACGAAAAAATTAACTTAATGGTAGAATAACGCAAAGCAATTTAAGGACTTCAGAGATTTTGGCAAATACCAAAAAAACATCGCATCCAAACAACGGCAATAATCCGTTGCCTTTGGTGATTGTCAATCCGAAATCAGCGGGTGGTTCAACAGAAACGCGCTGGGCAAACATTGCGAGCGACTTGGCAGCTCATTTTGGCGCGTTCAAGGTGGCATTTACGCGTTCGCCTGGCGACGGTATTTACAAAGCCTTCGAAGCTGCGAAAAACGGGCAAAAATTTATCATTGCTTGCGGCGGTGATGGAACAATTAACGAAATTGCTAACGGAATTTTGGAAAGCGGTCAAGACGCCGAAATGGGAATTTTGCCCTCCGGCACCGGCGGCGACTTTCGCCGAACATTAAATATGCCGAATACGGCGCGCGCAGCCGCAAAAGGCTTGCGTTTGGGCACGACGAAGATGATTGATGTCGGTCGAGTAACTTTTTTTAATCACGAAAACATCCAGGCGAGTCGTTATTTTCTCAACGTTTCGAGTTTTGGCTTGAGCGCGTCAATCAACGAACGGGTGAAAACAAAAAATTCGTTCGCCTGGCTTCCCGGCGACGTTTTGCGCGGAAAAGCAAAGTTTGCGCTTTCGACATTGCAGGAAGTTTTCGATGCAGATTTTACAACCGTTCGCGTACGTATTGATGGAGCGGACGAGAAAATTTTGAACACAATAAATTTTTGCGTAGCGAATTCGCGTTTCTTCGGCGGCGGAATGAAAATCGCGCCCGACGCGAAACTCGACGACGGGTTCTTTGACGTGGTCAACATCGGCGACATCAGAACGGCGAAAATTCTTTTCAATGCTTACCGGCTTTACGACGGCTCCCATTTATCTCTGAGCGAAGTAAAACACAAAAACGCCAAACTCGTGGAAGTTCGCCCCCTAAATGAAAAGGAAACAATTTATCTTGAAACCGACGGAGAACTGCCCGGACGACTACCGGCGAGTTACGAAATCATTCCGCAAGCTCTAAAAGTTCGAGTGCCCAAACAAGCCTAGTTGGCAACCATTCATCTATGATATTTTGTAATTTCAACAAAGTTGTAAAATTATGAACCCGACGAACTCCACAAATATTATTCATTCCACCGATTCTTTTTGCCAATTAATTATCAATGCCGCCGAATCGCATGCCAATAAAATGGCGATGCAGATCATCGGCTTCGAAGACACAAAGTATACCTTCACAGAAATGCTTGCCGCCATTCGCTCAATCGCTTTTCGGCTCGAACGAGAAGGAATTGCATTTGGCGACCGCGTGGCATTGATTGGCGAAAACCATCCGCGCTGGGCGATTGCTTATTTCGGGATACTTTTTCGCGGTGCGGTCTGCGTTCCCATCGACCCGCACGGAGAGATAGAAACCATTACAAATTTTCTGGAAAACTCGGAAGCGAAAATGGCGTTCATCGGCGAGGATTTTCTCAAGGAATTTCACAAACTCGAAGAACGGGTTGGGCGAAAAATTCCCGCCGTTGTTTTGCAAGATTATAAATCTACCAACGGTTTTCAAAGTTTTTCAGATTGGGCAAGCACACCGCGTCCGCCGGTACTTAATTCACAAACCACTCCCGCCAAACCCGAAGATTTAGCGGTTTTAATTTACACATCCGGCACAACCGGAACTCCGAAAGGTGTACCTCTGACCCATGGTAATATCTTTTACGAAACGACGGGCTGCCAGGAAGTGATGAATGTTTCCGAGAATGAAGTCGTATTGAGCGTTTTACCGCTGTTTCACGTCTTCGCGCAGGTGATTAATTTATGGGTGATCGCCAGCATCGGGGCAAGCGTTTATTACGTCAAGGAACTTGCTCCTGCCGAGCTCGATAAGGCTTTCAAAACCAAAGAAATCACAATGCTGACGGGCGTTCCGCGTCTGTGGTATCTGTTTCATAAAAAGATTTTTGACGGCGTTGCAGCCCAGCCAAAACCGATTCAATGGCTTTTTTCCGCGATGCTCAAAACCAACGGTTTTTTGCGCGACAAATTTAATATTAATTTAGGCAAAAAGTTTTTCGGGAAAGTTCATGATGCCTTCGGCGGCAATCTTTCGATTACAATTTCCGCCGGTTCGCGATTTGACGAAAAAATCGCGCGCGAATATTACGCGCTCGGTTTTACGATTATTCAAGGCTACGGCTTAACCGAAACATGCGGCGCGGTTTCTTCCACCAGATTTGAAGGAAGTTCGGTCGGCTCGGTCGGAAAGGCGGTTAATTATGCCGAAATCAAGCTCGGCGAACTCAACGATGAGGGCGCGGGCGAAGTTTTAATACGCGGCAAAATGGTTTTTCAAGGCTATTACAAAAACCCGGAAGCAACCGCACAGACTTTCACCGAAGACGGCTGGTTTAAGTCCGGCGATTTGGGAAAAATTGACGCAGGCGGCGACCTTTTCATCGTCGGACGCTCGAAAGACGTAATTGTTTTGCCGAACGGGAAAAATATTCACCCGGAAGATTTAGAAGTTCAATACTCGAAAACACCGATGGTCGAAGAAATCTGCATTCTCGGCGTCAAGGACGAAAGTTCGAATCTGGCAGGTGCGGAAAAACTCATCGCCATCGCCGTTCCTGATTTTGCATATTTGAAACAAAACAACATCGCCAATTCGCGTGAAGCAATACGGCACGAACTCGATGATTTAGGTCGAACCCTGCCTGAGTACCAGCGCGTTAGAGATTATGTTGTTCGTTCCGAGCCTCTGCCGCGTACGGCAACGCGCAAAATAAAACGTTTCGAGCTGCAAAAAGAAATTGAGCAAAACGGCTTTGACACGAATGGCGCTCCCGCCAAAAAGCAGTGGAATTTTACCGACGAAGACACTGCCCTGCTTTCATCAAACATCGGTCAGGCATTAAGCAAAGCCATCAAACAAAACACCAAAGATGTCGATAAAATTCATCCCGGAATGAGTCTAGAAATTGATTTGGGATTCGATTCCCTGTCGCGGGCAGAAGTTTTTGCAAGTCTTGAACAAGCCTTCAACATCGAATTTGATTCAGACAAGGCGGCAAATGCTTTGACTGTCGGCGAAGTCGTCAAACTGACGCAAGAACTGACCGGAGATGCAAACGCCGAAGTTGTCTCTACCGATTTTAACTGGGGCAAAATCGTTCTCGAAAATAGTGACCATCTTCCTGAAGTACAAGGTATTTTGCGGCGACGACCAATATTCCCTTTTGTTTCTTTTGCCTTTTTCAAATCAGTCGGCTTTTTAAGCAAACTCTTTTTGCAATTAGAAATCGACGGTGTGGAAGAACTTTCAAAACTCAAACGACCATATCTAATTTGCCCCAATCACCAAAGCTATCTCGACCCGTTTATCGTAACGGCTGCTTACCCTTTTGACGTCTTAAAAAATTCTTTTGTCGTCGGAGCGAGCGAATTTTTTCAAAGCAGTTTTATGCAGTTTATTGCCAGATTTATGAATATCGTGCCGATTGACCCCGACACGCAACTTCTCAAAGCGATGAAGGCGAGCGCGACCGGTTTGAAGCACGGTAAAGTTCTAAACATCTTTCCCGAAGGCACGCGCGCTTTTGACGGCGATTTGCAGGAATTTAAAAAGGGCGCGGCGATTCTGGCAACCGAACTTGATTTGCCGATTGTCCCCGTCGCGCTCGACGGACTTTATAAAGTCTGGGGACGCAGTTCGCGCCAATTCAAATTTTCAAAAGTAAAGGTGCGGTTCGGCAAACCGTTTTATCCGAAGGAAATCCTCACTTCAGAAATGGATAACGAAACAAGGTATCAAACAGTTACACAACATTTAAAACAAGAGATTCAAATTATGCTCGGTGAAATGCGCCATTAAAATGTTGAATTGTGACTATCAAATTTTTTCCTCTAAACTAATTTTTTGCAAATTGAATTTTTGTTAATTTGGTAAAGATAAATTAGCCTGCCTTTCTGTAAAATACCTGTCATTTTTTTTCAATTTCAGGAATAGTATTTGCATATTTTGTTTAACTCAAATCAAGCGTATCGAATCGCTTCACACTTTCAAAAATTCAAGGAGGAGATTATGCAGGTAAAAGAAATTATGACGGAAAATCCGGTTTGTTGTACGCCGGACACAAATTTACAGGACGTCGCGAAATTAATGCTCGAGCACGATTGCGGCTTAATTCCGGTGGTTAATAATCAGGAAAATAAAAAGCCGGTTGGTACTATCACCGACCGCGATATTGCTATCCGAACATTTGCGGCAGGACAAAATCCGCTTGAGATAAAAGCGTCAAATATTATGACAATGGGCGTTACGACCGTCAAACCCGAAACCAGCGTCCAGGAATGCTGCGACGTAATGGAAAATAAAAAAATTCGGCGCGTTTTGGTAGTCGATAACTCCGGCGGTGTTTGCGGCATTGTCGCGCAGGCTGATGTCGCCGAATACGGACATCCTGAGTTAATCGGCAATATGGTTGAAGAAATTTCCGAATCAGAGGCTTCGCCGAATTCAAGAAGATATACGAATTCGAGAAATAATCAATCTTATTCAAACCAACGTTATTCTAACGATTACTCGAATGAATATGCGAATCAAAAAGCATCTTACAGAATGCCACCACCGCCGCCACCGCCGCTATACCGGATGGAAAACGCTCCGCAATATCGCACCGAAAGATACTCCGGTTCAAACGATAAATCTTCGTTCAATTTCAATTCTCTTTTACCATTATTGATTGGAATCGGAGCGGGCGTAGCGCTAAAGTATTATTATATGCCTGAAAAAGAATCCAAAAGCGGCAGTGTTGTCGCTCGGCGTGACCTGACTGCTTCGATCCAGGAAGCCCGGGACGCAATCAGCAAAAAGCCGCTTGATTTGTCAAAACCAGCTGAGACTCATCCGGCAGAAACAAGAGAAGTTATCACCGGACGTGTCACAACTTCAACTCCGGCGGATATACAGAAACTCGGAGGGAAATCTGCTCAAAGTAACATTTCAAGCACCGGATTAAATTCTACACGAGAAGACAAATCAGATACTGATCCGAAATTTGGGCGATCAACCACTTAGTGTGTTAGACATTTACAACTGGTAATACATTTAGAGGGCAGTTAAAAGCTGTCCTCTATCATTTTAAAAGAACATCCGGAGGTCGTTTATCGCCCAAACATTAATGACCTTAAAATGACGTACTGTAAGGAAACGGGCGTGCATTTACGCAAGAAGGACTGATAAATATTGAAGATAATCCGGGTAATAAATCAAATGGTATGATGGCTTGGAGAAAGTTTTGGGTAAAGGCGCGTTATTCGCCTATCTCGTTTCGATGACCATCCGCATTGCCGAGATTCACCCCCCCTTAAAGCCGATGATATTTTTTGTTAGTATGTAATTATGATTCCGTTAGATGTCTTTTTGGATAAACTTGTTTTGGGAGACTGTCTGAATGTATTGCAAGACATTCCTTCTAATTCGGTTAATCTCATCGTTACTTCGCCGCCTTACGCAGATAATCGCAAAAGCACTTACGGTGGTGTTTCTCCTGATAAATATGTTGAATGGTTTTTGCCAATCTCCGCCGAGCTTAAAAGAGTTCTTAAAGATGACGGTTCATTTGTTTTGAATATAAAAGAAAAGGTAGTTGACGGTGAACGACACACTTATGTTCTTGAACTAATTATTGCAATGAAGCGGCAAGGTTGGTTGTGGACGGAAGAGTATATGTGGCATAAACGAAACTCAACGCCGGGTAAGTGGTCGAATAGATTTCTAAATTAAAATGATATGTTGGATATTATCGAAGAACCATTCTCACAAAAACTTTTGGGTTTAGTTTGTGACCTTGCTTTTATCAAATTTATAAACATTCAAACTGAACCTAATATCTTCAAAATTGTAGGACGCGCTCACTATGAAAGATAGCATTCTGCTTTTTGGGGTTGGTTATTTGATAAACAAGGTTCGCATCTTTTGAGTGATTATGTTTTAACAAGAATACTTTTTTTGATATTTCACTCACGCAGTCTTAAAGCCAGTTTTCCTCGTTATGAATTTTTACTGAAGAATTTACCGACAATAAAGTGGACAGATGTTCAAGTTACACCAAATGAAAATGTTTCAACTGAAACAAGTATTGCCGGTGTTGGAAGATTCGATATTTTTTTGACGGCTGATTTTGAAACAAAAGCAGGAGAAATTGGAAGAATAAATATTATTTTTGAATTAAAGATTGATTCTCCAACATTTGCAGAACAGTCAAATAAATATGCAGATTGGCTGAATGAAAATCACCCAAAAGATATTAATTTATTGATTTATTTTGTTCCCAAACTATTTTCTGATTCAAAGGCAACAGTTGGCGATGAAAGATGGTTTTGTATTGATTATCAATTGCTGAATGACAATTTGCTTTTACCGGTGCTTGACCACCCGAACCTGAATGAAAAAGTAAAGCCGTTCGTGATTCAATATATCAAAAACTTAAACTTTCGTTATAGAGGAATAAAAATGGCAATTACGGACGAAGAAAAAAGATTAGCTGTTGATTTATATGAAAAGTATTCAGACGTTTTCGACTCAATATATGATGCTCTGGTGTCAGAATCCGTAATTGATTTTTCTACGTCTGAGCTTTCAAAAGGCAGAGCATCGGGAAAACTCGCAATAAAAGTAAATGGTCAAGTTTTCGTTCAAGATACTTTAAGAAAACTTCTCAGAGATGTTTTGATTTATCTAGTAGATAATGATTTTGTTAATCGTCTGCCGATGCCTTGGGGAAGCACGACTCAGCGTTTTACAATTTCAAATGAAAATCCTCCGATTCATCCAAACGGAAAGCCTTTCTTTTATCCAGAAAGCTATAACGGCTATACAATTGAAACTCACTATGCCAGAGAACGAGGATTAAAAGTTTTAGACGACCTTTGCCAAAAATTAGAAATTGAATTTGAATCAATAGAGGTTTGATATGGAAACTAATGAAAAAATAATTTATTCGATAAATATTGAAGACGTGCAAAATGTTGCTCAAAAATCATTCGGACGAGTATTGAATCAGCAAGAACTTGACGTTGTTGAAAATAAATTAGGGGATTATATTCCTTGGTTTGAATTCATTGAAACGGCTATTGATAATCATCTAAATCTCGAAAAAGTTGGTGATGTGTTCGATGACGAAGAATAAAACTTTTGTCAATAAGAAACACGACGACTCAGACAAGCAATACTACAAATATGCCGGACAAGACTTTTGGCATTTCATCTCCGGCGACGACAATCTTTACCGTGAAATTATCACACCAATTGACCAAGAAGCACGAGAAAAAGACGAAGTTTTCAAAAAAGCATACGCTGCCAAAATAAACGAGATGACACAAGATTTTATGGAAAACTTTATGAGCGAGAATCAAATTGATTGGCTCAAGTTAATTGATTTTGTTTCCAAACGGTCTTAAAAATTAGACAATTCAAGTTTGAAAACTTTGCGGCGTTTGACCGTCTGCAAATCGTTACCGTTCAAGAAATTTTAGACGGTACAAGAATGAATCTGCTGTTGATGGAAGAAATATCGAAACGGGCGCAGAAGGCGAAGTCGGAAAACCAAGCTGGTTTATTTATTAAATAAACAATTTTCTATTAGAACACTAAGTTTCAATTTATACCGAATCAATTGAAAGAAAGTGAAAAGCCTCGCGTTTGATTGCGAGGCTTTTCACTTTCTTCAAAATCACTTTGCCTGACTTGCAAAGAATTAAACAAAATATCTAATCCAACATTTATGGTCTGTTGCTATTGGTATTCGTGTTTTTATTAACGGGTCCACGCGGCGTACCGGGGTTGGGATTTCGTCCGCGTCTTACGCCCGGTCGGTTGTCATTGGTATTCGAATTTGTGTTGGCATTCATATTACCATTCATATTTGAATTGACATTACCATTGGTATTCATATTCGAATTGCCGTTCATGTTACCGTTAGTATTCATGTTGGTGTTGCCATTCACGTTAGTATTACCATTCATGTTGGAATTCATATTACCGTTCATGTTGGTATTTGTGTTCATATTACCATTTGTATTGCCGTTCATGTTCGTATTCATGTTGGCGTTGCCGTTCATATTACCGTTGGTGTTACCATTCATGTTGCCATTCATGTTTGTGTTGCCATTGGTATTACCATTCATGTTGGTATTATCGTTCATGTTACCGTTGGTATTGCCATTCATGTTGCCATTCATGTTGCCGTTGGTATTGCTGTTACCTTTCTTACAAGCGTCTTTACAATCCTTGAATGCTTGTTTGCACTGCTCTTTATTTGCATTCGCCGCTCGTTTGCAAGCCTGAAATTGTTCCGTGCATTCTTTCTGGCATTGCCCGCGGTTATCCTGCTGTCCGCTGATTACCGGCGATATAAAGAACACCATAGCGAACAATGCTAATGCCAATGCCGAAACCGTATAAGTAAATCTCTTCATAATTCTAGCCTCCCTAACTCTAGGTCAGTCATGCTGTTAGCATGAGTTTAAAGTACCCAATGCCGTCTATTTAATTTTTTAAGAGGAGAAACGGCTCATGTTATCAACATTTGTAGTTTAACAAAATATCTTCAAAAAGTATGTAAAAAAATACAAGTATAAATAAGGCTAAAATTAGTCCTGACGTTTTGTATGATTATTTTTTAGTCTAAAATTCTTAATAATCAATTTCTCTTGTTTACGCAAAAACTTTTCCTGTCACACGTTAGTTCGTAAAATGAGTCAATCGCCCAATCACTGCGCGGTAAAGTTGTGTGCCTCGTGGAAACATCCGAAGGCGGTATCGCGCCGCGATCGGCGATGTCTTGTTACTCGAACGCGAGTATGTCGAATTCAATGATGATTGAAGCCAAACGCTCATACACGACTCCGGCTGAAGCTGGCTCGCTCGACGTGCCATCGCAAGTCTTGTAGGTTGTGGAAATCGAAGTCAAACGCTAATTTTATCGAAACAGTTTTGATTCTAACTTGTATCTGTCTTTTATTTGCGCAAAAATGGACAAGAAAAATCTTGTCCATTTTCTTTGGAGAAAACTATGAAAATCATTTGTTTGAGAAGTTTGTTTTTCCTCTTTTTAATTTTTGCTCTGAGCCAAGTTTCACATTTCGCGCAAGGACAACCGCAACAATTAACCCCGCACCAACAGGAACTCGCCGATTACATCAAAACCAACTACACAAAGCGTGAAGCTTCAATTCCGATGCGCGATGGCGTTAAACTTTTCACGGTTATTTATGAGCCGAAGAGTCGAGCGGAAAAATACCCGATTATGCTTTCGCGCACGCCTTACACGGTTGCGCCTTACGGAAAGGATAAAGAAGGTAAAGACCGTTTTAAGACGAGTTTAGGTCCGTCGGATTTGTATTCGCGTGAAGGTTTTATATTTGTTTATCAGGACGTGCGCGGGCGCTGGATGTCGGAGGGTGAATTTATGGATATGCGCCCGGATATTGCCAATCGCGCCAAAACTGATATTGATGAAAGCACAGACACTTTTGATACGGTTGAATGGTTGACCAAAAACGTCCCGAACAATAACGGAAGAGTCGGGATATACGGCATTTCGTATCCGGGATTTTACACTTCGGCGGGAATTATTGATTCGCACCCGGCAATCAAAGCCGCTTCACCGCAAGCGCCAATCGGCGATTGGTTTATCGGCGATGATTTTCATCACAACGGCACACTTTTCCTGCCGCATGCTTATAATTTTTTATCGGGATTTGGACAGCCCCGACCCGTTCCCGTGACACCCGAAACATCAACCGGCAAACCTTTTACGCACGGAACACGCGACGGCTACAAATATTTTCTCGAAATGGGTTCGCTCGCCAATGCTGACGACATCTACCGTAAACAGCTTGGTGTAGACATCAAATTTTGGAACGAGATGATGCAGCATCCAAATTATGATGAGTTTTGGAAAGAGCGCAATATTCTGCCGAAGCTCAGAAACGTGAAAGCCGCGGTAATGACTGTCGGCGGGTGGTTTGACGCTGAAGATTTATACGGCGCGCTCAAAACCTATGAACACATCGAGCGGCAAAACCCGAATATTTTTAATGTTTTGGTGATGGGACCCTGGGTTCACGGCGGATGGGCGCGTTCGAGCGGCAAATCAATCGGCAATGTCGATTTTGGCGCGAGCACGGCGGAGTTTTACCGCACGCAGTTGGAACTTCCCTTTTTCAATTATTTCTTAAAAAATAAAGGCGACATTAAAGACATTAAAGAAGTAAACGTTTTTGAAACCGGCACCAACGAATGGAAGTTTTATGACAGATGGAGTCCGCCCAACACGGAAATGCGTCTGCTTTATTTGCAGAATAGCGGCGGTTTATCTTTTGTAAAACCGACGGCGGCAAAAGGTTTTGACGAATATATTTCTGATCCCGCGCGCCCGGTTCCGTTTACCGAAGATGTTTCAATCGGGATGACGCGCGAGTATATGACTGATGACCAGCGCTTTGCTTCGCGCCGACCCGACGTATTGGTTTACGAAACTGAAGTTCTGACCGAAGACTTGACCGTGGCGGGCGATATAAAACCGACTTTATTCGCCTCAACCAGCGGAACTGATTCGGATTTTATTGTGAAATTGATTGACGTTTACCCGGATAATCTGGGCGCCAATCCTGAAACCAAAAAACATATGGGCGGTTATCAAATGCTCGTCCGCGGCGAACCGTTTCGCGCCAGATTTAGAAATAGTTTTGAAAAACCACAGGCGATGAAGCCGAACGCCGTCGAAAAAATCGCTTTTACGATGCCGGGAATAAATCACACATTCAAAGCCGGACATCGAATAATGGTGCAAATCCAGAGCAGTTGGTTTCCGCTCACGGACAGAAATCCGCAGACGTTTGTGCCGAACATTTTTGAAGCCAAAGAAACGGATTTTCGGAAAGCTACGCAGAGAGTTTATTTCGGAAGCGACGGCGCAACGAATATCGCTCTACCCGTTCGACGAAAATAATTCACATTCAATTTACAAGATAAAAAGTTTGCGTTTTCAAAGGCGCAACTTTTTTATTTTTGGGCGAATCGTCATTTAACTCTTTCTCTGCTAAATTTTGTATGTTTAATAAAATTACTTGAGGTGAGATGTTGATATGCCATTTACGACGATAGTTTGCGGCGCACTGTTAATTATACTTGGACTTAGCGGCTACGGATACGGGATGATGAACGATGGCAGCCCCAGCCTTACGGCACTAATCCCGGCATTATTCGGCATTATTCTGGTGGCGCTCGGCGGGGCGGCACAGAGTATGGAAAACTTGCGAAAACACATAATGCACGGCGCAGTCGTTATCGGATTGCTCGGTTTTCTGGCAACCGCGAGCAGCTTTTTGAAAATCCCGGCACTGCTGGCGGGAACGGCGGAGCGTCCGGTGGCGGTTGTTTCGCAATTGATAATGTCTCTGATTTGTCTTGTGTTTGTAATTTTATGCGTCAAATCTTTTATTGAAGCCCGTCGCGGCAGAGAGATTTAGGCGGGAGACGGCAAATCGATTCTGACCACCAAACCATTCTTTGTGTTTTGCGCTTCAATCATGCCCTGGTGAGCATTGACGGCGCGTTCGGCAATCGCTAAACCCAAACCGATGCCGCCGCTTTTTCTGTCGCGCGCCGTCTGCACGCGGTAAAACGGACGAAACAGTTTTTTCAAGTCTTCTTCGGGAACGCCCGTGCCGTAATCTTTGACGATTACCAATGCTTTTTTATTTTCATTTTTAAGCGAAACTTCAACTGTTGTTCCGTCTTTTGTATATCGAACGGCGTTACGCAATACATTTTCGATGGCGCTTCGAAGCAGGTTTTCATTGCCAAAAATTTCCGCCTCGTCCTTTTGCAAAATTTTGACTGCTTTACCAAGTGCCGCCGCTTCAAAATCAGCATCCGAGACAACTTGCTCAAACAATTTTGTCAGATTAATCTGTCTTTTCTCAAATGTTTGCGAGTCGGTTTCTAATTTTGAAAGCGTTAAAAGATGCGAAATCATTTGGTTTAAACGATGTGATTCGGTTTCGATTCTGTTTATTAAAGGCGCTGTTTCCGGATTAGCCTTTTGTCGCGCCAGTTCCAGAGCGACGTTAAGGCGCGCGAGCGGTGAACGCAGTTCGTGCGAAATATCCTGCGTCAGACGCTTTTCCGTCGTTACGAGCGATTCGATTCTTTCCGCCATTTCGTCGAAATCCTTTGCCAGACCGGATAATTCGTCGCGTCTTTTTCCGACTTGATCGCCGACGCGGGTTTGCAAATCCCCGTCGGCAAATTTCTGTGTGGCGCGGCGAAGTTTAACAATCGGTGTGGTTAAATAATATGCCAAACCGTAGCAAAATAAACCGGCGGCTAAAATAACCAGTGCAAACTGAATAATTTGTGTTTGCGGAGCGCGTGAAAAGTTGGTTGGTCTGAAGCGTTCCGACTGCGAAACGAGAACTACATTTTCGCCGGTTTTCAAAGTGGTTTTTTTGGCAATAACGGTTTCCGGAGTTGACCGGTCAAATTCAGCATTTTCGCTGGCGAGCGCTTTATTAATGATGTCTTGAATGCCGACCGAGAATTTATTGCCGGCAATTTGAGAACCGTTTTGGTCAAAAAAGCCGACTGCCAAAACTCTCTCGGAGTTTTCCAGTCTCATTAGAAATTCTTCTAAACCGCTTTTTCCCTGAGTTTGAAAAATCTGTGCCGCAGTTTCGGTGTTGATGTTCATCACATCGATTGCGACAAGTTGCCACTGCCGCACGAGCGGTTCGGTTTGCAGCGTCCAATTAACCAGCGTCAAAACGCCGACCACAACGGCAATTGCCAGCCAAAACCAGAGAAAAATTTTCAGAAACAAAGTCATAATCAGTTATTGATGAAAAGTTATCAGGTATTAATCGGCAGTTGGCAGTTATCAATTTTGATTAACGGTTGAAGATCAACAAAATAATCCTTGATAACGGTTCACTGATAACTGTTCACTGTATAAATGTAGCCGACCGAGCGAACGGTTTTGATGCGTTCGGTTTTGTCTTTTCGCTCGCCTAGTTTTTTGCGCAAATTGCTGACGTGCATATCGAGGCTTCGGTCAAAGGGCGAGAGTTTTCGTTCAAGAACCTTTTCGCTCAAATCCTCTTTCTTTAATACTTTACCTGCTTCTTTGAGTAACATTGCCAGCAGATCGAATTCAACGGAAGTTAAACCTAAATCTTTTCCGTTCCGGGTTGCCGAACGTGCCGAAATTTGAATTTCAACATCGTCAATCTGAATTTTATCGTTATCTGCCGGCTGACTGTTTTCCGTCATCTCGACACGCCGCAGAATGGCGCGCAGCCGCGCGACCAGTTCGCGCGGATTAAACGGCTTTGGCATATAATCGTCTGCTCCGGTTTCCAAACCCACAATCCGTTCAACATCTTCGCCGCGTGCCGTTAGCATCAATACAGGCAATTTTGAGCTTTCACGCAATTCTCTTAATACATCAAAACCGTTTTTTTTCGGCAGCATCACGTCTAAAATTACCAAATCAAAGTTTTCGTCCAAAGCTTTTTGCAACCCGATTTCACCGTCGTGAATCGCTTCAACGGCAAAACCTTCGACAATCAAATACTCTGCAATCAATTCGCACAATTCCTCATCGTCGTCAATTATTAAAATTTTATTCATCGCTAATGTTTGATTGTACTTTATAAAACCTTTGCAATATGTCAAGAATTGTAAATTTCTTTGTTTGCATTTACCCATTTTTTTTCGTTAAATCACATATAAACAAATATGCCGACTACAATTACACAAGTCGAAGATCCGTTGCGCGGAAAAACTATTTTGCACGTTTCAGGTTCGATGACATTTGACGACGCCGTATTTTTAGAAAAAATCGCGCTCGAGATGCGCGCCAACCTCGGTAAGAATTTGACGATCGATCTAGCTGATCTGCATTTTTTGGACAGTGACAGCGCACCGGTTATCAGGCGGCTCGAAAGCGAACACGGCTTTGAGATTGAGGGTTTAATGATTTTTCTGCAAAAGATAGTGGAAGAAACTGAAAATATTTAATTTTTATTTTTAACGAATATAAATATGTCTCTGACTATCGAAAAAATTGTCGAGTTTGTCAGCGGAAAACTTGTTGGTGAAGGCGCTATTAAAATTTACCGTGTTTCCAGTTTGGAAAACGCTCAAACAGGTGAAATCTCGTTTTTTGAAAAAGCTGATTTAGTTGAACGGGCAATAAAAACAAATGCTTCCTGTTTATTCGTTCCTGAAAACTTTGAAGGGCAACTTCACTGCGCTTTGATTAAAGTCAAAAATCCAAAGCTTGCTTTTGCGAAGATCGCCGAAAAACTTTATCCGCCCAAATTTCTGACGAAGAATATTCATAAAACCGCCGTTATTGTTTCAGAAATGAAAGAGAGGCGTGCGTATTATGTAGGTGAATTTGTCGCCATCGGCAAAGATTGCGTCATCGGCGAAAATTCGCAAATTTATGACGGCGTAAAAATCGGCGCTAATGTTTCAATCGGCAGAGGCACAATCATTCATCCAAATTGCGTAATTTATGACAATGTAACCATTGGAAATAGTTGTATTATTCACGGCGGGGCGATTATTGGCGCAGACGGTTTCGGTTTTGTTCGCGACGGCGCAAACGGTTTTGTTAAATTTCCACAAATCGGAACTGTCACAATCGAAGATAGTGTTGAAATCGGCGCAAATACTTGCATCGACCGTGGCGCGCTCGGCGAAACGCGAATCGGAGAGGGCACAAAAATTGACAATCTGGTCCAAATCGCGCACAACGTACAAATCGGCAAGCGCGTCGTCATCGCAGCGCAGACCGGAATTTCGGGCAGCACTGTTATTGAAGACGATTGCGTCATCGGCGGACAAGTCGGAATCGGCGATCACGCCACTGTGAAAAGCGGCGCCGTCATCGGTTCCCAAGCTGGAGTTTTACCCAACAAAATCGTTCGAGCCGGTGTCTGGTGGGGAACGCCCGTACAGCCGCTTGATCAATATAAACGTCAGAACGCCCACGTCAAAGGATTGGCGCGTTTAAAGGAAGATTTGCGAGAAATAAAACGCCGGATTTCCGAGTTAATGAGTAAAATAGACGATTAATTTGCTCGATGAAATTTTCTTTATTCAACCAATGATATATCGCGGTTTGGCTGATTTCACATTTATTCTGCATTTCTTTTTTGTCCTTTTCGCAGTATTTGGCGGGATATTGGTGGTACGGCGACAGTTTATTGCCTGGTTTCACCTTCCGGCAGTATTCTGGGGATTTCTGGTCGAATTTTTTCATCTGCCGTGTCCGCTGACTGCTTTGGAAAACAGCCTGCGGCAACTGGGCGGAGAAGCCGGTTACTCCGGCGGATTCATTGAATATTTTGTTGAACTTGTTCTCTACGCGCACATCACGCCGCAGTTTCAAATGTTTCTCGGCTGTCTGCTTCTTGGCTTTAATCTTTTTGTTTATTCGTTTGTTTTTTGGCGTCGGCGTCGTTACGATTAAATGTATTTTGCGCAAATCCGAAATAAATTCTGATAAAATATTTTAGCTGAGAAATTTTTAGAACCAAAAAGATTTTTATAGCTATTTTTTATTTTTGGTTTTGCAAAAATTCCAAAATTGCATGTGCTGCCCTTTGGGCCGCGCCGCCGTCTCCGAGAGTTTGGACAACTTCGTTTAATCTGGTTCGCATTTTTTTATTTTCGAGGGGTTCAAGCAAGTAAAAAAGTTCTTTAGATAAATTTTCTTTTGTAAATTCATTTTGGATCAGTTCTGTGGCAACTCTTTCCTTCGCAATAAGGTTGATCAGCCCGAAATGCGGAACGTCAATCAGCGGGCGCATCAAATTGTAGTTAAATGCGGAAGTTTTATAAACAATCGTCATCGGCGTTCCGATTATCGCTGTTTCGAGCGTTGCCGTTCCGCTCGTGACGGCGGCGACGTCCGAAGCATTTAAAACCTCGCGCGTTTCTTCCGCAACAATCAACAAAATATTCAGAAAGTTGAGATTGTTTTTCGGCGCTTCTTTTATCATTGTTTCAACTTCTTCGCGTTGGTTGTGAGAAGCTAGAGCGATGACAAACTGTAATGCCTGATTTTTTTCAGCCATTAACGAAACTGTTTCCAGCATCGGCGGCAAGATTTTCACAATTTCCTTTTTGCGACTGCCCGGAAGAAGCGCGACGATTGGTTTAGCCGCATCCAAACCGCGCATCGCGCAAAATTCCTCTTTGCCGTAACGAACTTTAACTTCGCCCGCGAGCGGATTGCCGACAAACTCGACGTGTGCTATTTCCTGTTTTTGATACCAATCTTTTTCAAACGGCAAAATGGTCAAAAGTAAATCGACGTATTTTTTGATGGTCTTAACGCGATATTTTCGCCAAGCCCAAACCTGCGGCGAAATATAATAGATTATTTTTAAGTTATTTTTCTTTAAAGATTTAGCGAGCTTTAAATTAAATTCCGGGAAATCTACAAGAATAATCGCATCAGGTTGGCGCTCAATCGCTGTTTGTTTCAAAAACTTGAATGCCCGCCAAAACATCGGCAGAGCCCGAGCGATTTCAGGAAGTCCGACGATTGATAAGTCATCTGCTTTGACGATTGTTTCGACGCCTTTGAGGCGTAGTTTTTGACCGGTCGAACCGAAAAACTCGCAAGTCTTCGGCAAAGAAAGTTTTTTTAAAGCGGCGACAAGCTGTGCGGCGTGGACATCGCCGGAAACTTCACCGACTACAATCATTATTTTGTAAGTTTGGGGCATAAAGAAAATCAAATTTGCAAATTAAATATTCTCGACAAAGAATTTGCAAATACCAATCTTTTTTATTTTTAGCTTGAAGTCAACCATCTACGATTGTTTACGCATCAAACTGAAAGTTTTCAATATTAAATATACTTAAAATCGGTTAGTTGCTTGCCAGACACATTTTTTACCTTTAAAATGCAATGTTTTGCGCTTTAGACAAATTTTTAATTTTGAAACGCGTTTCAAGTCAGTAAATACTAATTTATCAACAGTTTTTTGGAGGAGTTTGTGAAATTTCACATTTTCATTTTATCGGCGCTCATTGTTATTCTGAGTAGCTTTCCGGCAGTTTTTGCTCAGGCTGATTCTGTCATCGGACAAATCAGCAATTCAACGGCGGAAACATTCGCCGGCGGAATTAGCGGTGACGGACGCTTTGTCGTTTTTGAATCAATCGGTAACATTGCTACTGAAAACCCTCGCAATGCCGATAACAACCGGGAGATTTTTCTATTTGACTACGCCCAGAGACGAATTTTTCAAATTACCGATACAAGAAGCTTATTGATCAATGCGAGCAATCCACCGTCTTTCAGCAACATTCGGGTCGTTATTTCCAATCTTCGTCCCGTAATCAGCAACGACGGTCGCTTTATCGCCTTCGGATCAAATGCCACGACCTCCACGCCGATTGCTCCAAACAATACTAATCCGGGAAATTTTAACGCTGCCGCTTTCACCGATGCACAAGCAGGCAACCCGCTTTTAATCGATGGCAATACGGAAATGTGGCTTTACGCAATTCCGGCGACTGCTCCCGTAAATTTGTCTTTGGGAAGCGAAATTGCCCCGACCGATTTGAGCGCGGGAACTTTTACGCCTGTAACCAATTCGACTGCCAGTCGTCTTCCGGCTCCCGGAACGGCAACAGCCGGACCGAGCGTAGCAGACGATAATCGTGAAGCGAGCATTAACGATAACGGTAATTATCTGGCTTTTGTTTCGACGCGCGATTTAGTACCGAATGCACCGGGCGGCAATGCTTCTCCGAACGCTAACGACGAAATTTTTTCTTATGTCCGCAATTCAAATACGATCAATCAAATTACCAGAACCGGGCGCGGAACAGTCGCGGCGCCAATCTATAATCAAAATCCGACAATTTCCGGCAACGGTTTACGAATTGCTTTCTTGAGCAACGCCGATAACCCGGTCGTCGGTATGGGGGGCGGCAGCAATGCCGATGGAAACGTTGAAATTTTCTATACGGATTTAAACGCTGCGGGAAGTCCTTCTGCCTTTGCCAACACAACTGCCGTCGGCAGACAAATAACACAAACCGCAACCACAAATCCCGGAGACATCGTTAATATTTTTGATATTGGCAGACGAATGAGCCGCGACGGACGCTATATTGCATTTGATTCTTATGCAGACTTAGCAAATTCAAGTGGCGGAGCTAATTTAGATTCGTTTGCGCTTTATCTTTTTGATACGACACTTACCAGCAATGCATTCCGCCAAATCGGACCGCGCAGTAATGCCGATGCCGCCGCTGCCGGCGGCGATATTGCCCATTATCCCGGCTTTACCGATTATGATAACGGAATCGCTCAAACTTTAGTTTTTGAAACCCGGCTCAACATCCGAGCCGACGGAACAGTGGCGGCTACCAACGCCGACGGGTTAAATCCGAATACGGCTCGTCCGACTCAAATTTATTCTTACCCGCTGAATGTTCCATCCGCGACGGCGACTTTGAGGCGACTGACAAATTTTCCCACACCAAACACTTTTATTGCTTCGGTGCAGCCTATTCCGAGCAATACCTTGAGTCGAATGACATTTAATCTGGCATTAACGGAAATTGGAACCGGCAATCCCGATCTCAGCAGCGAAGCATTTTATTTTCTTTTGCCGGCTGTGGTTTCGCAATCCGCTACAATTCCTAGTTTTAGAACGGGTGCCAGTGGTATTCCTGTTTCCGCTTCACCGGTACCGACGCCGAGTCCGTCTGCCACTCCGTCTCCGAGTCCGACACCGCAGACTCCTTCTGCAGTGCAAGGCGTTTCTCCAGGAATGCTTGCCATAGTTGATTACACTTCCGGCGCAGTGACGGCTCAAACAGCGGTTGGCGACATTTTCCGCAGATTTACTTTGCCGATTGAATTAAGCGGCGTAACCGTCACTATTAACGGAGCCGCCGCCGGTATAAAATCAGTCAGTCAGAACCAGATTGTGTTTGTCGTCCCGCCCGGTCTGACCGCCGGAACTACAAATGCGACTGTTTACCCTCTGGTTATCAATAATAACGGAGTAGTGTTTAGAAGTAATATTACAATTGTTCCGGCGCGACCTGATATTTTTACGTTTTTAACCGTTCCGGGCGCCAGCGGACGGGCGCAGATTTTTAATGTTACAAACCGCGTTCGGAGAACCGAACCGTTTAGTGTTTCGACGAGAAGAGTTCGCGGCGGAACAAGAGTGCCGACAATTTTGCGTTTGTTTCTAACCGGTGTTCAAGGCGTGCCCAGATCCTCGATTACAATACGCGTTGGAAATCGTGAACTTACCGCCGCACAGATTTTAAGCGACCCGATTTTGCGCGAACCGGGCGTTTATTCGATTGACATTACTTTGCCGCCGGAGTTGGCGGGCGCGGGCGATGTTCCAATAATTGTCTCCGTTTTAATCAACGGTCAAAGATATGAAAGCCGTCTTGACGATACGGCTCCGAGATTTAGAATCTTATAAAAAATCGAACCATAAAAAGGGCGACGGTTAGAGAAGAATTCAATTTCTTTACTTGTCGCCTTTTTCAATTCTTGCTTAACACCCGTCGTTATATTATTCTTTCATTAAAGATTTTTTAGAAGTTGTATTCTTTTCATTTATTATTTACTTGAAAAATTTACGTTAATAGAAACTCATTTTAAGTAACAAAATTATATTAAGCAAAGGATAATATTACTATGCAAATTGCACCAAAAGTGTGGCACAACGGAAAGCTTATTGATTGGAATGATGCGCGGGTTCACGTTATGACTCACGCCATTCATTACGGTTCGAGTGTTTTTGAAGGCATTCGGGCTTATGAAACAAAACGTGGTCCGGCAGTCTTTCGTCTGACCGAACATATGCAGCGATTACTAAACTCCGCCAAGATATACCGGATGGAAATCAAATATTCCCGCGCCGAGCTTTGTCAGGCGGCGGTTGAGCTAGTCCGGGACAGCGGAATGGAGCATTGCTATATTCGCCCGATTGTCTTTCGCGGTCTTGACGAGGAGAAGCCTTCTTTTGGAGTTAATCCTTTTCCCAATCCGATAGAGTACTACATCGGCGCCTGGGATTGGGGTAAGTATCTGGGGGAAGAAGCATTGGAGTCAGGCGTTGACGTATGCGTTTCAAGCTGGACGCGCATTACTTCAAACTCACTGCCGTCAATGGCAAAAGCCGGCGCCAATTATATGAATTCGCAGCTGATCAAAATGGAAGCTATCTTGGGCGGTTTTTCCGAAGGAATCGCACTCGATGACCGCGGCTTTGTCTCGGAAGGTTCGGGCGAAAATTTGTTCCTGGTCAACAACGGCAGGCTAATCACGCCGCCGCTCGGAGCGGCAATTCTGCCGGGCATCACGCGCGACTCGATAATTCAAATTGCGAAGGAACTAGGCATCGAAGTTGAGGAAACCACCATTCAGCGAGCCGCGCTTTATCTCACCGACGAGCTCTTTTTTACCGGTACTGCGGCAGAAGTTACGCCGATCCGCTCGGTTGACCACATTACAATCGGTGAAGGTAAACGTGGTGAAATAACCAAAAAATTACAGGAAGAATTTTTCAAAATTATTCGCGGCGAGCGCCCCGCGCCGAACAATGCTCCGTGGCTGACGTACGTCAGAGATTCAGCAGAAAAAAAAACCGCAAGTAATTCAGGCAGTAACTAAAACTATCTGTCGCACCAAATAATAAAGGTTTTGTTTTGGTAAAAGTTTGAGTTAATTTATCGAAACAAAATCTTTTTAATTTTAAATTTGTCTTTTCATAATGACCGAGTCAAAAGTACCGCGAATAAATTTTCTCAATCAGATAATTCTTGAAATAACGGTTTTTGTCTGCGGCGCGTTGGTAATGATTTATGAAATCATCGGTTCGCGCCTGCTTTCACCATACATCGGGGCGTCCACTTATGTCTGGACAAGTTTAATCGGGGTTATTCTCGCCGCTTTGAGTTTAGGATACTGGCTGGGCGGGAAAATTGCCGATCGGCGACCTGAAATAAAAATCCTGGCAGCGGTTATATTTTTCGCCGGTGGATTGGTTTCCTTAACGATTTTTTCAAAAGATTTAATTCTTTCATTTATTGCGGGCAGCGCGCTCCAATTAGAAGTAAAATCATTGATTGCGGCTTTGCTTTTATTTGCCCCCGCCAGCGTTCTGCTCGGATTTGTTACGCCTTACGCCGTAAAACTAAAAATGTCTTCGCTCGCCGATGCGGGCAAAACCGTCGGAAGACTTTATGCGCTTTCGACAGTCGGCAGCATTTTAGGGACATTTCTCGCCGGCTTTTTTCTGATTCCATTTGTCGGCAGTACCAGGACGCTTTATTTAATTGCCGCCTGCTTGATTAGTTTGTCATTTTTACTCGTTCCTTTTGCTTTGTCATTATTTAACTTGATGATTTTAATTTTTTTTGTACTGGCGATTGCGGCAAGTGAATTAAAAGATTTATATCTGCTGCATAAAAACGATTTGCGCGATATCGACACCGAATACAGCCGCGTTCAGGTTTTTAAGACAACGGACGCGAAAACAAAAAAAGAAATTCGGGCGCTTGCCACCGATCCGTTTTTTATCCAGTCGGGAATGTTTCTTGACAGCGACGCATTGGTTTTTCCATACGCCGAATATTACCATTTGCTGCGCCATTTTAAGCCGGATTTCGAGCAAACTTTGATGATTGGCGGAGCGGGTTATTCATTTCCAAAAGAGTATCTACAGACTTATAAAAGTTCCCAAATTGATGTCGTGGAAATTGACCCGCAAATGACGAAGATTGCCCGTCGTTTTTTTCGTCTGCGGGACGATCCGCGCTTAAAAATTTTTCATCAGGACGGAAGAACGTTTCTCAATCAAGCTGAGTCAAACAGATATGACGCGATTTTGATGGACGCATTCGGCTCTCTGTTTAGCATCCCGTTTCAACTAACGACGATTGAAGCCGTCCAGCAAATCGACCGCGCATTAAAAGATGACGGCGTGGTAATTTTCAATCTCGTTTCGGCAATCGAGGGCGATTCCAGCCGATTTCTGCAAGCCGAAATAAAAACTTATCAGCAAGTATTTCCGCAAGTTTTTCTTTTTAAAATTAATTCGCATTATCCGGACGACCGTGTGCAAAATTTGATAATTGTGGCTTCGAAGAAAAATTTCGCTTCGCTGATTAGCAACGAGGCGCAGATGATTGAACTCTTAAATCATTTGTACGGAAGAAAATTTGAATCGGAAATTAATATTCTAACCGATGACCTGGCGCCGGTTGAATATTATAATTCTTTTGGACAGAGCGTTTACCGCACAATAAATTAACGGTACGGTTGCCCGAATTGTTCGGTACCGAATGTGCCGATGCCATTCAGACGAAAACTGAAAACAAACCGGTTTTCACGCCTCACGCCGACGTTAAAAGTGTAGTATTGAGCGGTTACGGCGCAGCAATCATAAGCGTAACCGAGTGTGAAAAGTGAACTGATCAGCGGTGTAAACTTAAAACGGCGACGGTTTTCAAAATCGAAAAACAAAGATGTTCCGCCGTAAAATCCGCGATCACGATTTCCGAGAAAAATTGCCGGACTCCACTGCGAGCCGCGCAGAGTTCCGGGTTCTTTTCCGTTTTGATTGTTAAATTGTTGTTGGGAAGGTACGAGCGCGACCGCCCGCGTATAATAAAAAGTTTGAAATATTTTCAACAATTTCGTATCGTACCCGACCGTGGCTGAAATATCACGTAAACCTTCGCCCTGAACGCCAACGTCCATCCGGGTATTAACGAAAACTGTTTTTTGCGGGCGGTACGTGGCGTCAATATTAATCGGTGAAAATCGTCTGGCAATGCCGCCGAATGTATAAAATGAAAGTGAAGTCAGGGGAGCAATCTGATTGCGTCTGCCGGGCGTTAACGCACCCCCGAAATATGGGTCAAAAAAGTATTTTCCGCGCAGCGTAAAAGTGAATTTTTCGTAAGGTTGAATTGATAACGAATTTTTTGCGGCATCCGGATTGTTTTGCAGAAGCTTTTGGGCTTCTTCTGTGACGGCTTCAGTGTAACGGCGCGTATAGATCCGATTTGTGATGCCGTATTCGATTTCGTTTGTGTCGGTTTGAGTGTCGGCGTAATCGAAGCGAATAATTTTGTTAAAGTTATTTAATCCTTTGATTAAACGATATGTTAGATACGGCTCAATAACGTGGCGAAACCGAAACGCGCCTTTTTCCTTAAAATAGTTTTTGGCGAGCGCGACGGGGCGAAAATCGAGTTCAAGCTCACCGTATTTTCTAATCACGTCACGCCCGACAACCTGGCGCATATCGTTGAAAGAGTTCGAGTAATAAGTAACACGCGCCCCAGCCGTCGCCGTTACGGAAAAATATTTAGTATTAAATGGGACTGAAATTTGCGGAAAAATATCAAAGCGTTGTCCGAGCGCGGGCGTGACTACCGGTTCATTTCCGCTTACCTGGCGGTAGAGGTCAAGATTTGAAACATTTTCGCGCCGACTGACTCCTTCCAAACTCGTCTTAAAGGAGAAATATCCCTGTTTGAAAAAGGAAAGCGGACTCGGACGTTTGTCAAAATTAACACTCGGCAGATTGCGCGTCTTGAGCAATACATTCGGAATTGAAATTTCCTGTGAACGGGCTAAAAGGTTTAACGTGTAATTGTTCCAATTTTTGTTGACGAAAACTTGCGAAACTTCTATCGGTGAAATAATCTGCTGAATACCGTCGGAAAAAACCTGACGAAAATCCAGGCTTGACGTTAATTTGACATCGGCGACGGCGGTAAAACCGTTTGAAAAATAATGAACGCCGTCGGCATAAATCGAGCTTCCGCCCTGGTCCGGATGGTCTCTGTCTATTTTTGCTCCAAAAATTCTGTCTTTGACAATATAAAATCCAAGATTGAGATAGGAACGCGAATTGGCGCGAGTTCGCAAATCCAAACCGTAACCAACACCGCGTCCGCTGTACAAATCACCGCGAAATGTCACGTCGGCGGAGCGTCCCAGAGTTTTGTAATAAGCGGTTGAAAGACGCAAGCCCTTGTTGCCGGAAAAGCCGAAAGTCGGTGTCAGAAAACCTGAGCTGCGGTCGCGTTTTTTTATCGGTATCGAAGCGTATGGAAGCGGTATGACCGGAATATCTTTGATTCGAAACTTCGCGTTCTTTAATTTTATTCGATCGTCGTTTTTGATTGTTGCCTCCTCAGCGGTAAAACTCCATTTCGGAATATTTTCTTCGCACGCCGTAAATTTTCCGTTTTCGACGAAAACTTCATTTAAACCGGTTCTTTCCACCCGGTCAGCCGTAAAATAAATTACCGTCCCGTCATTTGTCTGATTGGTAAAACCGGTCGAATCAACAAAAAACCCCAATTTCGTACGGTAATTAAATTCCCCTCTGCTTCCGGTCAAACGCTGGTCATCGCCCTGGTCAAAAACAACACTGCCTTCCGCTACAAGGCGACCGCTTTCTTCATAATAAGTAATCTTGTCGGCTTGCAGACGATATATTCCGTAGCGCGCTTCAGCGTTACCCGTTCGTGTAATAACGCGCTTGCCTTCTTCGCCTTCGATTGTTTCCTTCAGAGAATAAATAACAAATTCATCATCGCCGCCTTCCTGCGTGTAACCGGAATCCGTTTTTTTCTTTGGGGCTTTGATTTCTTGTTCGGGAGCAATCGGATTAACGTTCGGGGTGTCGGTCAGAGGATTTGCGACCTGTTTATCAACCGGGTTTGTTTGTTGCCCATTAATTGGAAAAACAAACACCAAAAAAATGAAAATTAAAGTTTTTAATAAATTTTGATGACGCATGAGATTGAATACTACGCAAATTTGATGCTATCACGAACCAATTCGAAAATTAAAAATACGAACCGGGATTTTTTCGTTATAATAATCTAATTTTTTACAACAAAACTTAAATTTTCCAAATATGAATCAACCGAGCGTTTTAATTGTCGAAGACGAAGAATTGATGCGCCACATCCTGCGTCAGTTGCTGGAAGAAGAAGGCTTCAGTGTTTTGACCGCCGATAGTGCCGAGAATGCACTGGAAATTTATTCGACATCCGACATCTCCGTAATCTTGACAGATATTAAAATGCAAGGAATGGACGGGCTTGGGCTGCTCGACCAAATAAAAAGTATTGATAAAGACGCGTTGGTGATAATTATGACGGCGTATTCGTCGGTTGATTCCGCCGTTGCAGCGCTCCGCAAAGGCGCTTATGATTACATAACCAAGCCGTTTGTTAACGAGGATTTACTGCAAACCATTAAGAATGCGATTCGGACTAAAGAGCTTTTTCGGGAAAATCGGGTATTGCGCCGCGAATTAGATAATCACTACAGTTTTTCGGAAATCATTGGCACGAGCGCGATTTTACAAAACGTCTTTCGGATTGTCGAAAAAGTCGCCGACACCAATGCCGCCGTTTTAATTCAAGGTGAAAGCGGGACGGGCAAGGAACTTATCGCCAAAGCTATTCATTTCAAAAGTTCACGCGCTGCAAAACCCTTTCTTGCGGTTAATTGCGGAGCATTATCCGAATCCCTACTTGAATCAGAGCTTTTTGGACACACGAAAGGCTCCTTTACCGGCGCAACCACTGACAAAAAAGGTCTTCTTCGTTCGGCTGACGGCGGTACTTTGTTTCTTGACGAAATCGGCGAGATGCCTCAACCGCTGCAAGTTAAACTGCTTCGTGCGCTCCAGGAACAGGAAGTAACTCCTGTCGGTTCAAGTTTGGCAGTAAAGTTTAATGCTCGAGTAATTTCGGCAACTAATAAAAATTTAGAAAAAGAAGTAGTCGCGAATAACTTTCGGGAAGATTTATTTTATCGCCTGAACGTAATTGAAATTTTTCTGCCGCCGCTTCGGGAAAGACGTGAAGACATACCGCTTTTGACCAAACACTGCATTTCAAAAATTTCACGCCAGCAAAATAAACCTGAGAAACCGATTACCAGAGAAGCGATGTCGGCGTTGATAAATTTTGATTGGAAAGGTAATGTCCGTGAACTGCAAAATGCGGTTGAGCGGGCATTTATTTTGAGCAATGATGAAATAGAAATGGATAATCTACCGCCAAAAATAAAAGCTAACGCGGAAAACAGTTTTGAGATTCACGACCCGCAAGGCTTGCGCCCAACTTTGGAAGAAATCGAACGCCGCTATATTTTAGAAATCCTGAATTCGGTCAAGGAGGATAAAACAGAGGCGGCAGAAATTCTTGGTATTGATTTATCGACGCTTTACCGGAAGTTAAAGCGTTTTGAAGTCATTTAAGTTAAAACGAAGTGAGTTCAAGAACAAAATAGTTTGTGTTGGCGATGTGCGTAAACTTTCCTTTATTAAATTGTTCCATGAAAAAATCATCGGCAGCATAAGCATTTCCTTTCAAAGTTTCGTCGCCTGAAAGCTGGCTCTGGGCGATAAGTTCAACGGGAAACCAGCTTTCCGCGTCTATTTCGGCAGGTTTTGCCGGCGCGTATTTCTCGGCTTGGGCAATTAAAAGGTTTGATTGTTCGGAAGTAAATTTTAAAACGGCAATAATTCTTTTTTGATTAGCTGCTGAAACTCCATTTCCGTCGACTTTATTGTCTGAGTTGTTGTCCTGCCAAACAACTTCTTCGGGTTCAAAAGGCAGTTTAATTATTTTACCGAGTTCTTCGACATCATCACTAACAGAGCTGGAATGATTGGCATTTTGAATGTTGTCTGAAGTAGAAATATTTTTGTTAACTTCTCCCCCGCCGCCACACGCACTAAATAAAACTACTGTCGCAATAAGAACAAAAATTATTCCGGCAGCTAAAGTTTTCATTTATCGATTGTAGAAATAATAGATAATTATTGCAATTCCTTGAAAAGTTGATTGCCGAAAGTTCATATCCGTTGTAAATTACGAAAATGCTTCTCTTTCGCCGCATACGGGCTTTTATTATCCGCGATTTTCAACTGGCGCTTTCATACCGAGTCGAATTTTTTATCAAAATCCTCTGGATTTTAGGTATTGTGACGACGTTTTTCTTTATCTCGCGCATTTTTGCGGGTTTTCCGCTGGCTCGATATGAACAATGGCAAAATCCCCTGACCGCGTGGCTGACCGGAATGGCGATGCTCAATTATTTTTTCGTTGGTTTTTCAAGTCTTGCCAACGCGATTCGCCAGGAACAGATGCAGGGGACGCTGGAAAGCGTTCTTCTTACGCCGATTAATGTTCCGACAGTAATCATCTCAAGCTCGGCGTGGGCTTATGTTGATGCGACCTTTAATTCGTTTTTATATCTATTTTTCGGATGGCTCTTTTTCAATGTAAAATATCAGGGCAGCTTACTTCTCGCATTTTTTATTTTAATTTTAACAACATTGGTTTTGGCTTGTTTGGGAATTTTGTCGGCAAGTTTTACGATGGCTTTTAAGCGCGGCGACCCTTTTGCAATATTGCTCGGAGCCGGAACGGCGCTTTTTTCCGGCGTTTTTTACCCCAAGGAAATGCTCCAGGAAGCATTGGGCGAAACCGGCGGCAAAGCTTTATCTTTTGTCAATCCTTCAACGCACGGACTTGACGCGATTCGCGGTGTTTTGATTGAGGGGAAAGGTTTTACCGAACTACAAACGCCGCTGCTCACGCTTTTAGTTTTTTTGGTTATTCTGCTTCCCTTTTCGCTCTGGATTTTTGGACGAGCGATAAAGCGTGCCAAACGCGAAGGCAGCTTAATTCAATACTAACTCTAACGGGAAAACTGAAATGTTTTTAATTTTTTGTTTTCATTTTTCCATTTTCCGTAATTGCTCTTGCTTTGCGAGTTTTTCAGCCTTAAACTAATATGAAATTTAAATTTAAAAATTTTGGAAGCATCCCTTCAAGGTATTAAAAATGGCAGAAGTAAAAGAAGCAATTTCAGAATTACAAACGGAAAAAGAACGATGGGAAACGGAGACTCTTCAAAAAGTTTTGGACAAAAGTCCTGAAAGAAAACAATCTTTTGAAGGTATTTCGCTCGAACCGGTCAACAGGCTTTACGCCCAAGCCGATTTGGAAATGATTGACCGAAAAAAAGAAATTGCTTTTCCCGGCGAGTTCCCATACACGCGCGGCATTCATCCGACCGGTTACCGCGGACGGCTTTGGACAATGCGCCAGTTCGCCGGTTTTTCGTCGCCTGAGGAAACAAATGCGCGTTTTAAATATCTGATGACGCAGGGTCAAACAGGTTTGAGCGTGGCTTACGATTTGCCCGCTCTGATGGGACTTGACGCTGATTCGCCGCTTTCGGAAGGCGAAGTCGGTAAATGCGGCGTGGCGGTTTCTTCCCTTTCAGATTTTGAAACTTTGTTTGACGGTATTCCGCTCGAGCAAGTCACGGTTTCGCAAACGATTAACGCGCCTGCCTCGATTTTTCTTGCAATGTATTTAGTGGTCGCCGAAAAGCAGGGAGCGGATTTCACAAAGATTTCGGGAACGCTGCAAAACGATATTTTGAAAGAATATATTGCGCAGAAGGAATGGATTTACCCGATCAAGCCGGCAATGAAACTGGTGATTGATACGTTTGAATATTGCATTAAACACGTTCCAAAATACAACCCGATTTCCGTTTCCGGCTATCACATCCGGGAAGCCGGAGCGACGGCTTTGCAGGAATTAGCTTTCACTTTGCGCGACGGCGTGGAATATGTTCAATACGGCGTTGAGCGCGGTTTGGACGTTGACGAATTCGTGCCGCGCATCTCGTTTTTCTTTAACGCGCACAATGATTTTTTTGAAGAGATTGCCAAATATCGCGCCGCCCGCGTCGTCTGGGCGAAAACGATGAAAGAGCGTTTCGGCTCGAAAAACCCGCGCACGATGCAGCTTCGTTTTCACACCCAAACCGCAGGTGTTTCATTAACCGTTCAGCAGCCGTTAAATAATATTGCACGCGTAGCTATTCAAGCGCTCGCCGGAGTTTTGGGCGGAACGCAATCGCTGCACACCGACGCTTACGACGAAGCGCTCGCTTTGCCAACCGACCAGGCGGCGCTCATTGCTTTGCGCACGCAGCAAATCATTGCCGAAGAGACCGGCGTGGTCAATACGGTTGACCCGCTTGGCGGAAGCTACTATGTGGAATCATTAACGCAGAAAATGGTGGAAGGTTGTTTTGATTATTTCGACAAAATTGATGGTTTCGGCGGAATGGTCGAAGCTGTCGAAGCCGGATTTCCCCAAAGAGAAATTCAAGAATCGGCGTATCAATACCAAAAAGCCGTCGAGCGCAGCGAGCAAACCATTGTTGGCGTGAACAAATACCGGATGGACGACGAATTTTCCAAAATTGAGATTTTGCAGCTTGATGAAAACGTCCGCGAGCATCAATTGGAGAGGTTGGAACATACAAAAAAATCCCGGGACAAGGGCGCAGTCGCCAACGCTTTAGAAAAACTCAAAAAAGCAGCACAATCAAATGAAAACACGATGCCCGCGATGATTGAAGCGGTAAAATCTTACGCCACTGTCGAAGAAATTTCCGTTGCGCTCCGCGATGTTTATGGCATTTATGAAGAACCTGCGTTTTAATTGAAAATAAAAAATCTTATTTTCTTTGTTATCAAGTAGCGTAAATCACATTGAATGTTGGAGACACTCCAGTAAACCTTAAAACAATTGGCAAACCGCATTCAAATTTATTGAATCATATTAATTGAAATGCTGAGCCCAACCGTCATCGCTATTCCCTTATTCGCGCTTTTGATTGCTGTCGAGGCGTATCTTGTGATACGCGAGAACCGCGAAAATTTTGACCGTAAAGATACTTGGACAAACATTTTTATCGGTTTGATGAGCGTGGTTTGGGGTGCGCTTTTCGGGTTAGTTACGGGCTATTTTTATTTGATGATTTACGAAATAGCGCCGTATAAAATGCCGATGAACATTTGGTGGGCGTGGGCGATTTTGCTTTTTGTGGATGATTTTGCTTATTACTGGTTTCACCGATTCAGCCATGAAATTCGTTTTTTCTGGAATTTTCACGTCGTTCATCATTCTTCAAATCAATACAATTTGAGCGTAGCCGTTCGCCAGAGCTGGTTTAGCGGCATGGCACATTGGGTTTTTTATCTTCCGGTTGCCCTGCTTGGATTTCCGTTTTGGGCATTTGCGACAATGCACGGTTTGAATCTAATTTATCAATTTTGGATTCACACAAAGTTAGTTGGCAAGCTCGGATTCCTTGAAAAAGTTTTAAATACTCCATCACATCATCGCGCTCATCATGGCGTGAATAATCAGTATCTAGACAAAAATTATGCAGGTATTTTTATTATTTGGGATAGAATGTTCGGAACTTTTGTTGAGGAAACCGAAACAGTTCGCTACGGTATCATTACGCCACTGACAAGCTATAATCCGCTCTGGATAAATTCACACGGTTGGGCTGAAACCTGGGCGGCGATACGCACAAAAAGCACATTGCGGGGCAAACTGCGTTGCGTGTTCGGCACACCCGCAATGGAATTTCAAGAGAGATTAGATAAAGCAAGTCGCGATAGGTTAATATCAAATTAATTTATGAATCAAAGGAAAATCAGAGTTTTGGTAGCCAAGCCCGGACTTGACGGACACGATCGCGGCGCCAAGATTATCGCCCGAGCTTTGCGTGATGCGGGAATGGAAGTTATTTATACGGGA
>MWVV01000065.1_pt1 | contig 38628 bp, 38 predicted proteins | sample 1047281 | NCBI WGS metagenome assembly MWVV01 (sample SAMN06349986, study PRJNA376086) | soil metagenome | isolation source: PT-2 sample Antarctic (ecotone) soil | place: Antarctica | collected 2015-01-13 | reverse complement strand
TAGCAAACCGGTTAGCCGAACCGGCTGAATGGCTCGAAAATAAACTCTCTCCTGTATTTGATGAAGCGGTTAAAAGGTCGATGAATAACATGACAGTTGAGCCAACTTCAGAAAAATCGGTTAAGCTGCCCTTTAATGTAACTAAATATAAAGTTCGCCCCGACCTTGAGGGCCGCATGTTAGACCTGGTGAATGAAGAACGGGCAAAGGCCGGGTTAAAGCCCCTAAAGGCCGACCCCGAAATACAGGTAGTGGCAAGAAAGCATTCGGCAGATATGTTTGCAAGGGGATACTTTTCTCACGTAAACCCAGATGGAGAAGATCCTTTTGACAGAATGCGAAAAGGCGGTATTAGGTTTCTTGCAGCCGGAGAAAATCTTGCATTAGCTCAAACACTCACTATTGCCCATAATGGTTTAATGAATTCTCCGGGACACAGAGCTAATATTCTTCAACCTGCTTTTGGCCGTTTGGGAATAAGTATTTTAGACGGTGGAATTCATGGGTTAATGATTACGCAAAACTTTAGAAACTGAAATAATTCGAACTATCTTAACACAGAATCTCGGGGGTAATTAAACTTCGAAAGTTCGTATGTTACCCACAATTTAATGTGCTGCTTTTACTTTCGCCATCCGTTCTTCTTCCTTCAATTCTTCTTCTTTTCTTGCAACTTCAAAATCGTTATCAAGTTCTTCGCTTTCTATTTCCGCTAATTTATACCTCACAGCATGTGGCCCCGGCATAATAGGATCTTTTATAAATTTTGCATACGCCTTGGTAAAGCAAGCGCCATAGTAGAGAATAAAAGATGAGTAAAACAAAAATAAAAGCAACAAAACAATTGAAGTTGAAGCGCCAAAAATCGAATTAAGCTGTTTAAAAGGAAGCATAGTAAGAATAACTATCTTGCCTAGTGTAAATAGTATGCCTGTAAAAAATGCTCCTGAAATAGCCACCTTCCAGGAAAGAATTGCGTCGGTTAAAAACTTAAATAAAATAGCAAACCAGGTGGTTACAACTAATACAGATAATAACTTGCTGATTACCTCATTTAGAAATGAACTGGTAGCAGGAAACAATTTAAATAAATAACTGGTAAGAACGGCCTGGTAACCTTCAGCAATCATTCCTGTTAAAAAAAGGAGGCCTGCAAAAATTATTACAACTAACGAAATAAGCCTTGTTTGCAATTTTAGTCCTATTTTCTTTTCATAATCAATCTTTATGTTCCAAAGCTGATTGATTGAATCTTTTATTACCTTAAACAAAGTGGTTGCTACAAACACCAGAAAAATAAATCCGACGACAGTAATAACCCAATTTTGAGCTAAAGACTTGAACCCTAAGAAAGTTCGTCTTATTTGCGAACCGCTTTCTTTTCCCAATACTTCAAAAAGCTGTTCAAAAAATTTTTTGTTTAGTTTATCGGGATTGTAAAACAAGCCAAACATCTGTATTAATATAATAGTGATGGGGGGAAATGCAAATGTTGTAAAAAAAGCTGTTGCACCCGCTAAGCGTAACGGGTCATTTTTCTTCAGCTCTGCAAATGCCTCTTTCAGTATATTAATAAAATCTTTAACTACAGCCATACCTTGTAATTGAAATTATAGTTGTAAAGCTACATTGCCCAATTAAAAAGCAGTAATTAAATTTAGACGACAAGCTTTTGAAAATGATAATCGTGTTTGTAAAAAAATTTGGGCTTATAACGATTCTTATTGCATAATAAGCATTACTCATTATAGTAAGTGTAAAAGCAATTAAATTACCCGCATTAGTTATTTTTGAAAAAATTATGCTGATACTTCTATGCAAAAACAAATAACATCCTGGTATAGCCCCGCCTTAAGTAAAGAAATGCCAATAGCTGCGTATGGTCATTATGGTTTTGCTGTGTTATTAATACCTACGGCCGCCGCAGATTTTTTAGAGTACGAACGGTTTCAGTTAATAGATGCTTTAAGCCCATTAATAGAAGGCGGAAAAGTACGCTTATTTAGTATAGATAGCATGAATAACGAAAGCTGGATGAACCATGAAATGATCCCTGAACATAAGGCTATACGGCATAACCAGTTTAATGAATATGTTTTTAACGAAGTAGTGCCCTTTATTAGAAATTGCACCAGCAACGAAACCTTCATTTATACCTGTGGCGCTTCGTTTGGTGCGCTGCATGCAATGAACCTTTTTCTTAAAAGACCTGATATACTTAACGGAGTTATTAGCATGAGCGGTATTTATGACCTTACTGAATATACCCGTGGGTTTTGGGACGAACAGGTTTACTATAATAGCCCTCAGCATTACATGCCTAATCTAAACGATCAATGGTTACTGGATAAAATCCGCTTAAGTCATCACATTCATATCTATACCGGAAGCGGCGCTTATGAAGACCCTGATGCTTCGCGCCGATTTGCTTCAATTTTATACAGCAAGGGAATTTGGTACGATCTCGACGTTTGGGGACCTGATATTGTCCACGACTGGTCAACATGGAGAACAATGTTACCTTATATCTTAAACTATAAATTTTAACTAAAGCCTACGCCTGCAAGGCTTCGCTTTAGCGCTGGCATAGAAATTTACCTTACCTTAAAAGCTTGAAAAAATATTTAAAATATACACTTAAAGGTTTAGGTATTCTGCTTGGCATTATTGTTCTGGTCTATATCGGAATATATGCATATGTTGTATTAAATAAAAAAGAAATTATTGAAAAGGTACGGCTCGAGGTAAGTGAAGAGTTAACCGGAGAGGTGAAGATTGGAGATGTAGACATAAGCTACTTCAGAACTTTTCCCCGTATTTCTGTATTGCTTGAAAATGTTTCAATAACAGACACGTTGTTTTCTCAACACAACCACCCGTTCTTTAAAGCAGAAAGATTATATGCCCAGATAAATATTATCAGGCTCCTTCAAAAAAAAGATCCCCTAAGTGGTATAAGGATCGACAACGGACAGTTGTACGTTTACACCGATACCAGTGGCTATACCAATTCATATTTGTTTTCTGGTAAAAAGAAAATTGCTGACCCCGCAGTACCCCGTAAAGAGAAAAGCATAATCAAGGATATTACTTTACGAAACGTAAGACTTATTTTAGATAATAAACAGAAAGCCAAGTTGTACGATTTCGATGTTACCAAAATGGACTGTGATATAAGAACTACAGACTCTGTCCTATACGTCAAAACGCAAAACAAAATTCTTATTCATAACCTGGCATTTAACTTAGCTAAAGGAAGTTTTGGAGAAGAAACCTTATTAGAAGGAGACATTGATGTACAATATAGGAAAACGGGGCAGCAATTAAGTTTCAGAAATACTGAGGTTAACCTAAAAGGACATCCTTTTGTTTTTACCGGTAATTTTAATTTGGGTCCATTAAAAAACTTTTCAATTAAAATATCTACCAAAAAGGTGGGATACGATTTTGCGCGCTTATTGTTACCCAAAAAAATTTCAACCAACCTTGCAAGATTCAAAGCCGATAAACCTGTGGACGATGCAGTTGCTGAAATAACTGGTCCCTTAAATGGAGGAGAGCCATTGGTAAAAGTACAATGGACATCGGGTCCTAATAATGTACAAACTCCCTTTGTAGATTTTACCAAAGCTTCCTTCACCGGCTCGTACACAAATGAATTAGTTCCCGGGCTACCGCGTAATGATGCCAATTCAAGGGTTCAGTTTCATAAAGTGAAAGCTAATTGGCAGGGACTGATGATACGTTGCGATAATATTTACGTAGATAACCTTACCGAACCTATGGTAAACTGTGATGTTAAAACAGATTTCTCGTTATCTGCAATAAATGATCTGTTAGATAGTAAGTCTCTTAAATTAAGTGAAGGCAAGGGAGCATTAGACATTACTTATTCCGGTCCCTTACAGGAGAATACCAATAAAAATACTGCAATAAACGGAAAGTTTACTGTCAAAAATGGTCAAATGCTTTATCGGCCAAGAGGTATAGAGATGAAGGACTGTGATATTACAATCCATTTCAAAAATTCAGATGTAGCTGTTACAGCTTTTAATTCTATTGTAGGTGGAAATAGAATTAATATGAGCGGGGGAGCAAAAAATTTATTAGCTCTTATTAAAACCAACCCCGGAAAAATTTCTCTTGATTGGAATGTATATTCTCCTTCGCTTAATTTAGAAACTTTCACTTCCCTTTTAAAGAAAAGAAATAAAGTAGCTGTTGTAGTTTCCAACGCGCAAAAAGGCAAATTAACCAAATTGGCAAGCCGTATCGATAATATGCTCGACCAGGCTAATATCAGGTTGAATTTAAAAGCTGATAAACTGGAATATAAAAGATTTGTTGGTCATAATGTTAATGCCTCTGTCACTCTCTTAGAGGACAGCTACAACCTTAACAAGGTGAGCCTTCAACATGGTGGAGGTTCAATGCAAATAGACGGTTCGCTAAGGGGTACAAACGAGTATTACCAGGAAGCAAAAGTGAAGGTGAACATGGACAATGTTGACATAAATAAGGTGTTATATGCCTTTAATAATTTTGGACAAGATGCAATTAAAAGCGATAATATTCAAGGTAAGTTTACTACAACGATAAATGTAAGAATGGATATAGACAGGCAATTGAAAAAAACACCTGCTAACATAGAAGGGAATGTAGACTTCTCCTTAAAGAACGGTGCATTAATAAATTTTCAACCTATTCAAAAACTTCAAAATTTCCTTTTTAAAAATCGGGATTTTAAGGATATACGTTTTGCCGAATTAAAAGACAGGCTTGATTTGAAAGACGGTGATATAAAGATCAACCGGATGGAAATTCAATCCACTGCTCTTTCTATGTTTGTTGAAGGAGTCTATAGCTTAAAAGGCAATACAGATATAAGTATACAGGTGCCCCTTAGTAATTTAAAGAAACGCAGCGTTGATTATAATCCGGAAAATACCGGCGCTGATGCTAAAGGCGGAACAAGCGTATTTGTAAGAGGCCAGCCCGGACCAGATGGGAACATAAAATTTAAGTACGATATGTTTAAAAAATTTAGAAATAGCGATAAAAAAAGTGAGCGGTAGTTGCTATTTCATACATCTTCCTTTTCGTTCATAACTCTAAAAATCTGCTCCCGTTACTTATCTTTTTCGGGGAATTGGTTAATTCGAACTTCCTTTTTCCTTAGTTTTAACCTTCTTTAAATTTCACAAAAAACTATAGTTGACAATGAAGAAACTCCTTTTCTTAATTGGGGGTTTATGGGCATTTAGCCTATTACACGCCCAGGAAACCTTTCCGCTAAATGATGTTGCTGACCCGCGCGATGGCACTTATGCATTTACAAATGCCACCATTGTAAAAGACGCGCAAACCACTTTACAAAGTGCCACCCTTTTAATAAAAGATGGCAAAATCGTAGCTGTCGGAGCTAAGGTTACTGTTCCGAAAGAGGCTGTGGTAATTGATTGTAAGGACAAATATATTTATCCTTCGTTCATTGATATTTATAGTGATTATGGAACGGTAGCGCCACAAAGGCAGCAGGGAAGCTCTGATTTTTTTGCACGTTCTTCGGTAACAAATAGCACAAAGGGCGCTTCTGGTTGGAACCAGGCTATTAAAAGTGAAGCTGAAGCATATAAAGTGTTTACGGCAGATGAAGCCAAAGCAAAGCCACTTCGCGATGCTGGTTTTGGCGCTGTGCTTACCCATGTAAAAGACGGCATAGCCCGCGGAACAGGAACTTTGGTAAGCTTAGGAAAGGATAAAGAAAATATGCTCATTCTTAAAGAACGCGCATCTGCAAATTATTCTTTTAGTAAAGGCACTTCCACCCAAAGCTACCCGGGTTCGTTAATGGGATGTATTGCCTTATTACGTCAAACGTATTTAGATGCACAATGGTACAGGAACAAACCTCCAAAAGAGGGCGTAAACCCAAGCTTACAGGCATGGAACAACAACCAAATCTTACCACAGATTTTTGAAGCCGGGGATAAATGGAACGACCTAAGAGCCGACCGGATAGGTGATGAATTTGGGGTACAATATATTATTAAAGGTGGCGGAAACGAATACCAGCGCATCCACGAAATTGCAGGTACAAAAGCAACTTATATACTGTCTCTAAACTACCCGGTAACACAGGATGTAGAAGACCCGAACGATGCAAGATTTGTCTCTGTTTCCGATCTTAAACATTGGGAGCTGGCTCCAACAAATCCTGCCGCATTAGAAAAAGCTGCTATTCCTTTTTGTATAACTTCTGCAGATGTAAGGGATGTAAAACAGTTTACAACTAACCTTCGCACAGCTTTAAATTATGGCTTAACCGAAAAAGCTGCGCTTACTGCTTTAACCAAAACACCCGCATCAGTACTGGGTGTTTACGATGAGGTTGGTAGTTTGGATGCAGGCAAATGGGCTAACTTCCTCATCACCTCCGGTCCTGTTTTTAATGAAAAAACAACTATTTTTCAAAATTGGGTTCAGGGCAAAAAATTCAATGTAAAAGATGATGGATGGAAGAATGTAACCGGCACTTATAAAATTGTATTGAACACTACAGGTGGCCCCGTTAATTATACTTTAGACTTTAAAAGTAACACTGCCGCAAGCCTTATTGGTAAAGATACCGTTACTTCAAAGTTTTATTATGATGGAAGGCAGGTGCGTATTAATGTTGCCCCCGAAAGAACAAAAGTCGGCGAGAACTTAAATTTAAGCGGTATAGTTAACAGCGATGTCTGGAGCGGTTTTGGAACAGACAGCGCCGGCAACAGGTTTACGTGGACAGGTACTTACGCTCAGCCCGGAGCACAAAAAATAGACAGTGCACGTAAAAAACCTGTAGGTCCTTTAGGTAAAGTTATTTACCCTTTTGAGCCGTTTGGATGGGAAGAGGGACAAGCGCCAAAACAGGAAACTATTCTATTTAAAAATGCTACGGTTTGGACGAATGAGAAAGACGGCATTTTACAAAATACAGATGTGTTGGTGAAGAATGGAAAGATAGCTGCAGTAGGTAAAAATTTATCAGATGCTGCTGCACGAACAATTGATGGCACGGGAAAACATTTAACTGCCGGTATCATTGATGAGCATTCCCATATTGCCTGTGCATCTATTAACGAAGGCGGCCAAAGTGTTACTTCTGAAGTTCGTATTGCCGATAATTTAAATCCTGATGATGTTAATATTTACCGCCAGTTAAGCGGTGGTGTTACCACTTCGCATATCCTTCATGGTTCGGCAAATACTATCGGTGGACAAACGCAATTAATAAAACTTCGTTGGGGAGCAAATGATGAAGGTTTAAAGTTTAAAGGCGCTGATCCTTTTATAAAATTTGCATTGGGCGAAAACGTAAAACGTTCACCTTCTGCTCTCGGCAACAGTTCAAATAACAATCGTTTTCCAGATACACGCATGGGTGTTGAAGAAGTTCTGGCAGATGCTTTTACCCGTGCCCATGATTACGAAAATTCATGGAAAGCGTATAATTCATCAAAGGATAAAAAGGGCACAACTGCTCCACGCCGCGATTTAGAGCTCGATGCTTTAGTGGAAATCTTAAACAACAAGCGCTTCATTACCTGCCACTCTTACATACAAAGCGAAATAAATTCGGCAATGAAAGTAGCTGAAAAGATGGGCTATCATTATAACACCTTCACCCACATTTTAGAAGGCTATAAGGTAGCCGATAAAATGAAAGCGCATGGAGCAAATGCTTCAACTTTCTCAGACTGGTGGTATTACAAGATGGAAGTGGTAGATGCTATTCCATACAATGCTGCTTTAATGAGCAATGTAGGTTTAAACGTAGCAATTAATTCTGATGATGCAGAAATGGCCCGACGCTTAAACCAGGAAGCTGCAAAAAGTGTGAAGTATGGTGGAATGAGTGAAGAAGATGCATTGAAAATGGTAACCTTAAATCCTGCAAAAATGTTGCATGTAGATAAGCAGGTGGGCAGTATTAAAGTTGGTAAAGATGCAGACCTTGTTTTATGGAGCGATAATCCCTTAAGCATTTATGCAAAATCTTTATACACTCTGGTTGACGGAACTATTTATTTTGACAGGCAAAAAGACCTGGAACTTCGTAAACAGGTTGCTGTTGAACGTTTAAGGATAATGCGAAAAATGACGAGTGAAAAACGTGCAGGCGCTCCCGTTACACCGCCAGTACCAAGCTATCGTATTATGCAAACTTGTGGAGAGCATTACCACGATCATGGTTTGTTGACGATTGATGCAGATGAGGTGGAATAGGTGAAAGTTTAAGGTTTAAGGTTTGAAAGTTTAAAGTTATGGCTACAATTAAAACATTCGAGAATATAGAGGCATGGAAGTTAGCTCGTTTGATGTGTAATAAAATTGGAGCTTTCATTGACGAAGAAAGATTTAAAAAGAATTACAGGCTGATTGATCAGGTAAATGGTTCTTCAGGATCAATAATGGATAATATAGCTGAAGGTTTTGAAAGGGGAACCCGAAAAGAATTCATTCAATTCCTTGGCTATGCAAAAGGATCATGTGGTGAAATACGATCTCAATTATATCGAGCTTTAGATAGAAGGTATATAACTGAAGCAGAATTTGATGAATTATATCTAATGGCCATTAATATAAGCGGCATGATCCAAAAGTTTATCGAATACTTACTTAAGTCAGAGATAGAAGGTGTTCGAAAACACTCTAAGCCCAAACTATAAACTTGCAAAACTTTTTAAAACCTCACACTTTAAAACCTTAAACCTTAGACCTTAAACTTTAAACACTACCATAAATGAAAAAAATACAAATGCTCATATATCTAATAATGCTGGGCATAACAACTCTTGCCCAGGAAACAGTTTATCCAACTCCAATGCAAACAACACCTGTTGTAATTACTAATGCAACTGTTCATGTTGGCAATGGGCAAATTCTTGAAAACACATCTATATTAATTACAGATGGTAAGATCAAACAAATAGGCACAGGCATTACTGCTCCGGCAGGAGCACAAACTATTAATGCACAGGGTAAGCAGGTGTATCCAGGTTTAATACTTTCGGTTACTGATTTAGGTTTGGTAGAAGTGCCAAGTGTTCGGGCAACAAGTGATGTTCGTGAAATCGGGGAAATAAATGCTTCTATCCGTTCAATTGTTGCATACAATACAGATTCAAAAGTTACCAACACCCTTCGTTCCAATGGTATCTTATTAGCCAATATTGTTCCTGAAGGCGGTTTAATAAGCGGCTCTTCTTCAGTGGTTCAGTTAGATGCATGGAACTGGGAAGATGCCGCCTACAAAATGGACGGCGGTATTCACTTTTACATGCCTGCTTTATTAAGCCGTCCTGCAGCGGGGCAAGCAGCAAGAAGTCCTGAACAAGCACCGGAGGATCCTATAAAAATGGGATTAGATAAGGTGGACGAAATAAAAAGTTTGCTTCGGACAGCAAAAGCTTATGGATCTCAAACATCGCATAAAGAGACTAATTTAAAATTGGCCGCTTTAAAAGGATTGTTTGATAAAAGTCAGAAGTTTTATGTGCATGCAACTACTGTAAAACAAATGTTGGTGGCATTGGATTTTGTAAGAGAATTTGGTGTGGATATGGTAATTGTTGGCGGTAGCGATAGCTGGCAAATTGCTGACCTGCTTAAACAAAATAATGTTGCCGTAATTCTTGGCCAGTCTCACAGCCTTCCTACACTCGACGATGATGATGTAGATCAGCCTTATAAAACACCTGCAATGTTGCAAAAGGCCGGCGTATTATTTACGATTACAGATAACGACGGACAAACCCGGGGCCGCAACCTTGCATATAATGCAGGTACAGGTGTAGCTTATGGACTAACAAAAGAGCAAGCTCTGCAGGCTATTACGTTAAATGCTGCAAAAATTTTAGGAATAGCTGATAAAACCGGAACCATAGAAGCGGGCAAAGATGCCAATATTGTTATAAGCACCGGTGATATTTTAGACATGCGAAGCAGCATTGTAACCGATGCATTCATCCAGGGAAGAAAAATTAATTTAGATAATAAACAGAAACAATTGTACGAACGGTATAAGTACAAGTATAATAGTAAATAGTTTTTACATGATAAAGTCTCCGGCTTTCCCGGAGTTTTTAATTCTATTATATCAACAAACTTGCAGGTAAAGAAATCAAAAAAAAGCAGAACCTAAGTCCTGCTTTTCAATAATGTTTGGGGTTCGGTTAAATCCTTGCAGATAGTTCTTTACCTGCTTTAAACTTCGCTACTTTTTTAGCTTTAATTTTAATTGTCTGGCCGGTTTGGGGATTGCGGCCATTTCGGGCTTGTCTTTTAGATACTGAGAAGGTACCGAAGCCAACTAAGGTTACTTTATCACCTCCTTTTAAAGATTCTGTGACGGCATTAACAAAAGAGTCCAAAGCAGCATTGGCCTGGCCTCTTGTTATATCAACATCGTCTGAAATTTTTGAGATTAATTCAGCTTTGTTCATAATAATATTGTTTAGTTACGAATTCAAACAAATTTATTGGCTTTTACTTATCAAGACACTACTTTCCCAAAATTTAAATTGTACTAATTTTATAAAAGCTAAGCCTGACATTAATTTAGCACGAGACTGCTTTTTCTAACTTATTTGATTTAAATCTAATAATGCTCTTACAGAAAGAAATAGGCATAGAACTCAAAATTATATTAATGCAGTTTCTACAAAAATTACAATCAGTTCGATCCAACGCAAATCTTATAGCTACATTACCTTCATCAAAGTACCAAATGCTATACATTTATCGCCCCATTTTTTACCTATAACATCATTGAAATCAGATGCATGATTTTGAAGGTAATGATTATAATTGCCTAATGTTCTTGCATAATATTGAGCGGCGAAAGTTGGGCCTTCTGTATCATCTACTTGCAGTAATTGTACAAATTGATATTTTTCAAAACACCCTGTACTTATGATTTCACGAATATAAATCTCCTGCATCCATTGCAGCCACTCTTCAGCAATAGTCCAATCAACTTTCATCGTAACATTATAAATCATCATGACTTTATTATTTCTGCAGGCAATTTATCTATTTATAAAGCATGACTTGCATAATTATTTACTCATTAATTTCTTAAAAAGACCAATTTTGTAAAGAATAATAAGTGCATGAATTATAATGTTCCCTATAGTTTTATACTCTCTTTTTTTTATCCTGTAAGGCCGGCAATTAAAAAGATGCTTGGTTGTTATGGTTTGTTTGTGAATAAAAAATTAGTAATGCTTTTGCGGGAGAGAGATAACCAACCTGAATTCAACGGTGTGTTTGTTGCCACTCAGCCAGAATATTTTGACGAACTTTCTAATGAACTCCATTCTTCGAATATGGATTTTGATATTGATGGCGCTGAATATACCTGGATATTTATAAGTGAAGACCTCGATGATTTTAAAGAGAAAGTAAAAAAGGCAGCAGAGATGGTTAAGATTGGAGATGAAAGGATTGGAAAGTAAGGCGGCTCATCCAAGCCTTCCCAAAAGGGAGCCTTAAAAAGCAATTGAAAGTATACTCCACTACTATTCGAGATCCTTTAAATCGCTGTCATCCTTTAAATCCTTGTCACCCTTTCAATTCCTGTAATCGTTTCAGTCGTTTAAATCCATGTCATCCTAATCACACCGCACAGTGCTCATGATAGTTCTCCAACACAATCTCGCTTCGTTCAATTTTGTAACCCTCGTAATTTCTTCTTACTTCATCTAAAACATCTTCCACTTCTTCGATTGTTTTTAGAGTAACCAGCCGGTTCCTGAATTCTTTAATACCAGGCAACCCTTTTAGATAGTTGGAATAATGCCGGCGCATTTCATTTATGCCCACAACAGGTCCTTTCCATTCAACTGATTTACGTAAATGATTTTTACTTACCACTACTCTTTCTTCAATAGTTGGTGGCGGTAATAGATCACCTGTTTGTACGTAATGTTTTATTTCCCGAAATATCCACGGATAACCGATAGCGGCCCGGCCAATCATAATGCCATCTACACCATATCGGTTTTTGTACTCCCACGCTTTTTTGGGGCTATCAATATCGCCATTACCAAATATGGGAATATTTATTCGAGGATTGTTTTTAACCTTGCCAATCAATCTCCAGTCGGCTTCACCTTTGTACATCTGGCAACGGGTACGACCATGAATAGCAAGGGCTTTTATACCAACATCCTGTAATCGTTCTGCAACTTCTTCTATATTCTTTGTGGTATCATCCCAGCCTAAACGGGTTTTCACAGTAACCGGAAGACGGGTAGATTTAACTACGGCATCTGTAAGCCTAACCATTAAATCTATATCTTTTAAAACACCGGCACCCGCACCTTTACAAGCTACTTTTTTTACCGGGCATCCAAAGTTTATATCCAAAAGATCGGGGTTAGTAACATCAACAATTTTAGCTGCAAGAGCAAGACTATCTTCATCGCCACCAAATATTTGAATACCTACAGGCTTCTCATAATCATAGATGTCAAGTTTTCTGCGGCTTTTAATAGCATCTCTTATTAAGCCTTCGCTGCTTATAAATTCAGTGTACATAAGGTCGGCACCGTTTTCTTTACACACTGCTCTAAAAGGAGGATCGCTTACATCTTCCATCGGCGCTAATAATAACGGAAAATCAGGAAGTTTTATGTTGCCTATTGTTACCATAATATTTGTTAATCCCCTTACTTTTATTCGCGGCCTCCTTAATGCAACGTAGCTTTTAAGTTCCATCCTGTATCTTGCACAACCATTTAAGGGATGCGAAATTACACCCTTATTTTCTTCCGAGTTATGAACACTTACTTAAAATATCAATCGCCCGCAATTCAATTTTTCTCTTTTTTAGGCCTTGCGGCAGGATTTTTTATTTTGAACAGCATTATTGCTACTTATTTCTTCTCTGACCTTTCGGCTGTTTTAATAAATAAAAATGCTCCCATAAGTTCTTATATGATAAACCAGTTCAAATGGGCTCAGTTACTCGGAGCTACGGTTTCATTTATTCTTCCTGCTGTATTATTTGGTTATTTTTCTTCTCCTAAAGCTTTGCCTTATGTAGGCATACAAAAAACAATCTCGGTTATTTTATTACTGTTAAGCGTGGTATTATTAGTATTTATTCAACCTTTTGTAGGTTGGACAGGCAATTTAAATTCGAAGTTGAATTTTGGATCTATGCAAAAAACATTGCAGGATGTTGAAGCTGTTTACAACCGCGCCATAGAAATTTTTCTGCAAATGAAAACGCCGGCCGATCTTTTTGTTAACCTGTTTATTATGGCACTGCTGCCGGCTATTGGCGAAGAGTTGTTTTTTAGAGGCGCTTTGCAAAAAGTATTATTAAGGCTTAGTAATAAACCGTGGCTTTCTATCCTGGTTTCCTCCGGAATATTTGCTTTATTACATGGAACATTTTTCAAGATCATTCCCATTTTTGCCTTAGGAATTTTGCTTGGAACTGTTTATTATTTTACCCGTAACCTTTGGTACACAATCACTATTCACTTTTTAAATAATGCACTTGCAGTGTTAGCTGTTTACTTCTCAAACCGAAGCGTGGCTATACATAAATTTGCAAACGACAATTTCGCTGTTCCTTTTTACATCGCTATTTTCAGCCTTCTTGCTGTAGTTAGTATCATGTATTTTATTAAAAAGAAAAGTGACGAGGTACTGCCAGAAGTGGTTACCAATGAAGATAATGATTACCTCGCCCAATGAAAAACTGGTTTTTATTATACGCTACTCAAAATCTTTCTGAAGCAAGCATTGTAAAGGGAATGCTTGAAGAAAACAGCGTGCCTGTTTTGCTCATTAATAAACAAGACAGCAGTTATCTTAATTTCGGTGATATTGAATTGTATGTTCCTTCGCATTTGAAAGACATAGCAAAACATTTAGTAGACCAGGGGCTGATGAATTGATACCTTGCTTAATGCAGCAGGTTTGTTTGATTAAAGGAGGAAACTTTAGGTACTTCTTTAATAAAGGTATAATTCAACAAATATTATCTTGAAACTAACAAGCAAACTTAATGGCCTTCAACCTGCAAACATTTAGAACACGTGCATTAACAGCTATTGTTTTTGTAATGGTTATGATGGTTGGATTACTCTGGAGCAAGTGGACTTTCCTAATTCTCTTTTCTGTTATTCATCTTGGTTGTTGGTTTGAATATCAAAAACTGGTAGGTTTAATTGATATAAAGTACAGGAATATAAGCTCTTTGCAGCGGTATGGAGTTATGATTGCAGGTTGGGGATTAATGTTAAGCATGATTGATAAAAATGTAAGCGGAGGAAGCGCTGTTCACAATTTTGGTGTAATTATTTCACTTATCGGCTTTGCTTCAATCTTATTAGATATCATAAAAAACTTTACCTCAAAAAACGGTTCCTCCGTTTTATATTCCCTGTTAGGTCTGTTATACATTTCTCTGCCGTGGACTTGTATGATTGCGATAAGAAACGCTAACGCTATTTTTAAAGAACCTGCTTCAGTTGCAGACATGCCATTCATCATTCCAATCATTTTAATTGCCTCTATCTGGATTAACGATACAATGGCTTACATCGTTGGTTCCTTTATAGGCAAAACTCCTTTTTCAAAAATATCACCCAAAAAAACATGGGAAGGAACTGTTGGAGGCGCTATTCTGTGCGTGGTAACGGTAACCTTAGCCGGTTATTATCTTTTAAAGTTTAGAGATATTACATCATTAATTTTTATCTCCGCTATTGCTGCCGTGGTTGGTACTACGGGCGATTTGTTAGAAAGCAAATTGAAAAGAATGGCGAACGTAAAAGACAGTGGTCACCTTATGCCGGGGCACGGTGGCTTTCTCGACAGGTTCGATAGCCTGCTTTTGGCAACCCCTTTTGTTTGCCTGTATGTTTTTCTTTTTATGATACGTTTTTACTTAGATTAAACTTATAAAATTTGTACTTCTTTAACTATCCCTTTTCGACAACCATCAAATTCCGGTTGTTATTATATTTGTACCTTAATTCCATTTGATGACGATTCACAAAGAAGGCTATAAAAGTATTGGAATAGCCGCTTTACTATTTGGCCTGATCAACATTGCCTCGTTTGCCTTTCTCAACGAAAAACATCCCGTTATTGCTTCCATCATTTTTTGGGGGTCTGTCATTGTATTTCTATTTATTGTTTCTTTTTTCCGCATTCCGCGCCGTGTACATACTACAGGCGAGAAACATGTTGTTTGCCCGGCAGATGGAAAAGTTGTGGTAATAGAGGAAGTAGTAGACGAAGAATATTTTAAAGACAAAAGGGTTCAGGTAAGTATTTTTATGAGCCCGGCTAACGTTCACGTAAACCGCAACCCTATGAGTGGAGAGGTTTTGTACAGCAAATATCATAAGGGAAAATATCTTGTAGCCTGGCATCCTAAATCTTCTACCGAAAACGAAAGGCATAGTGTGGTATTGAAAAATGATAAAGGTGAAATACTGGTGAAACAAATTGCAGGCGCTTTAGCCAAACGTATTGTTAACTATCTAAACGTAGGACAAACAGTGGAGCAGGCCAAAGAAATGGGCTTCATAAAATTTGGGAGCAGGGTAGATGTTCTATTGCCTGTTGGTACAACAATAAATGTTCAGCTAAACGAAGTGGTTAAAGGTGGTGTAACTGTTTTAGCCACATTCTAAAACCTGTTAGTTAAATGATTTCTACAAGAGCTGACAAATAAAAACTTCATCATTAGAGATCAGCCTTATTCACAAAATGTCTTCAAGCTCCTTCAGATGATGAATGACATGGGTTGGTTTAAGAACAGTTTCCTCTTTAAGGTGATTCACAAAAATAGTATTCATCCCTGCATTCATTGCGCCTTGTATATCTGCATCTAAGTTGTCGCCAAGCATAATGCTTTCTTTATAACAACAACCTGCTTTTGCTATAGCAAAATCAAAAATCTCTTTATTAGGTTTAAGGCAGCATGCAAGTTCTGATGTTATAACCGAAGAAAAGTAATGGCCAATATTGGAGTTGTTAAGTTTGCGCCATTGCACTTTATCAAAACCGTTAGTTATCAGGTGCAGTTTATATTGCTTTTCTGTTAGATAATTAAGTATCTCTACCGTATACGGAAATAACTTTTTTTTGGTAGGAAGTACTTCAAGAAATTCTGCACTTAGCTGTTTAGATAATTTTTCATCTCCCCGTTTAAACTCAAGCAATGCATGCCACATCCTTTTCCATTTTAAATCTTCCTGTGTAATAAAACCATGATGGTAGCGGTCCCAAAGTTTTTTATTGTGATAAGAATATTTTTCGAAGAAAAGCATAAAATCAGGGGTTACTGTTTCATGAAGACAATGCGAAGAAAACAGTTCCTGCAAAGTTTCCTTTGAATTGGTTTCAAAGTCCCATAAAGTATGATCCAAGTCGAAGAAGAGATGTTGATAAACCATTATAATCTGGCAGATGTGCTTTTCTTAATTGTAGATTTGCCACTGCAAATTACTATCAAAATCAGGAAATATGAATGTAGTTATTACCGGCGTATCAAAAGGAATTGGACGTGCAATAGCTGAAAAATTTGCAGCAGCATCACATACAATTATTGGTTGTGCAAGAAATGAAATTGATTTATATAAAACGATGGATGAGCTTGTAACTAAATATCCTGAATGTTCAGTAAAAGTGCGATCTGTTGATTTAAGTGATGTAAAGCAGGTAAAGCAATTTGGGAAATGGATTACCGAAACTGGTCTTGTTCCTGATATATTAGTGAATAATGCAGGCGACTTTGCACCAGGAAGTATTTATAACGAGGAAGAAGGCACTTTAGAGAAAATGATAGCAGGTAATCTTTATAGTGCCTATCATTTAACCCGAACGTTACTTCCGGCAATGATGGAGAGGAGGCAGGGACATATTTTTAATATTTGTTCGATTGCATCTTTAAGCGCTTATGCAAATGGAGGTTCATATAGCATCAGCAAATTTGCTATGCTTGGTTTCAGTAAAAACTTAAGGGAAGAAATGAAGCCCAACGGCATTAAAGTAACCGCAATATGCCCTGGCGCAACCATGACGTCAAGTTGGGAAGGTGCTGACATTGATCCGAAACGGATAATGGAAGTGAATGATGTTGCCGATATGATATATGCTTCAAGTAAATTATCGCTCATGGCAGTGGTGGAAGATATAATTATGAGGCCCCAATTAGGAGATTTATAACTTGAACTAAAATACTTACCGCAAAGGCGACTATACGCACAGAGCATTAACCTTTTTGCCTCTCCGTCTCCGCGGTAAAACTTTTAAATTACCGGAGCCGCTAATACGCAGAGAAAAACTTAAGCCATAGGAATAGAAATACCTAATATTAATAGGATTTATAACATCTGGAAAAAGTTTTTCAACATAAATTTGTATCAGAAATGTTTGTTATGAAAAAGCTTGTTCTGAGAGTATTATTTCTCTTTATATTTTTGGCAGGTAGAACAAATTTGATAAGTGCACAATGTTCTATTTGCACTAAAACAGCAATGCAACAAGGCGAAAAACCAGCCCAGGGACTAAACTCCGGAATTATATATCTTATGCTCACACCGTTTGCTGTTGCCGGTTATATCGGTTATAAATGGTGGCAGAGTGAAAAGGAAAATTTTCTTTAACTGTAATCAATCATTAATCCTCGTTATTCTATTTTGCTAATAAACCTGTACAAATTAAAATCCGGTTGCGCCAGGATGGCTTGTTCAATCTTATTCTTAAGTTCGTCTTTATTTACATCCCCCATCCTTTTTTGCATAATTAAATGATAAGCTTTTTCTGTTAGTAACCAGTGACGCATACCCCTTGCAGTATGATTTTGTTGGTGAAGTTTAATCTTATTAAATAATTCATCAATACCCGTTCTTTGTGATGCAACAGTTTTAATTACCGGAATTTCATTAGCCTGTTTAGAAAAAGCAGGAGGCAGCATCAGCTTAAGATTTTTAACGAATATATCAGCACCTGGCCGGTCAGCTTTATTAACCACGAATATATTAGCTATTTCCATAAGGCCGGCTTTCATGGTTTGCACTTCATCACCGCCTTCGGGCACAACCACTACAACGGTAGTGTCTGCTAATCCTGCAATTTCAATTTCGCTTTGGCCCACGCCAACTGTTTCTACAATTATGTAATCGAACCCGGCTGTTTTCATTATATCAGTTATCTCAATAATCATAGGATGCAGGCCGCCTAAACTTCCTCTTGTAGCTAGCGAGCGGATAAAAACATTAGGGTGATTATACCATTCACTCATTCTAATTCTGTCACCTAATAACGCTCCAAGGTTGAAGGGTGAGGAGGGATCAACACAAAGCACACCTGCTTTTTTGCCTGCAGATACTATCTCTTTTATCAGCGCATCAACCAATGTGCTTTTTCCTGCACCGGGAGGCCCTGTGATCCCAAGGACAGGTGTGAGTGATGTTGGTAATATTGTCAACATTTCTTCATAACCTGTAACCTTGTTCTCTACAAGCGAAATTATTCTTGCAAGTGCTTTTACATCTCCCGTTGTAACTTTTTGAAGTAATTGTTGCCACATAAGAATGACGGAGTACTTGAGTTATTTCCTGAAAGTAGGTTTATAAGTGTTTGATTAGCTTTCATACTAATCCTCCAAATCCAATTTTCTTTTAGAGAGCATATAAGTTTTGCTAAAATAATTTAGGAAGGAAGTATTAATCGGAGGGACTGTAAGAGTCTTTGTAGTGATATTATACTATGTACCATCGTTCTGCCCGAATACACGAATTACTTTTAAAAAGCGACCCATATAATATTGATTTAAGGGAGTGACGGTTACACCATACTGTTTACCAGAGGTAGAATGTATAAAACTGTACTCGTTATTCTGGTTAGAAACAATGATACCCATATGTCCTACCTCGCGCCTGGTACTATCTGTTCCAGTAAACAAAACAAGATCTCCGGGTTTCGCCTCTGGCAAAGGTATCTCTCTTTGTACGTGAGTAAAGTCAATTGAAGAACGAGGGACACCAATATTGAAATGATTAAAAACATTTGTAATAAAACCTGAACAATCAAAACCTACATTAGGATCAATGGATCCATATTTATAAGGTGTGCCGATTAAGGTATTTGCATAAGCTATCAATTCAGCAGGTGTAGTATTGCCTGCCTTTATTGTTTTTACTGCATCCGAATAATTATAATGTGCTTCAATTTTCTGAACAGTTGTATTGTTGATTAAAGAGTCGTTTGATTTAGCTGTATTTGGTGTTGATGTGGTATTGCTAAGGGTAGTGTTGTTAACTGTTGTATCATTTTCAATAGAAGTCATGTCATTCTCCCTGCTTCTATCTTGTAAACAGGATACGAATGCAAACAAAACAAAAATGACCAGTAGAACACGCATAATTTTATTACGGCAAAAATCTCTCCATCCTTTCTTATAATATTATCAATCGTTACACCGGTAATCAAAAAGTATAAGATAATGGACTTGTCTCCCCCGCTCTGGTACTTCAAAATCATTACATACTTATTTATTGCACACTGATGAATACTTTTCTCAACAGATGAGGTAGTAAGATGGAACATTTTTTATGTAGTAATACTTCTGTACTTACTATGATTTATATAAAAAATTGATTTATGAGATTTACGGATAAGGTTTGTCTGATAACAGGGGCAGGTTCGGGTATTGGAAAAGCAACGGCATTGCAAATGGCTAACGAAGGTGGTAAAGTATTGGTAATAGATAGAAACCCCGAGGGCGGCAAAGCTACAGTTGACGAAATTACAAATGCAAAAGGTACAGCGCTTTTTAGCCAAACAGATGTAGGTAAAGCTGAAGATATACAACGTGCAGTAGATATAGCTTTGCAAAATTGGGGAAGGATTGATGTTTTGGTTAACAATGCAGCTATGATGACCTTTAAAAAAATTGTCGACCTCTCTATAGAAGAATGGGATATGGTAATGTCAGTTAACCTTCGGTCAGTTTTTCTATTTTGCAAGTTGTGCATTCCTCATATGAGTAAGGGAGCTATTGTAAATATTAGTTCGGTTCATGCACATGCTACTACGGCAAACGTGGTTCCTTACGCAAGCAGTAAAGGTGCAATGGAAGCTTTTAATCGGGGAGTAAGTTTAGAGTATCCGCCTTCCCAACTAAGAATAAATTGTGTTGCCCCCGGTGCCGTAGATACTCCTATGCTTTGGAATAATCCAAATATAAAAAGTGGTAAAGAGGTAATTGAAGGCGCTATAGGTAAACCTGAAGAATTAGCCGCTGCCATTTGTTTTCTCGCATCAGATGATGCGAGTTACGTAAATGGAACTACTCTTATAGTAGATGGCGGAAGACTTGATATTCTATAATTAAATACTCCGGGAATGTTAACGCACGAATTCATGTTTACTACAGGTATTGAAAATAGTTATCCAACTATTGCTTTGCCTGATGGCAGTATAAAGCGAATAGATGAGATGGAAAAAGCAGGCCATTATAAATATTGGCAAAAGGATTTTGAATTAGTGCAAGCTCTAAAAATCCCTTATCTCCGCTATGGTCCGCCGTATTATACAACTCATTTAGGTCCGGGTAAATATGATTGGGAATTTGCTGACATGACTTTTAAACGCCTGAAGGAATTAAATATTACCCCTATCGTCGATTTGTGTCACTTTGGAGTTCCTGATTGGATTGGCAATTTTCAAAATCCGGACTTTCCTGTTTACTTTGTAGAGTACGCAAAAGCCTTTGCAGAACGTTTTCCCGACCTTGTTTATTATACCCCGGTTAATGAGATTTTTATAGCCGCCACATTTTCTGGTTTATACGGTTGGTGGAATGAAAGGCTTACCAGCGAAAAAGCTTTTGTAACTGCTTTAAAACATATGTGTAAGGCAAATGTTTTGGCAATGAAAGCCATCGTTAATGTGCAACCCAATGCTATTTTTATCCAGAGTGAATCTTCGGAGTATTATCATCCAATGAAACCTGAAGCACAGAAAATTGCTAACTTTTTAAACGAAAAAAGATTTTTATCTCTCGACCTTACTTATGGCTATCCTATTTCTGCCAGAATGTTTGAATACCTTCTTAGTAACGGCATGACTGCTGAAGAATATCATTGGTTTGAAGAAAATCAACTTAATGCCAGGTGTATAATGGGTAACGATTATTATGTAACCAATGAACATCTTGTTCGTCCTGATGGAACAACTTCGGCCTCAGGTGAAATTTTTGGTTACTATGTAATCACGCATCAGTATTACAGCCGGTATAAGTTACCAATCATGCATACTGAAACAAACATTTGCGAACCTAATGCTGTACAATGGTTTTATAAAGAGTGGGCCAATGTTCACCAGTTAAAGATGGACGGTGTGCCTGTTGTAGGATTTACCTGGTATAGTTTAACCCACCAGGTGGATTGGGATACTGCACTGCGCGAAGATGCCGGGCGGGTAAATACATTAGGCCTGTACGACTTAGATAGGAATTTAATGCCCGTAGGTCGTGCTTATAAAAAGGTAATTGAACAATGGAGAGATGTTTTAGTGGCAGAAAGCTATGGTTTGAACTTTTAAAAAGTTGTTAGTTTTTATTTACATCCCGTTGTTTTTATCCATTAATTTATCTGCAGCATCCTCGGCATCTTCATGGTTTGCTTCTTCAGGTGAAGGATCTTTTATATATCTTTCGGCTTCGCTACCAGTAGTTTGGTCCGGAATTTCTCTTTCCTGGATGTCTTCCCATTCCGCACTCTGCTCGCTTATGCCTTCTTTTTTACTAACTACCCCAGTTTCTACCTTTTGTCCAATATTACTTGTATTGCTCGGATCAACGGGTGTTTCGTCTTTGCCAGGATGATTTGGATTTGTCAGATGTGCATTTTCTGTAAAACCTTTATTATTATCCATGTAATGATTTTATTAATTTTAAATACTGCTCGAACTTCCAGAACTTACTAATTCAACAGGCTTTGAACCTTTAATCATTGCATCAATTTCCGCCGGTGTTTCAGAAACCTCCAGACCAAATTTTTCTGTAAAAAATAATTGAGTAACTACAACCCCCTCTTTGTTTTGCTTTGCATAATAATACAATACTTGATTTGCATTTACATGAACTGTCGTTCCAGCAAGATCTAATCTTATAATTACAGGTTCCATAATATTCTTTTATAGGTGATATAAAATAATCAGGCCATAACGCTATTGTTTACATCAGTTTCAAAATTAAAAGCACTGAATAATTTTCTAAGTTTTTACAGTTTGTTATGCTTCTTTATACCTACATCATTTATTTTACTCTGAAAATCACTAATTTAGAGAGTTATATTTTGATGGATAAAAAACATTATTTTGAATTTTAGAGATTTTGGATTTGATGATCGCCTTGTGGAAGGAATAGATGCAACAGGATATGACACTGCAACCCCTGTACAGGAGCAAGTAATTCCATTAATACTTAAAGGCAAAGATATTATTGCATCTGCCCAAACAGGCACTGGTAAAACTGCTGCTTTTTTACTTCCACTAATAAATAAAATTATCTCCGCCGGAGATAGTGACCATATTAATGCTTTAATAATCGTTCCTACAAGGGAATTGGCAATACAGATAGCTGAAAACCTTGAAGGCTTATCTTATTTCACTCCGATTAGTTCTCTTGCCGTGTATGGTGGCGGTGACGGGGCTTCTTTTGTACAGGAAAAACAAGCTTTATCTAAAGGTGCAGATATAGTAATTTGTACACCAGGACGAATGATAGGTCATTTAAATAATGGTTATGCAAAATTCAAAAAACTCGAATACCTTGTTTTAGATGAAGCCGATAGAATGCTGGATATGGGTTTTAACGATGACATTATGAAGATTATTTCTTTTCTACCCGCAAAAAGGCAAAACCTTCTTTTTTCAGCTACTATGCCTTCTAAAATAAGGGACCTTGCAAAAAAAATTCTTCACGAGCCTGTAGAAATTAATATTGCCCTTTCAAAACCCCCGGAAAAGGTTAAGCAGGAAGCATTTGTTATATATGATGCTCAAAAACTCCCATTAATCAAATATTTACTGAAGGCACAAGATTATAGAAGCGTGTTAATTTTTTGTTCTAAAAAGCATACAGTTAAAGAACTAACAAGGGATTTAAAAAGGTCCGGGTTTTCTATAGATGAGATCCATTCAGATTTAGAACAGGATATTCGTGAACGTGTTCTATCGAGTTTTACTAATGCACGCTTAAAAATATTGGTAGCTACAGATATACTTTCAAGGGGAATACATATTGATAATATTGAGCTGGTTATTAATTACGATGTACCGAATGATGGAGAGGATTATGTCCACCGAGTAGGCCGGACAGCGAGGGCTGAAGCTGAAGGAAAAGCTTTCACTCTAATTAATGAACGGGAACAAAGAAAATTTGCTGCGATAGAATCTTTGATCGGAAGAACGATTGATAAAGGAACAATACCTGAACAATTAGGTGAAACCCCTATCTATAATCCGTCAATTAAGCAACAGAAAAATAAAAATTTCAGACCTTTTAAAGCTGCAAGAAAATAAAAGTAATTGATGAACAATATCTCACCTTCCCATATATACCATAAGTATTTGAACATCACTTGGATTAACCCCGCTTATCCTGCTTGCTTGTCCTAATGTTCTCGGTTTTATTTTGATAAACTTCTGGCGTGCCTCATTTGAAAGAGAGATGATTTTCTCATAATTAAAACTGTCAGGAATGATCAATTCCTCTAATTGACTCATTTTCCGCACCAGTTCCTTCTCTTTACTGATATATGTGTCATATTTCACCTGCACTTCTGCTTGTTTCAGAGTTTGAACATCGAAAGGATTAAGAGCTAAAGATAAATTGGCTGACGTATTTAAGATTTTATTTAAATCAACATCCGGTCGTAACAATAACTGAGATAGTTTTTGTTTTTGAGCTATTGGAGCAGATCCTATGCTCTCCAGGTACTTATTAATTTCATCAGGCTCAATTGCGTACACTTTCATTATTTCCTTAATCTTCTCTACTCCCTCTCTCTTTGTGCTTACTTTATCCATTCTTTCCTGCGAGGCAAGTCCTATTTTGTAACTGCATTCTGTCAATCTTAGATCTGCATTGTCTTGTCTCAATAATGTTCTATACTCAGCCCGACTTGTAAACATCCTATAGGGCTCATCAGTCCCCTTACTAATTAAGTCATCAATTAGTACCCCAATGTACGCCTCGCTTCTTTTTAAAATGAAAGGCTCTAACTCTTTAGCCTTTTGATGTGCATTTATGCCTGCAATTAATCCCTGGCATGCAGCTTCCTCATATCCGGTGGTTCCATTTATCTGACCAGCAAAAAATAGATTCTCAATTTGCTTCGTTTCCAGAGAATACTTCAACTGGGTAGGTGGAAAATAATCGTATTCTATGGCATATCCCGGACGAAACATTTTGCAGCTTTCAAATCCAGGTACCATTTTCAAAGCTTTATGTTGAACTTCTTCTGGTAATGAGGTCGAAAAACCATTTACATAAATTTCTACGGTACTAAAGCCTTCAGGTTCCACAAATAACTGGTGCCTGTCTCTTTCTGCAAACCTGTTGATCTTATCCTCTATACTTGGGCAATATCTTGGCCCTACCCCTTCAATTCGGCCCTGATACATAGGACTTTTATCAAATCCCGTCTTCAATATATCATGCACTTTCTGGCTTGTATGAGTAATATGACAACTTCTTTGCTCATTAACAGCTATTTTCTTCGTGTCTAAATACGAAAATCCTATAATCTCCTCATCGCCTTTTTGTTCCTCCATCTTATCATAATTCAAACTTCTTCCGTCAATTCTGGGTGGAGTACCGGTTTTTAACCTATCACTTTCAAATCCAAACTCTACCAACTGTTCTGTTATACCTGTAGAAGCTTTTTCTGCCATTCTTCCCCCTCCAAATTGCTTCTCACCAATATGAATGACCCCATTTAAAAAAGTGCCACTTGTTATTACTACAGATGCGCTTAAAATTTCATGTCCAAGTCCTGTTATTACCCCGATCGCCTTATTGTTCTTTATAATAATAGATCTTACATTATCCTGATAAAAATCAACATTAGGAGTCCTCTCTAACATTTCCCTCCACTTAGTTGCAAATAACATTCTATCACTTTGTGCCCTGGGACTCCACATAGCAGGACCTTTACTTCTGTTAAGCATGCGAAATTGGATTAAGCTTTCATCTGTCACAATTCCGCTATAGCCTCCTAAAGCATCTATTTCTCTAACGATTTGCCCCTTTGCAATTCCACCCATTGCCGGATTACAACTCATTTGAGCAATTGTCTGCAAATTCATCGTTATAAGCAGCACTTTACTTCCCAGATTAGCTGCTGCTGCTGCTGCTTCGCTTCCTGCGTGCCCTGCTCCTACTACAATTACATCATACTCCTGAAACATTGGTAATATTTATTACAAAGTTATTTTACTAATCCTTTATTAATCCTTCTAATACTACTGTTTCACGTGAAACAATATTAAAGGCTTTGGTTGCAGGAGAAATCTTGTACTACCATTAAATAATTATTTGGATAGGTAGAAATACCAATGCCCATTTCGGTAAAAGAAGGGCTTAATAATGCAAGCCGATGCCCTACATCCGGAACCCCCTGATCAATGTACAGAAGCACTAAAGCTAATACGGCATTCTGCGGACCAAAACTTATATTCTCACCTGCACACCTTTGAATATTTGCTTTTTGAACCCTCGCTTGAAATGTACTTCCATTGGGAGAAGTATGAGAAGGAGATGCTTTTTTACTTGCCAGGGAATTAGCGTGATCTTGAGCAATATTCAACAACGCAGTATTAGGCTTCAAAAAAGGCAAAGCGTTAATTGAATAAAGATCTTTTTTTAAACTTGTGGTATATTGACTTTGAACTTCCGGATATACTTTTATAAATGGAGCCACGACACTGTCCCAGAAGCGTTTTGGATTAGAACGACTATAATTAGTCCAATAGAACCATTCTGTTTGATATGAAGTTAATGAGGGATTATTAGAGTAAGACTTCATAAACTGTTCAACCTTGTAGTCTCGCGCTGGAAGAGCAGGAAAGGGCCTAATATCCATTTTTATTGAACCGGAATGTTGAGCGCAAAGAGTAGCAGGGAAAAGGAAAGAAAGAAGAAGAAAATGTTTCACGTGGAACTGTTTTTTAATTGTTCATCAAATAACGACAAGTAGTGCTCTTCTTTTTGCCTCATAATTGTTATTTCACTTTTCTTTTTATCCTTATACCCACACAAATGTAAGGCACCATGAAACATCACCCGGAGAAGTTCGTCTTTAAGAGATATTTGATATGCCCTGCCATTATCCTTTACCCTTTCAACACTTATATATACTTCACCTATTATTTCTTCTGTACTCTCTGATAAATTAAAGGTTATAGTATCTGTAAGAGTGTTATGCCTTAAATATTTTAGATTAATACCAAGCAAATAATCATCAGTAGTGAAAACATACGTCAAAGCAGAAAGGCTTTTCTGCTCCTTTTTAAATAACTGTACAATAAAGGACTTAAGAAGCCCTTTATTAGAAAGCGGCACAGAAGGTATATCAGCAGAATAGAATTTTATTAATGCCATTAAATGATGGTTACATTAGACGGCAAGTAAGTTATACATTTACTTTGTTGAAGAGACACGAAATGAAAAGATTATCCGACATTAGAATTGGCAAAACTGTAGTGATACATTCTTTTGATAAAGACGACATCTTCATTAAATTAATGGAAATGGGTTGCATTCCAGGAGAAAAGGTGAAAATAGAACAAGTAGCTCCATTAGGAGATCCTATCTCAATTTCTGTTTCCGGGTACATCCTAAGCCTCCGCCTTAATGAAGCAGAAAAGATAATTGTAGAAGAACTATAATTTTGGGTAATGCAAATTGGTCTCTATTTCGGTTCTTTTAATCCAATTCATATTGGCCATTTAATTATTGCCAGTTTTATTGCAGATAATACAAAATTAGAACAAGTTTGGCTCGTTGTATCTCCCCAAAATCCTTTAAAAAAACCAACGGGCTTATTAAATGAATACCATAGACTTCATCTCGTACAAGTAGCAGTAGAAGATGATCCTTTATTGAAATGGTCAGACATAGAATTTAGGCTTCCAAAACCTTCTTATACTATTGATACACTAGTACACTTATCAGAAAAATATCCAAAGCATGAATTTTCTATAATAATAGGGTCGGATAGCTATATGAATCTACACAAATGGAAAAATTCCGATGTCATTAAAAGAGAATATGACATTTATGTTTATCAAAGGCCTGGGTTTATAGTAAAAACAGAATCTCCGAAAATATATTCTTTAAAGGCTCCTTTACTTGATATTTCCGCAACTGAAATAAGGGAAGCAATTAAAAAAGGGAAATCTATACGCTACTTAGTACCGAACAATGTACTAGATGAAATAGTAAAAAGCAATTACTATAAATCAAGTTTATAATAACCATCCGAACAGCAGGAAAATAATTACAATGAAAGGGGATGGAACCTTAGTGAAAACTAACAACCCTACAGTAAGTAAAAATGCAATTAAGTAAGACCAATTAATAGGAGCAGAAATAGAAATAAATAAAAGAACGGTTGCTGCCCACATTATACCTACAACTACCGCATTAATTCCTTCCATAGCCCTAAATACCATTACATGCTGTTTCAGTTTATTCCAAATCGGATAAAAAAATAGCACTAAGAGTAAACTCGGTAAAAAAATAGCCACTGCACCGATTATACATCCTAATATTTGATAGGTTAGTCCCATGGGTTGCAAAACCATACCTCCTATAAATGCAGCTATCGAAAAGATGGGACCAGGAAACGCTTGAACCATCCCCGCACCTGTAAGAAAATCTTCAGCACTTAAATAACGTGTTTTGGATCTTAACACATATTGCTCGAACATCATAGGAATTAAAACTCCTCCTCCTCCAAATACAAGACTTCCGAAACGATAGAAGTTTTCAAACAAGTTAACGGGCTTTCTCAATTCCCATTGATTTATTCTTGCTATTTCGCTTAGCACACCAGCTAAAAGAAATATCAGCAAAAATAGCCATAGATTACTCCAGTTAATTGGCTTAGGCTTTTCAATAAAGTTTGGAATTCTTTTACTACTAAAATTGCTAATTACCCCACCAACTAAAATCAGGCTTGGAAAAACCCACGGAGATTTGATAAATATAGTTACTATGAATGCACCTATCATTATGAAAAAAGTAGCCTGATGTTTTATGAAAATTCGAAGACTCTGAAAAGCAGAATAAGCAAGAAACCCTACGGCCATAGGTTGAATGAATCTAAAAACACTGGCCCTAAATGTTTGATTATGAATATGATATAAAACAAAGCTTAGTGCTCCCATTAATATACACGCCGGTAATATCCAAATTAATAGAGTTACAGTTGCTAACCAGATTCCTCCCCGTTTATAGCCTATTAAAGTAATAATCTGGCTACTGCTGGCCCCAGGCAGCAACTGCACAAAAGCGTTCAACTCCATCAACTCTTCTTCCGAAATATACCTTTGCTTTTGAACAAACAATTTATGCATCCGAACTAAATGCATCTGCGGGCCACCAAAAGCAGTAAGACTGTGAATTAATACAGTTTTTAAATATGTTATATGACGAATTAAGACCAATAGGCCTAAGAATTATTTAATGAGCTATATTCAAAAATTTACTTTTTTAGGCCAATTTCTCTTAGCCTTTCATCTAAATATTCTCCTGCAGTAGCATCAGGATAAGCTTTAGGATGATTTTCATCAATACAACTTTCAAGACATGCTAAACTCATTTCACTTCGCGGATGCAGAAAAAAAGGCATGGAAAAGCGTGAGGTATGCCATAGTTCTTTTGGTGGATTAACCACACGGTGTGTTGTACTAAGCAGTTTATTATTTGTAAATCGTTGTAACATGTCTCCCACATTTACAACAATTTGCTCTGGTAGCGAAGTAACTCCAACCCATTCATTCTGTTTTGTAAGTATCTGTAATCCATCGGCACTTGCTCCTACTAATAAAGTAATTAGGTTTATATCTTCATGTTGCTCTGCCCGTATAGCACTTTGGGGCTCCTTTGTTATCGGTGGATAATGAATGCAACGCAAAATGCTATTACCGTTGTGAACATTCTTGTCGAAAAAATGTTCATCAAGGCCTAAATACAAGGCGATAGCTTGTAATAAAGCAGTACCGCTCTTTTGAAAATTTTTATATGCTTCATAAAGTGTTTGATTAAAACCTTCAACTTCATCAACTTTTACATTTTCAGGATATTCGGATTTAATCGGATCATCATCCTCAACATTCTGTCCGTATTGAAAAAATTCTTTAAGATCAGGAGCTTCACTTCCCTTGGCGTGTTCACGACCGAAACTTGTATATCCTCTTTGACCGGCCAAACCGCGGATCTCATATTCCAGTTTTCTTTCTGATGGCAACGAAAAAAACTGCTGAACATACTCGTACAAGTTTGAAATTAGCGCATCAGGCACGCCATGATTTTTTACAGCTACAAAGCCTACTTCTTCATAGGCTTTTCCTAACTCTTGTACAAAAGCAGCTTTGCGTACAGGATCACCACTTAAAAATTCGGCAAGATCTACTACAGGAATTGACATAGACATTAATAATTTAATATAAAGAATTATTATAATGAATAATCTTCAGAAAAATACAAAAAATTTGGTGGATCGTTTCAACAAATACTTATAATAAGAAATGCAGGAATTGGCATTTCCTATTACCATTAGATATATTGGGCACCATATTAATTACCGTATTCACTCAAAAACTTTATTCTCATTATTTTAAGCTGATCCCACTCATATCCGCCATCTGCCAATTCTTCCTGCGCCACTTCTAAAGACGAAGTTTCACAACTTCGGAAATAATCAATGATTTCGTCCTGCTCGTCTTCATCAAGCATATCATCTATTGCATAGCTTAGATTAAGTTTAGTACCGCTTGCTACAATGGTTTCCATCTCTTCTAATAAAGCATCAAGCTTTAAGTCTTTGGTTTTCGCTATCGTTTCCAGTGGTATTCTTTTATCAACGTTCTGAATAATGAAAATTTTATTACTGCTTTTATTAGCAACACTCTTCATAACAAAATCGTCGGGCTTTTCTATATCATTCTCTTCAACATACTTCGTTATCAACTCAACGAAAGGCTTACCATATTTTAGTGCTTTGCCCACACTAACCCCCTGCACTTTTTCAAGCTCTTTTAAAGTTGTAGGGTATAATGTTGCCATATCCTGTAGAGAGTTTTCAAGGAACAATACAAACGGGGGTAATCCCTTCTTTTTTGCTTCTTTTTGGCGAAGTTCTTTCAGCATCGAATACAACTTTTCATCTGCTGCTGCCCCTTGTGCAGTGTGTGTTTCTGCTTCTTCATCATCTTCCGCATTAGCATCTTCAAATTTGTTGTTCAAAACAATCTTGAAACTAGCAGGTTTTTTTAAAAATACTTCGGAAGCTGGTGTGAATTTCAATAAACCGTATTCCTCAATGTCCTTCTTGATAAGGTTCTCTAATAACATCTGGCGAATAAGGCTGTTCCAGTAATGCTCATCTTCGTTTTTTCCAATTCCAAACTCAGGTATTTTATTGTGATGATACATTTGATTTTGTGGCGAAAGTTTACCCATTAAAATACATACAACATAATCAATTGAAAACCGTTCATCGACTGCTTTAACCACTTTCAAAACTTTTACAACATTTTCTTTTGCCTCAATCTTTTCTTTTGGCGTACAGTTATCGCATCCTCCTGTTCCAGCGCATTTACTTGTATCCCAGTCTTCCCCAAAATAATGGAGTAGAATTTTACGACGGCAAACACTGCTTTCTGCATAGCTGACCGTTTCATTAATTAACTGTGCGCCTACTTCCCTTTCGCTTAAAGGCTTATCCCTCATCAGATGCTCAAGCTTTGAAACATCTTTGTGAGAATAGTAAAGAATGCATTTTCCTTCCATTCCATCCCGGCCTCCACGACCTGTTTCCTGGTAGTAATTTTCTATACTTTTAGGTATATTATAATGAATTACAAATCGTATATCCGGTTTATCTATCCCCATTCCAAATGCTATTGTCGCAACAATAACCTGTGTATCTTCTTTCAAAAATTTGTCCTGACGTTCTGCCCTAAGCTTCGAATCCAAGCCGGCATGATATGCAACAGCTTTAATTTTATTGGCTACTAAAATTTCTGCAAGTTCTTCTGTAGTTTTTCTATTTAGTGTATAGATAATACCGCTCTTACCCTGGTTTTGAGATATGAAGCGAACAATACTTTTAATCGTCTGATCTTTCTTAATCTTTGGCTGAACCTCGTAATAAAGATTTGGCCTGTTAAAAGAAGAAATGAGAATTGAAGGGTTACGCAGGCCAAGATTTTTAAGAATATCGCTTTGAACTTTAGGTGTTGCTGTGGCTGTAAGGGCAATAATTGCAATATCAGGATTTACAGTAATCATCATTTCCTTCAAACGGCGATACTCAGGCCTGAAGTCGTGACCCCATTCTGATATACAATGAGCTTCATCTACTGCAAAAAAAGAAATATTTAAATCGCTGAAAAAATCAAGGTTATCTTGTTTGGTTAATGTTTCGGGAGCGACATACAAAAGTTTTGTTCTGCCACTTATAAGATCAGATTTTACTTCACGTTCCTGAGCCTTTGTAAGCGACGAATTGAGAAAATGCGCCACATGGTCTTTTTCACTATATCCTCGTATAAGGTCAACCTGGTTTTTCATTAATGCTATTAACGGACTTACTATTATTGCGCATCCCTCCATTAATAAAGCAGGCAATTGATAGCAGAGACTTTTACCACCACCGGTTGGCATTATTACAAAAGTATCCTTACCGCTTAGCAAATTATTAATTGCTTGTTCCTGTGTTCCCTTGAAGCTATCAAAACCAAAAAAATCTAAAAGAGCTTTATGTATATTGTAAGAATGTTCTGCTTCAACTGTTTCTACTTTACTTACTTCATTTACTTTGTTAGATACCGGCTTTGTAGCCGTTTTTTTTATTGCTGTAGTTTTTTTTGATGTATTAGTTACCATTTTTTCTATAATTCATTACCACCTCTCAGGCAGTTTTATTTGTTTCTAAAGATATAGATATAATAAAAAAAGCTATCATTCAAATTTCCGTGTACAGCTTTTTTTGGTTAACGAAGTTAACAATTGAGCTTTGTTATAAAAATCCACTTCTGTTAAAGTTTAGATTAGAAGAGCGGTTACGCACATCTAAACTATTGTTTCTTAATAGCGTGGTACTAATTTTTGCACCCTTTTTAACTTGTCCACATCAAATATTACAATGTACTTTTGCACCCCAATGAGGGAGAGCATAATTAAATTAGCCATAAAAACCATTCAATCCGAAGCCGATTCGATAGCTGGCCTTGTAAATTTTATTAATAAAGATTTTGAGGATACTGTAACCTTAATCTTAAACTGCCGGGGAAGATTAATTATTAGCGGAGTAGGTAAAAGCGGCATTATTGCTCAGAAAATAGTTGCAACACTTAACAGCACCGGTACACCTGGTTTATTTATGCATGCTTCAGATGCCATTCATGGAGACCTTGGGATGATACAAAAAGAAGATGTGGTAATGTTGATAAGTAAAAGCGGAGAAAGCCCAGAAATAAAGCTTCTTATTCCTTTAATTAAAAATTTCGGAAATCTGCTTATAGGCATGGCCGGTAATAATCAATCGTATCTCTCTAAGAATTCTGATTACTTTTTAAATACTTCAGTTGGGAGCGAAGCTTGCCCACACAACCTGGCTCCAACCAGCAGTACTACCGCCCAATTGGTTATGGGTGATGTTTTAGCGGTTTGCTTAATGCAACTTCGCGGATTTAATGGTAATGACTTTGCCCGTATTCATCCCGGAGGAAATTTAGGAAAACGATTATATCTTAGGGTGCGAGATTTATTTGCAGGCAACGCAAAACCTATGGTTGATCCCTTAGCAGGTTTAAAAGAAATAATCGTTGAAATAAGTGCAAAACGATTAGGAGCTACCGCAGTAATATCCGATACCGGAAAAATTGAAGGGATAATTACAGACGGAGACCTGCGAAGGATGCTTGAAAAAAACCCGTCGCTTGAGAATATTACTGCGGCAAATATTTCAACCAGTAATCCTAAAACAGTTTTAGCAGAAGAGTTGGCTGTAAATGCGCTGGAAATTTTACGAAAAAACGACATTAGCCAATTAATTGTTGTTGATAATAACAATAATTATTTAGGAATATTACATTTACATGATTTAGTAAGAGAGGGTATCGTGTAAATAATGGTAACATTTAAAATTAAGTTTCAGAGGCTATAATAATATGAATACAAAACAATATGTTGCTATAATGGCCGGCGGAATAGGAAGTCGTTTTTGGCCTAAAAGCAGGGTTGGATTACCAAAACAATTTCTTGATATTTTAAATACGGGAAAAACATTAATCCAAAATACTTACGATCGCTTTGCCCAATTCATTCCTGAAGAAAATATTTTTATTGTTACATCAGAAGAGTATACTTCAATTGTGAAAGAACAATTACCGAAATTGATTGAAGAAAATATTGTTTCGGAACCGTGCAGAAAAAATACTGCTCCATGTATTGCATATATCTCCTTCAAGATCTTGCAATTTAACCCTGATGCAACTCTTATAGTTGCCCCCGCCGACCACCTAATAATGGATACAGCAGCATTTCAACAAACCTGTGAAAGTTCAATAAACTTTGTAGAAAAACATGATGCCTTGATTACGCTGGGGATTAAGCCAACTTATCCAAACACAGGTTATGGTTACATTCAACACGAGCAAGACGCGGTAGAAGAGAATGTATATAAGGTAAAAACTTTTACAGAAAAACCTAACCTCGAGCTTGCTAAAACATTTCTGCTAAGTGGAGATTTTCTTTGGAATGCCGGTATATTCATTTGGAAGGTCAGCACTATAATCGAAATGTTTGAACAGCACCAACCAGAAATGTTCGAAGTGTTTTCAGCAGAAAAAGAAAAATTTAATACCCCTGAGGAGAAAGATTTGATTACGCGAATCTATCCTTTGTGTTCCAGCATTTCTATTGATTACGCCATAATGGAAAAAGCAGACAATGTTTTTGTTATCCCAAGCAGTTTTGGTTGGAGCGATTTAGGTACCTGGACAAGTGCTTACGACAATTTGGAAAAAGATTATTTAGGAAATGCAATCGCCGGCGATAAAGTAATGGTAATCGATGCTACTCAATGCATGGTGTCTGCACCGCATGACCGGTTACTGGTACTGCAAGGCCTTGATGATTTTATTGTAGTAGATACAAGGGATGTTTTATTAATCTGCAAAAAAGAAAAAGAACAGGAAATTAAAGAATACGTTGCTGAAGTAAAAAGAAATGTAGGCGAACAATATTTATAAGTCTGGAAGATCCATTATTAAGGCCATTTGAATGAGCGGCCTTTTTTATACACCTCGGCCAATTTCCCTTTAAAAGCCTACAGACTAATACAATTACTTTAGCCTAACCCTTAATATTACATCAAACTTTTACATTGCTTCGGTTTTTACTGAAATATTTTACCTGCACTTTATTATTCCTTATTCTATCAAATGTGGTTTGGTCACAAATAACGGTAAGCGGCACAGTTTACGATATTACAAAGAAAACACCCATCGAAGCGGTAAGCGTATTGAGCACGTCAGGAAGAGGAACAGTAACAGATTCATTGGGTCATTACAGTATAAACGTTAAAGAAACAGACTCGATTTATTTTTCTTTTTTAAATAAGCCTACTCCAAAATATCCGGTAACAAGCATTCAGAATACGTCAGCTTTCGACATATCTATTTTGAAAAAGATACAGGAACTGCCTACAGTTTTTCTTAAACAACGGAATTACAGATTTGACTCTTTGCAAAATCGTGATGATTATGCAAAAATCTTCAATTACCAAAAACCAGGATTAAGAAGCTCTATGAATACTACTCCCGGTAGTTTCGGTGTTGGATTAGACCTTAATGAATTGATAAACATGTTTAGTTTTAAAAAGAACAAGAGAATGCTATCTTTTCAAAACAGGTTATTGCAACAAGAAAAGGATAATTACGTAAACTATCGTTTTAATAAAGGATTAGTAAAAAAACTGACAGGATTAAATTCACCTGAAATTGACAGCTTTATGGTTCAATTTCGTCCCCCTTACGAGATGACCGTGCAATTGAATGACCTTGAAATTGGACAGTTTGTAATGGAAGCTTTTAAATTTTATCAAAAAGGAATTAGGGTAAATAAAGATTTTTTAAGAAGTTATTGGCAATAAGAAGCAGTTTTTAGGACTTGCAAATTAAAGCTCCAGATTCCACTTTAAAATACTTTCTAATATTCAGGTGTATTTTGCGAACGGGTAAGTTTTTCTACATCAACATCTTCTTTTTTCATTCCACTTTCCTGATTCATAACATCTTCTTTTGCAGGATAATGTGGATATCCCGGAAAGTCCTGATCAATTTTTTGATCCTGCGATTCCTCTACCTCTTTCGGTGTATCTATGGCTTTATCGGGCTTATTTTCTCCTTGTTGTGGTTGCCCTTTATCGTCTGCGGCTTTCTTCTGAGATGTCATAGTTAATTAATTTTCATTCAAATATAAAAAGAATATGCCTCCACTCATTGAAGTTTTAAGAACATGCAATCTGTAACTTTTTATAGCCTATTCTATAATATTAAATAGAGCTTTGTCCTCTACTTAAGTAGAAGTTATAAACATCTATGCACATTTAATAGACAGTAATCCACATCTTACAATCTTATCCATGTGCTTTTAAACATATTTTACTGTGGCAAATTCTATGTAGGACATGGTTAATAAAATTTAATAATATGAAAATTATAAGCACAAAAGTCCATGGAATTCTGGACTATTTAATTTAATGGGGATTATCTTAATAGCTTCTCCATGGTTATTCAACTTTGCTGATGGTGGTGCTAAAATGTGGCTACCACTTATTCTTGGAGCAGGAGCGCTAATCTACAGTATGCTGACCAATTACGAGTTAGGTGTGGTTAAAACATTATCAATGAAAACACACTTAGCATTAGATTTAATGTCCGGCATTTTATTAGCAGCTTCTCCATGGATATTTGGTTTTGCAGATACTGTTTATATGCCTCACCTTATTTTTGGTTTACTGGAAATAGGAGCGTCATTGATGACGAAAACACAGCCGGAAGGAAATTATAAACAAGCAGGTACAACACCTAAATCTGCGTTATAATTCTTTTGAAACTACTGATTGGAGAACTTAAAAAGGGACTTGTTAAGTCTCTTTTTTTATTGTGTATGGCATGCTTTTATAGTTATTTAAGCAATATAAGAACTAATAAGAAACTTTTAGAACCTTGCAAGTTGTATGAAAAAAACTGTAGAAGTACCTGAAAACATGTTTACCGTTGCTCCCGGTGTATGGGGAAGAAAAGATGTTTTTGTTAACTTTTTCATGATTCAAAGTCTTACAGATGATACCTGGATATTAGTTGATGCAGGTTTAAAATGGTCTGCTTCCAAAATAAAGGAAATGGCAGCATACCTGTTTGGAGCAGACAGTAAACCTGCCGCTATTGTATTAACTCATGGCCACTTCGATCATGTGGGATCTGTAGAAAAAATGGCAGATGAGTGGGATGTTTCAGTATATGCCCATCATTTGGAAATACCTTACCTAACAGGGCAATCAGATTATCCGCCACCCGATCCTACCGTTGGAGGCGGTTTAATGGCAACAATGTCATTCTTATTTCCAAAGAGCCCTATTAATATCTGGCGACATATTAAAGTTCTTCCGCCAGACGCCAAAATACCCGCGATGCAAGAGTGGAGGTATATTCATACCCCCGGACATGCTCCCGGACATATTAGTCTTTTTAGAGAAAGCGACGGTGTTTTAATAGTGGGCGATGCCTTCATTACTACAAAGATGGAATCCGCAATGGCGGTGATGATGCAAACGAGGTACTTATCGGGTCCTCCAAAATATTTTACCTACGACTGGCAGGCAGCAGAAAAATCGGTTAAGGAACTGGCAAGCTTACATCCAAAGACTGCTGCTACCGGCCATGGAAAACCTATGCGGGGCCATGAGCTTCAACATTCGCTTAACACACTTGAAAGTCAGTTTTACGAAAAAGCTATTCCCGCTCGTGGCAGGTATGTGCCACATCCTGCTATAACAAACGCAAACGGTGTTGTTTACGTTCCACCAAAAAATAGAAATATTAACCAAACGGCCTGGGAGGTTTTTGGAGTGACCGCCATTATATTTTTCGGTTTGCTTTATTCTGCAAACAAAAAGAAAAAAAGAAGAGTTGCCAACGAGAATTTATTAGATATTGAGTACAACTTTTAAGTGTAGATAACTTCTATTGAAATGGGTGCCGATTTTAAATGTTACTAATTAGGGGATTTTAAGCACAAAAATGGGGGCTATTTTATTAAACCTGCCCATTTTTATAACACATATCCTCCCTATCCTATTAACCCTGCCTTGCGGCTAATATCAAGCATTCTTTCAATTGGCTTTTTTGCTGCTATGCGTAATTGTTCATCCATTATAATTTCAGGGGTTTCGTACTCCATACACAGATACAATTTTTCCAGGGTATTCAGCTTCATATAAGGGCAATCGTTACAGGCGCAACTGTTGTTTGGCGGCGCAGGAATGAAGGTTTTATGAGGGGCTTGTTTTTGCATCTGGTGCAAAATGCCGGTTTCAGTGGCTACAATAAATTCATTGTTGCTGTCAGTTACTGCATATTTAAGCAATTGAGTAGTACTTCCAATAAAATCTGCTAAGCGAAGAACAGGCTCTTCACACTCGGGGTGAGCAATAACTTTTGCATTGGGGTGACGAACCTTTAGCCTGGTTATTTTTTCCATGCTGAAGATTTCATGGACCATACATGCCCCGTTCCAAAGAAGCATATTTCTGCCGGTCTTTTTATTTAGAAAGCTTCCCAAATTTTTATCTGGGGCAAATATTATCTTCTGATCTTTTGGAAGGCTGTTTAAAATTGCTTCTGCATTGCTGCTGGTACAAATAATATCGCTTAATGCTTTTATCTCTGCTGTACAATTAATATAACTTATTACAATATGATCAGGATGTTTTTCTTTAAACGCCTGAAACTCTGCAGCGGGTGCGCTATCGGCCAAAGAACAACCCGCCTTTAAATCAGGAAGAACTACTTTTTTAGTCGGATTTAAAATCTTTGCAGTTTCTGCCATAAAATGGACCCCGGCAAAAACGATCATATCAGCATTGGTAGTTTGGGCTTTTTGGGCAAGTCCTAGGCTGTCACCTAAAAAGTCTGCTACATCCTGTATATCCGGTTCCTGGTAATAATGCGCAAGCACGATTGCATTTTTTTCTTTTTTCAATCTTTCAATCTCTGCAAACAGATCCATGTTAACAT
>MWVV01000064.1_pt1 | contig 38704 bp, 34 predicted proteins | sample 1047281 | NCBI WGS metagenome assembly MWVV01 (sample SAMN06349986, study PRJNA376086) | soil metagenome | isolation source: PT-2 sample Antarctic (ecotone) soil | place: Antarctica | collected 2015-01-13 | reverse complement strand
ATTTTAGCGGGAACCGTTACGGTTAACGAAGTTCTCTACACGCACGGCATCGCGCAGACGCCCTGGGGCGGCTTTAAACAAAGCGGTTACGGCAGAACGCACGGCAAGATAGGTTTAATGGAACTCGTCGCGCCGCAGCACATTCACGTCAATCAATTTTTGCTGACGCCCGATGTCTGGTGGTTTGGATATTCTAAAAACGCGATCGAGACTTTTCGCGGAATGGCGCGTTATTTTTCCAGCGGCTCGCTCCGCCAGACATTCAAACTCGCGCCGCAGATGCTGAAACGGATCAAAGAACTGCGCAAAAAATAATTTCGCTTTATTCTTGATTTTCACCGTTCATCTGTTTTCTCAACTGCTCGATAAATGAGCGGATGGCGGTCGTTTCGGTGCTGTCGGGAAAATCTCTGAGAAAATCTTCGTAAACGGCAATCGCTTTTTTAAATTCTTTCATCTGCTCGTAAACTAAGCCGAGAAATTGATAGATAACCATCGCGTCGGGTGCGCCGGAGAGTTGCGCAGAGGCAGTTTTCAGATGCCCGGCGGCAAGCAGGTAGTTTGCCTTTTCGTTTTCAAAATCTCCCGCACCGGCAAAACCTTCCGCTTTATCTTTATAAAATAAACCCAAACCGGTGTAGGCTTCAGGCTGAAAGCCTCTGCCTTCGGCGATGGAACGCTTAAAGGCGGCGACGGCTTTTTCGTCGTTACCTTCGGATACATAAATTCTTCCTTCAACCGCTGAGGCTTCCGCATAGCCGGGACGAAGTTTTCGTGCTTGTTTGACGGCTTCGAGCGCCTTGTCAAAATTGCTTTGATCGGCACGGACACGCGCCAAACCGAGAAACGCTTCGGCGTATTTCGGACGCAGGGCGATGGCTTTTTCATACATCTCAACCGATTTTTCCCGGCTGCTGGAAGTCAATTTTTCGGCTTGCTGAAAAGCTATTTCGGCTTCGTCGGTGGTTTTGACAAGCGCAATTTTTAATTCACCTTTCTGAGTGGGCAGCAGATTTTGCGAAATTTCCCGGAATCCTTCGGCACGCAGGCGCAAAGTATGTTTTCCGTTTGAAACAGATTTAATCGTTAATTTTCCGCTTTCGCCAGTTGCGCCGCGCCGAATATTATCGAGCCAGACAACAGCATTTGGTTCGCTGACAACGGTTATTTCTCGCGCCTGACCGGGCGGCGAGTTTTTCTTCTGCGCAGCAATTACGCTGATTGACAGAAAGATTACCGCCAGACAAAATGATAACCCGGTGAAGGTTTGGTAGAATTGATTTTTTAGTAAGATTTTCATTTCTTTAATAAATTTTAGGTTTAGGGATAATATACAATTAAGCCGCAAAATAGCCAACATTATTTTATTCATCAGCCGGAACTTGATTTTTTGGCAGGTCAATTTATAATTAAGTGTTTGCGGCAGGGTAGCTCAGCTGGTTAGAGCGACGGATTCATAACCCGTAGGTCGCGTGTTCAAGTCACGCTCCCGCCACCACTTTCAGACGGCAGGTTTTGCAGCCTGCCGTTTTATTTTTGCCCGGAAAAAAGTATTATTTGGTTGTTATGAAATTTCGGTTTTTAATTTTCGCGACGCTTTATTTAATGAATTCAATAATTTATGCCCAATCAGCTAAGGATTTGGCGAGCGCTTGGGAAAACGGGCACGTCTCAAAGATTTTTCCTTCTGAAGTTCGCCACGCTGATTTGAAAAAATATCTCGGACAGCTCAAGAATATTGGGTTAAAAGTCGGAGAAGTCGGAAAATCTTTCGGCGGGCGTGAAATTTATCAAGTTGAATTCGGCACGGGCGCGACGCGCGTCTTTATGTGGTCGCAGATGCACGGCGATGAACCGACGGCAACCAGCGCGCTTGTCGATATGTTTGCTTACCTGCAGAAAAACCGTGATAAAAAATGGATTAAGGAAATAGAAGAAAAATTAACGATTCGCGCCGTTCCGATGCTTAACCCGGATGGAGCGGAACTTTTTCAGCGTTTTAACCTGCAAAATATTGACATTAACCGCGACGCGAGGGCGCTTGCCACGCCCGAAGGTCAGCTTCTTAAAAAGCTGCGCGACGAATGGTCGCCGGAGATTGGTTTTAATCTGCACAATCAAAATTCTTTGACAACCGTCGGGCGGACAAGCCGGCAGGCGACAATTTCGTTTCTCGCCGTTCTCGGAAATGCCGAAGGCAAATCAAATGAAGGTTATTTTCGCAACAAACGTCTGATTTCGGTAATGAAACTCGCTCTTGACGATTTTATCAAAGGAAACATCGGACGTTACGACGACACTTTTAATCCGCGTGCGTTCGGCGATATGTTTTCAAATTGGGGAACGCCTGTGATTTTGATTGAAACCGGCGCCCTTCACGGCAGGGACGAAATGTTTTTAACGAAATTAAACTTCGTTGCGTATCTTTCCGCTCTTAAAGCCCTGGTTGAAGGAAGTGAGAAAAAAATGAATTCGAGTATTTATGATAATTTGCCTTTTAACAGTTCGGACAGAATTTTTAACGTGATTTTTCGGCAGGCGAATATTATTAATTTTAATGAAAGCGGCAAATCTTTTATGGCTGATGTTGGAATAAACAAAGAACGCCGCCGCGCCCGGATGCCCGCGCCGACTTATGTCCGCGAAATTGGCGATCTGACGTCTTACAATGGTTTGGAAGAATTTGACGCGCGGGAATTTTACCTTATTCCGCCGGGCGGTCAGTTGCGAATTGGTCTGGGCGGCGAATTTCTTTTTTACAAAAAGGAGCGCAAAATTGATTGGACAATTAAAGATTTAAAAAAAACTTTTCCGCCTGATGCTGTTTTCAGCGATGGAAAATGGATAAAGGGAGCAAAACTTTTCGCGAAAAAGTAATAGAATACTGAAAAGGATTGGAGAGCCTGAAAGTTTTACAATCCAAAGTCCAAAATCTTAAATCCAAAATTGAAATGCTGAGTCTGCTCAAAATCAAAAATATCGCGCTGATTGACGAAATCGCCATCGAATTTTCCGGTGGTCTGAATCTTCTGACCGGAGAGACAGGTTCGGGAAAGTCAATTATTGTCGATAGTTTAGGCGCTCTGACAGGCGAGCGTATTTCTTCGGATTTGATTAAAGAAGGTGAAAAAACGGCACAAATCGAAGGTCTGTTTAATGTTTCAAATACGGCTCTTCTGCGTGAGACTTTGGTGGAAGGTGGCATCGAGGTTGAAAATTTGGGAGAAGTTGACATTATAGTCAGACGCGAACTTGCTGCCGGCGGCAGAAACCGAATTTTTGTTAACAATCAACTGGCAACTCAATTTTTTCTAAAAAAAATTGGCGCGTTTCTCGTCGATATTCACGGGCAGGGCGAACAGGCAACGCTTTTTAATGCGGCGACTCATCTGGAAATGCTTGATAGATTTGCGAATCTGCAAAACGAGCGTGAGAATTTGACAAAAAAATACCGGGAACTCGCGGAAATTCAGCGTGAGATAAACAATCTGCGCGATGACGAAGCGCAGAAACTTCAGCTGCTCGACATTTTGCAGTTTCAGGTTGAAGAAATAAAAAAGGTCAATCCGCAGACGGGCGAGAACGAATCTCTGGACGAGGAAAAACGCCGTTTGAATAACGTCGAAAAACTTTCGACACTAAGCGAAGAAGCCTACGCGCTGCTTTACGAGAACCAGGAATCAACTGTCGCCACGCTCGAAAAAGCCAGTCGTAAAGTAACGGAACTCGGCGAATTTGAATCCACATTTCGAGATTATTTTGAAAGTTTGCAAACGGCGCAGGCGGTTCTGGAAGATTTGGCGATTTTGGTTAGAGATTTTCGCAATCGCCTGGAATTTTCGCCTGAAAGACTCGAAGAAATTGAAAATCGACTGTCGGAGATTTCGCGTCTGAAACGGAAATACGGCGGCACGCTCGAAACTGTTTTGCAGCATTTGCAGGAGTCGGAAGAACGCCTGAAAAACATCGAAACTTTTGAGGAGCGCAAAGAAGAATTGCAAAAAAAACTTGCTTCAGCGCGCATCGCATATTTGAACATCGCCATCGAGATTCACGAAAAAAGAACAAAAGCGGCGCGGAAGTTTGAAAAGGAAGTAGAAATTAATCTGAAAGCCGTGGCGCTCGAAAAGGCGCGATTTGAAGTAAGAGTTGACGCGCCGGACGAAAAGGATTTGCGCGACGAAACGAATGTTAAAAGATTGACGGCGAAAGGTTTTGATACGGTGGAATTTTATTTTTCAGCGAACGTCGGTGAATCCGTTAAACCACTGACGAAAGTCGCTTCCGGCGGCGAAGCCTCGCGCTTAATGTTAATTTTGAAAACGACTGCGAAATCAAACGAAGCGGAAAAGTCGGTGGTGTTTGATGAGATCGATACGGGAATTGGCGGACGAGTCGCCGAAGCGGTCGGACTGAAATTAAAAGAGTTGTCCGGCAGCCAGCAAGTTTTGTGCGTCACGCATCAGCCGCAAGTCGCGTCTCTCGCCGATCATCATTATTTGGTCGAAAAGGAAACCGACGGCAAAAAAACAACGGTCGGAATGCGCGCGTTAAGCGAAAGCGAAAAAATCGAAGAAATCGCGCGAATGCTGACGGGCGCGCAAATTACTGAAACCGCCAGACGGCACGCGAAAGAAATGTTGAGCGCGGCACGGTGAGAAAAGAATGCGAAATTCAAAATTAAATATCGAAAATGCAAAATTAAAGAACTGATATTTCGTGTCCTTTGTTTCTCTTGTGGATAAATAAATTTATGGAAGCTGAAATTTTAGCTGAAGTCGTTCGCGGCGCGACAATCGAATCGATTCATCGCGGGCATCTGATTGTCGTTGAAGGCAACGGCGAAACTGTGGCGCAAATCGGTAATCCCGAAACGATCACATTCTGGCGTTCATCAGCTAAACCTTTTCAGGCGATACCTTTTTTGTTAAACGGCGGCGCGAAGCGATTTGAGTTTTCCGAAAAGGAAATCGCGCTGGCGTGCGGCTCGCATTCGGGTGAAAGTTTTCATGTGGCAACGGCTGAAAAAATGCTTTTCAAGGGTGGTTTTTCAGAGTCTGATTTGCAGTGCGGCAGGCAAGTTCCATTTGATGAAAAAACGTGGAAGCAAATGATCAAAAACGATGTCGAACCGACGCCGTTGCACAACAATTGTTCGGGCAAACACGCGGCGATGCTGGCTTCTGCCAGACACACGGGCGCGGACATCTTGACTTACTATCATTTGGAAAATCCTGTGCAGCAAAAGATTTTAGAATTAATTTCACACGTCTCGGGCATTGCGAAAGAACAAATAAAAATCGGCATTGACGGCTGCGCTCTGCCAACTTTCGCTCTGCCGATTCGGGCAATGGCGCGTTCGTTTGCCAGTCTGGTTTGTTATCCATCTTCATTTGATGAAAATTTGCGGGCAGCGAGTCAGCGAGTCGTTTCGGCGATGATGGATTACCCGGAAATGATCGGCGGAACAGATCGGCTCGACACTTTGATTATGCAAGCCGCACCTCATAAATTAATTTCAAAAATTGGCGCGGAAGGCGTTATGACGGCGGCGGTTTTGCCGAATGAAAAATGGAAAACCGGTTTGGGCATTGCCTTTAAGATTGAAGACGGCGACGACAAACGCGCCCGCGCCGTTGTGTTTATCGAACTGTTGCGTCAATTGGAAATTTTTGACGCAGAAACTTTGCGACATTTTTCTCCAATGCAGATTACAAATCGGCGCGACGAAAAGGTTGGTGAAATCGTTTCAAGTTTTACACTCACTTTATGAGGTTATACTAACGAAGGAAATCATTTCATTGTAAAAATTAAAAATGGCACAAACACAAACAGAAAATCTTCCTCCGAAGCTCGAAAAAACAGCGAGCGGTGAAATAAACGCCGCGTCTCTGGCGGATTTGCTCGAATGGTTTTTGAATTTTGATAACCGCGTGGCAATTGTCAGAAATCCGCATGTTGAGGAGCTTTTTCAATGGAAACAGACGGACGACGCAGAAAACGAAATTGAGACTTACCCGTTTGAAAACGCCGAATCGCGCTTTGCCATCGGTGTTTTTCAGGCGCTCGGCAAAAATGATTCTGAAGCCGCCCTGCACGCTTGGATTACCGAAGTTCTCGAAGCGCTGGGCGAAGCCAAACAAACCAACGAAGACATCGCGGCGAGCTATAAACTAAAAACAAATGAGGGAAAATCCGCGGTCGATGAATCGAAAATTATCTCTTCAAAAGTCGAACGCCGTTTATACCTGGCAAGCTGCTGGCTCGAATCGCTCTCGACGGCTGAGGTCAGGTTTCTCGGGTGGATTTATCAGGAGCTTTACGGCAAACCGTTTCAGCCTTAGCAAAATAAAACAGAAATAATTAGACAGAAAGTTAAAAAACAAATTTCCGTTCCGCTTAAAACAAATGATTTCAGATACAAATACAAGCTCACAATTCGTCAAACGGGTTTTGATAACTGTTGCGATTGTCGCGGCATTTGTTTTGCTCTTTTGGACATTTATCTATGTCATAGATGTCATTTTACTTTTATTCGGCGCGATTCTGCTGGCAATTTTTCTGCACGGTTTGGCAAATATTTCGCGTCGTTACCTGCGTCTGTCAGAAGGTTTTTCGGTTTTACTTGTCTCTGCATTGCTTGTCGGCGTTATCTCTTTGAGCGTATGGCTACTCGCGCCGTCAATTGCCGAACAAGTCCAGCATCTGCGCCAGGAATTGCCGGGATCGGCGCAGAAGGTCAGCGCGTTTTTGTCGAATTACAGTTGGGGCAGGCTTGTTCTCGAACAGATGCCGACCGGCGCTGAAGCGTTAGAAAAAATCAATAACTCAAACGTTCTGTCGCGCGTCACAAGTTATTTTTCAAATACTATCGAAGGCTTGACCAACATTGCGTTGATGCTTCTGCTGGCGATTTATCTGGCGAGTGAGCCGAAAAATTATATCAAAGGCTTTGCCAAGATTTTTCCGCCGGACAATCGCAAACGCGTGCGCGAAATTCTGTATAAAATCGGAGAAACTTTAAGTTGGTGGCTGATCGGTAAAGGCGCGTCGATGCTTTTTATCGGTGTTTTAACGTGGATCGGACTTTCTATTATCGGCGTTCCGCTCGCTCTAACGCTTGGACTTATTGCCGGATTATTTTCTTTTGTGCCAAATTTTGGTCCGATTCTGTCCGCTGTTCCCGCCATTTTGCTGGCATTTATTGATAGCCCGACGAGCGCTCTTTACGTTTTGATTTTGTTCGTCGTCGTCCAGCTCATCGAATCGAATCTGCTCACGCCGATGATTGAACGCCGAACGGTTGAACTCCCGCCGGTACTGACAATTGTTTCGCAGCTGGCATTAATCCTTCTGGTCGGCGCGGTCGGTTTGATTCTGGCAACACCAATTTTGGCGGTTGTGATGGTTCTGGTGCAGACACTTTATATTGAAGATGTTTTAGGCGACACTGAAACGGAAGTCGTCAAACAACCGGAAGAACAGAAAAATAAGCCGGAAGGTTCCGGAATTTTGTGAATTACTTAGCTCTGAAATATAAAACATTCAAAAGGCTAAAAGTGAGAACCGCTTTTTTACTTTTATATTTCTTTTTAAATGTATTTTTAAATAAAAATTAAAAATGATTGAACGATATACTCTGCCTGAAATGGGCGCGATCTGGTCTTTGGAAAATAAGTTTCAAAAATGGCTTGATGTGGAAATCGCGGTTTGCGAAGTTCACTCTGAAGACGGAGTAATTCCCGAAAATGCGCTTGAGGAAATAAAATCAAAAGCGGCTTTTACTGTTGAGCGCATTAACGAAATTGAGAAAACGACTGACCACGACGTGATCGCTTTTACGACGAACTTGGCGGAAAACATCGGTGACGCGGCGCGGTTTGTGCATTATGGTTTGACTTCGAGCGATGTTGTGGACACGGCAAACGCGCTTCTTTTGAAGGAATCGTGCGAAGTTTTACTTGAAAAAGTTGACGCGCTTTTGGAAGTCTTAAAACGTCGCGCTTTTGAATTTAAGGACACGCCGCAGATTGGCAGAACGCACGGGATTCACGCCGAACCGACGGCGTTTGGGATGACTTTCGCGCTTTGGTTTGCGGAAATGCGGAGAAACAAGGAGCGTCTGGAAAAAGCGAAAGATTTAATCGCGGTTGGAAAAATTTCGGGCGCGGTCGGCGCGTTCGCGCATCTCGATCCGGAAGTTGAAGAACGTGTCTGCGCGAAACTCGGGATCAAAGCGGCGGAAGTTTCGACGCAGGTCATCCAGCGCGACCGCTATGCCGAATATTTGTGTACGCTGGCAATTATCGCTTCGTCGCTCGAAAAATTCGCGCTCCAGGTTCGGCATTGGCAGCGGACGGAAGTCAGAGAAGCGCAGGAAAAATTCAAAACCGGACAAAAAGGCTCCTCAGCGATGCCGCACAAACGCAATCCGATTTTGTCCGAGCGTATCTGCGGAATGGCGCGGACAATTCGAGCGAATTCGATTGTCGGTCTTGAGAACATCGCACTTTGGCACGAACGCGATATTTCGCATTCATCCGCCGAGCGGATTGTTTTGCCGGATTCGTCTGCCGCGCTCGATTATATTTTAGCGAAAACGACCGGTTTGCTCGACACTTTGATTGTTTACCCGGAAAATATGCTGAAAAACTTAAACGCGACGCGCGGGCTGGTTTTCAGCGGACAACTGCTGCTCGCGCTCACTCAAAAAGGCGTTTCGCGCGAAGAAGCTTACGTTTTAACCCAACGGAGCGCGATGAAAGTTTGGGATGAAGGCGGCGAATATCGAGATTTAGTTTCAAAGGATGAAGACATCAGCTCGCGTTTATCAACTGAGGAAATCGAAAGCATTTTTGATGTCAAACATTATTTGCGCAACGTCAAAAAAGTTTTTGCGCGAGTTTTCAATTAAAGCCCTAGCCAGCGCAAACAAGTGCGTATATATCGTCAAAGGCATAAAAGCGAGAGCCGAAACTCTCGCTTTTCATAAAATTAAATTCTAAATTAGTTTGACCATTTATCAGCTAAATCACCAATAATTGGTAATCTAAACAAATCTCCCTGATATGCTTTAAATGCCAGAAAAACGCTGAACCCGACAAAGAGCAACGATAATAAACCGTTGAAACCGAAAGAAACTCCGAATGATCTGGTTACTACCCCAAAAATGCCCATCACGATACTCAAAATTACACTGATAATAAAAATCGCGCCTGTAAATAAAAGCGATTGATAAGCGTGAAAGCGCGGCGATTTATTAGTGTTGTCGGTTACCAGAACAATGATGCTGTAAATCAATCCGATTGGTAAACAAATGTTCAGATAACAAATCATTGAACCAATATTAGTATCTAAACCAAGTGCGGTTTTTCCGTTCATATTTTGCATATAATTTTTGAATCTCCTTGTAAAATTAAAAAAGGATTTGGAAGCCGTGAATCAATTTACACAGAATCTAACACAAAGCCTTTGCTTAAAACAAGATTTTGCGTAAGAATTTAATTTTTATTTTCAGAGATAAAATTTATGAAAGCAAAAGTGTATGTCACATTAAAGCCGAGCGTGCTTGATCCGCAGGGCAAGGCGATTCATCATTCGGTTGAGCTGCTCGGTTTCGGGCAAGTTACCGATATTCGTCAGGGAAAGTATTTTGAGATAGCGCTGGATGCGGAACTTTCCGAAGCCGACGCGAGAAAATCGGCGGAGAAAATCGCTAAAGACGTTTTGGCAAATCCCGTGATTGAAGATTATAAAGTTGAAATGGTTAAATAGCGGCAAGTGATTTGCCAAAACCAAAAACTTGCCGTTAACCAATAATTATGAAATTCGGAGTGATTGTTTTTCCCGGCTCAAATTGTGATCACGACGCTTATCACGTCGTCTCGAAACACGTCGGTCAGCCGGTCGATTTCATCTGGCATAAAGAAACAGATCTAAGCGGTTTTGACGCGCTGATTGTGCCGGGCGGGTTTTCTTACGGCGATTATCTGCGAGCCGGCGCGTTGGCGCAGTTTTCGCCCGTAATGACAGCGGTTAAAGACTTTGCGGCGCAGGGAAAATTTGTTTTCGGCATCTGTAACGGTTTTCAAATTCTGTGCGAAGCCGGACTTTTGCCGGGCGCTCTGATTCGCAATCAAAATCTGCATTTCATCTGCCGGCACGTCACCCTCAAAGTCGAAAACGATAACACGCCTTACACGAGCGAGCTTGAAGCGGGCGAGATTCTGACAATTCCCATCGCTCACGCTGAAGGAAATTATGTCTGCGATGACGAAACCTTTCAACAGCTCGAAGAAAACAATCAAATTGTTTTCCGTTATTGCGACGAAACGGGTGAAATTACCGACGAATCCAATCCAAATGGCGCGCGTTCAAACATTGCGGGAATCTCTAACTTAGAGAGAAATGTTTTAGGAATGATGCCGCACCCGGAACGCGCCTGCGAAGAACTTCTCGGTTCAAACGACGGACAAAATATTTTTCGTTCATTAACAAACGCGATTGCCAAAAATGATCTGTAGAGGCACGCCCGCGTGCCTGCCCAATGAGCGAGAGCGAAAATTAACCTGTTCGATTAAAATTTAAATTGAATCTCCGCAAAGGTTTTTAGCAACATTCGTCGCTGGGCAGGCACGTGCCTCTACCGGCTTTTCACAAAATTCAGCTTTCGTTGACGACTAAACCGTCCATCGAGATTTTCCAGTCTAAAACTTCAACGTCCCGTTCTACTTCGAGAGCCGCTTTTACTTCAGCCGTTCGATTTTCTTCGCAGAAAAACGCGATACAACCGCCGCCGCCCGCGCCGCAGACTTTGGCGGCAATTGCTCCGTTTTCAAGGGCTTTTTCAATCAGCGCGTCCATGTGCGGCGTGGTGATATTCGGTGAAAGCCGTTTGCGGTGCGGGTGAGCTTTTTGGAGGACTTCGCCGACTTCTCTCCAATCGTCTTTCAAAAGCGCTTCGCGCAAACCCAGAGACGAATTGCGGATGCCTTCAAAAATATCGAAAGTTTCCTTGTCGCCGTCAATATGCCGTTTGGTGATTTCCCAGTTATTTGTTCCCGAGTTGCGCGGCTCGCCCGTGTAAAGCACGACGACGCGGTTTTCGAGCGTTTTTGTGTCGATATCGAGAACTTCGCGCTCCATTCCGTCGGGACGAAAATGGATGCATGCCGCGCCGCCGTATTGCGCCGAATAATAATCCTGAAAACCGGTCGGAACTTTGATCACCTGACATTCGACATTGGCGGCAATCGGGATAAATTTTTCGGGCGCGTAACGGTTTCCGACCAGCGCGTTGAGTGCGCCGATACAGGCGATATTGAGCGTTGAAGAACCCGCTAATCCTGCGCCCGCCGGGGCTTCGCAGTTGGTTGTCATTGTAAAACCAACTTCCGGTTTGAAAAAATAGACGAGCTTGGCAAGCAGTTCAAGACACGGTTCAAAGGCGAGTTCGCCCATTTTATCGAGGGAACTTTCAAATTTTACGCCGCGGTCGAGCGATTCAAGAACGATTTTGTCGTCGGCGCGCGTTTCGATGCGGACCCGCGCCAGCAAATCAATGGCAAAGTTTACAGTTGCCGCGCCTTCGTGAAAAAGAAAAAGCGGCGGAATGTCAATAGTCCCGCCTGCCAGATCAACTCTGGTCGGAGCGGACGATTCGATAATCATAAATTTTAATATTCAACAGCCAATTGTTTTTCGCTGTTTTAGGACTCTTTAAATTTAACTTCGCGTTTCCGCGTCTTCTTTTTTGCGAATTTTGGCTTCCGTTTTTTCCTTTCGCCTTTCTTCTCTGCGTTCTTCACGATCCGGCGAAACAGTCAAATGAAGACGCTCTCCGAGATTGTGCAGTTTATCCTGCGCGGCTTCTTCGATGGTGTGCAGCTTTTCTTCGATTTTGTGAATTGTTTCAGGCTTTACTTCCTCAACTTTTTCCGAAAGATAATAGCGCTCAACTACGTAAAAAATAATAATTCCAAACAAAACGACAAAGAAAAGCGCGATTCCCGCCTGCTTAAAATTGCCGATGATTCCGGTAATCGCGCCGCTGAAAAAATATCCGACGCTCGTCAATAAAAACGCCCAAATCGCGCAGCTGATCACGTCAAGAATCAAAAATCTGAGGTAACGCATTTTGCCGATACCGTAAAATAAGCACATTGCTGCTCGCAAGCCGTAGATATATTTTGAAATAACAATGGCAAAACCGCCGAATTTATCAATTAGCCGTTCGATGCGTGGTCGCGCCACTTCATAAAAGCGGTAATTCTTGATGGTATTTCGAAAAATCCTGCCGACTAAATAACCCACATTATCGCCGACCACGCCGCCGAGCGTTCCCGCCAGAAAAACCTTCCAAAAACTATAATTTCCAAAAAAATCGCTGTGCGCCATCACGCCAGACAAAAGCAGAGTTATATCGCCCTCGACCGTGCAGAGCGCGAACACCGCGTAAATGCCGTATTCAGCTATTAAATCGGAGATATGTTCCATAATGTGAAAAGTTCAATTCTCAAACCACGCCTTACAAAGATTAACTTTCAAACTATTTTGAGTCAAAGGCAAGTTCAATATCGCTTCTCTTATATTTTTTGGGCGAACAAAGATTGTGCAAAAATTTCAAAGTCGAGCAAAACATATTTTTACCGGAAACCCAAAAAAATGAGAGAATTATATTTAATAAAACCTTTGTTTGACTCTTTTAGGTCAAATGTCTAAAATCTCGTTAGTTTTCAAAAGCAAATCCTTTACCTCGCGACATAGGAATTTTAGTTGATGAGTGAACCCGTCAATCAAATAGAAAAACTTGTTGGCATTGAAGTGTCCGCATCTTCACTGAAAGCCGTCTGTTTGGATAAAAATAGAAATCTGACGAACAAGCATGCTGTTCCGCTCGAGAGCGGGCAGGAAACTTTCGCGCAGATTATAAGTTTTATTAATGAATTGAAAAACAACTTCGGCAATTTTGAACGCCTCGGAATAGCTGTTCCCGGACTCATTCATCAACAAACTAAGCGCGTCGCTTTTTCAACTTATATTCCCGAACACGAAACAATTGATTTTGCGGGTGAAATCGGGGCGGCGACAGGTGTTGAAATTACGATTGAAAACGATGCCAACGCCGCCGCCTTCGGTGAATTTATGCTTGGCGCGGGTCGCGGAAGTCGTGATATTTTCTACATTACACTCGGAACGGGAATTGGCGGAGCGTTAATTCTGGACGGCAAAATTTGGCGCGGCGTATCCGGTTTTGCCGGCGAATTCGGACATATAGCGATTAATTCAGATGGAATGAAACTCGAAGATGTCGCCTCTGCCGCTAATATTGTCCGTCGCACGAAAAACAGATTTCATCACGACCACGCTTCTTCGCTGAATAATTTACGCGAAGAAAACATCACTCTGGGTGACGTTGTGCGGGCGGCAAAAAATGATGACGAATTTGCGCGAATGATGCTTGAGAGAACCGGAACTTTTGTCGGAACGGCGGTGGCAAGTGTGATAAATTTACTCAATATCGAAAAAATCGTCGTCGGCGGTGAAATTCTGCAGGCTGAACGGATAGTTTTAGACGCCATCATGCAGAGGGCGAAAGAACTTTCATTTCCGCCCTCGTTTAAATTAACTCAAATTAAACAGGGTGAACTAAGCGAAAATGCCGCCGCAATTGGCGCCGCGCTCGTTTCTGCCGAAGTTTGAGTTGTCCTAAAAGTTTGAAATTTTAATTAGTTTTATCAGCTAAACTTATTTAGTGAAAACTTGCACAAAGTTTACAAAAAACTTATTTTTTAAAGTAGAATTTGCGGAATTTGCAGGATTCTGTAAAATGACAAACAGATTTTGCAAGCGGTCTTACCAACAGAAAACAAGAGTTTATCTATTATAACTTCTAATTTATAGATGGGGTTGATAGAGAACCGTAGATTTGGACACGAGATAAAATGGCACAAATATTTCATCGCGGAGCAAACAATGTCGCCAAGGCAAGTATCGTTATTGCAATCGTTTTGGCGGCGGTGGCGGGCTATGTCTTCACACAGGTTTCACGTTCCTCTTATATCACGCAGCAATTTTTAGAAAAGCAGCAGCCTGTCCAGTTCAGCCATAAACATCACGTGGGGGACGACGGCATTGATTGCCGTTATTGTCACACGGCAGTTGAGACTTCTTACTCAGCCGGAATTCCACCGACGCAGACTTGTATGAATTGTCACAACCAGATTTGGGCGGACAGCCCGTATTTAGAGCCGGTGCGGGCGAGCTACCGGGAAAATAAGCCGATTGAGTGGGAAAGAGTTCACGATTTGCCCGAATACGCTTATTTCAACCACAGCATCCACATTGCCAAAGGCGTCGGTTGCTCGACTTGTCACGGACAAATCGATAACATGCCGGCGGTATATCAGGAAAGTTCTTTGCAGATGGAGTGGTGCCTGTCGTGCCACAGAGAGCCGGAAAAATATATTCGCCCGAAATCGGAAATTTATAATATGCAGTGGGTTGACAGTGATTTGTCGGCTGAAGAAAGAATGCAATTAAAAGCCGATTATAAAATTCGCAGTGAGAAAATGTTGACAAGTTGTTCGACTTGTCACAGGTAGAAACCAGAATTTAGAAAATAGAAATTAAAAATTCAAAATGCAAAAAATCAAGAGTAAAAAAACTCCTGAACGATTGTAATTTTTGAAAATTTGAATTGAGGAAAATAATGCCAAGCAAAGACAGTAAAACTAATTTTGCGTTGCTGCGAGATAAAATTCTCGACAAAAGCGGAAAAGAATATTGGCGGAGCGTCGAGGAATTTGTAGACGCGCCGGAGTTTGAAGAATTTGTCAAGCACGAATATCCAGCCCACGCAGAAGAATGGGACAATTCTTTGAGCCGCCGCAATTTTGTCAAAGTAATGGGCGCTTCGCTCGCCTTCGCCGGTCTGAGCGGCTGCGTCATCCAACCGGCGGAAAAAATTGTGCCTTATGTTACGCAGCCCGAAGAAATTGTTGTCGGCAAGCCGCTGTTTTACGCGACGGCGATGTCGCTCGGCGGCGTGGCGATGGGACTTCTCGCAAAATCAAATGAAGGACGCCCGACCAAAATCGAAGGCAATCCCGACCATCCGGGCAGTCTCGGCGCAACCGATGCTTTAGCGCAGGCGTCCCTGCTCGGAATGTATGACCCGGATCGCTCGCAGCAGGTTCTCTATCGCGGAAATCCGACGACGTGGCAGAGTTTTATGACCCAAATCCGTAACGCGATTGAACAAAATCGCGCGGATGGCGGCGCGGGCGTTCGGTTTTTAAGTGAAACCATTACTTCTCCAACGTTAATGGCGCAGTTTAACCAGCTTTCTTCCGAACTTCCGAACGCCAGACTTTATCAATACGAACCGATCAATAATGACAATGCGATGACTGGCGCGAAGATGGCTTTCGGTTCGCCGGTTCAGACGATTTATAAATTTGACCAGGCGCAGCGCGTCTTGTCACTCGACAAAGACATTTTCTCGGATTTCAATGTTCGTTATACCAAAGATTATAATAAAGCCCGCGCCTTCTCCGAAGAAAAAAAGGAAATCAACCGCCTTTATATGGTGGAGACGACTTTAAGCATTACCGGCGCGAAAGCCGATCATCGTTTGGCAGTCAAACCGAGTCAGATGGTTGAAATTGCCAAAGCTATTGCGGCAGCGATCGGCGTTTCGGGCGCGACTTCGACTTATACCGAAAACGCGCAGTGGATTTCTGGTGTGGCAAACGATTTAATGGCGCACAGAGGCACTTCCGTTGTTGTCGCCGGTGACAATCAGCCGCCAATGGTTCACGCGCTCGCTCACGCGATGAACGGCGCGCTCGGCAATGTCGGCACTACCGTTTCTTACGCTGAACCGTTTCAGCCAAACGCGGTAACTTCTCAAATTGACGGTTTGCGCCAATTAGTCGGCGAGATCGATGGCGGCGCAGTTAAAATGCTGGTCATTTTGAGTGGTAATCCAGTTTACAACACGCCCGCCGATTTGAAACTAAACGCGGAGAGATTAAATAAAATTCCGCTGCGCGTCCATCTGGGATTGTATGCGGACGAAACAGCCGATTTTTGTCACTGGCACGTTCCGGAAAAACATTTTCTCGAAACGTGGAGCGATACGCGGGCATATGACGGTACGGTTTCAATTGTTCAACCGCTGATCGAGCCGCTTTACGAAGGCAAGAGCGTTCACGAAGTCGCGCAAATTTTCGCCCGCGAAAATTACGACAAAAAAGATTACGATATTGTCAAAGAATTCTGGCAAAAACAGGATTTTGCGGGCGCGCCGAGAACGAACGCGGCGACAAGCGCCAGCGCCGCTTCAAACTCTGCAACACCAAATAATACGGGTGCAAATTCACAAACACCAACTGCCGCCAGCGCTGCCGTAACCACGACACAAGACTCTCAAAGGTTACAGACATCGCAAAAATCTCCGGTGACGGCGGAAACCATAATATCAAATTCACCGGCAACTACCGGCGCAACACAAACAATTTCAGGCACAAATACGGCGTCCGGGCAATCTTCGACCAATGGCGGTGTCTCGAACGCGCCGAAAAGTTTTGAAGATAACTGGCGCAAAGCGGTTCACAACGGATTTGTTCCAAACACTGCGGCGACGGCAAAAACCGTATCCGTCAACACTGCGTTTTTGAGCGAACCGCAAATGCCCGCACCGAGTGGCAACGAGTTGGAAATTTCGATTCTGCCTGATCCTTCTGTTTATGACGGGCGCTTTGCAAATAACGGATGGCTGCAGGAACTTCCAAATCCGATTACGAAAATAACCTGGGACAACGTGGCTTTGATCAGTCCGAGAACTGCACAGCGTCTCGGCATTAATCAAGGCAAAGAATATAACGAATATGCCGGCGGAGTGCAGGGAACTACATTTGTTAATACAAAGGGTGGCAACATGTTTTCGGATTTAGTAAAGCTAAATTATGACGGCATGGAGATTGAAAAATCTGTTCCGATGTGGGTTCAGCCCGGTCAGCCCGATGATGTGATTACGATTTATCTCGGCTATGGGCGCACGCGCGCCGGGCGAGTCGGAACCGGCGCGGGTTATAACGCCTACGACATACGAAAATCAAACGCGCTGTGGTCCGGGTCAGGAAAAATAGACAAAACAGGAGCAAATACGACAATCGCTTCGACTCAAATTCATTTTAATATGGAAGGACGCGATATTTTGCGCGTTTGGGACGTCGAACAATTCAAGGAGCATCCGGATATGGGTCATCAGCATGAAGAATATGACCTGTCGATGTATCCGAAATTTGAATATCTGGGCAATAAATGGGGGATGACGGTTGACCTTAATTCATGCGTCGGATGTAACGCCTGCGTCGTTGCGTGTCAATCGGAAAATAATATTCCGGTTGTTGGTAAAGAACAAGTTGAACGAAGCCGCGAAATGCACTGGATGCGGATCGATGCTTATTACACCGGCGATGACATAAACAATCCGAAAGGACCCCATTTTCAGCCGATGCTCTGTCAGCAGTGCGAACTCGCGCCGTGCGAAACGGTTTGCCCGGTTCACGCGACGGTTCACAGTGCCGAAGGCTTAAACGATATGGTTTATAACCGCTGTGTCGGAACGCGTTATTGTTCAAATAACTGTCCGTATAAAGTGCGGCGCTTTAATTTCCTCCTTTATCAGGACTGGGATACTCCGCAATACAAATTAATGCGCAACCCGGAAGTTTCAGTCCGCAGCCGAGGCGTGATGGAAAAATGCACCTACTGCACGCAGCGGATTGCCATCGCTCGGATCGAAGCGGAGAAAGATCAGCGCAACATCAAAGACGGTGAAATTGTGACAGCTTGCCAATCGGTTTGTCCCGCTGACGCCATTGTCTTTGGTGATTTGAACGACCCGAACAGTCAGGTTTCAAAATTAAAAAAAGATCATCGAAATTACGCGCTGCTCAATGAACTTAACACGCAGCCGCGAACTACTTATTTAGCGAATTTGAAAAATCAAAACCGGGAAATGCCTGATTATGTCGCTCCGAAAACAATAGAAAGTAATCGGGAAGAGTCGAAAGATTCGAATCAGGGTGAGCCGAGCGAGCCGAAACATTAGTTTTAGGAAAAGAAACTATGCAAGAAGTAAAGAAAATTCAAAAAAATTTACATCCGCCAATGGTTGAAGGCGACCATTCGTTCGCTTCCGTCACGGACATAATCAGCGACCGAACTCTGAAAAAACGGACTCCGTACGGTTGGTTTATCGGTTTCGCCCTCGCCTTTATGGTGGCTCAGTCACTTCTTTTCACGGTTGTTTATTTGGTGATTACCGGTATCGGAATTTGGGGAAACAATCAGCCGGTCGGTTGGGCATTCGACATTATCAACTTTGTTTGGTGGATCGGTATCGGACACGCCGGGACGTTGATTTCCGCGATTCTCCTTTTGATGAACCAGAAATGGCGAACGTCGATCAACCGTTTTGCTGAAGCAATGACGCTCTTTGCCGTTGCCTGCGCGGGACTTTTTCCGCTTCTCCACACTGGTCGCCCGTGGCTCGCTTATTGGCTTTTCCCGTATCCGAACACCATGGGAATGTGGCCACAATTTCGCAGTCCTTTGATGTGGGACGTGTTTGCCGTTTCGACTTACGCGACGGTTTCGCTTCTATTTTGGTATGTCGGTTTGATACCCGATATCGCAACTCTGCGTGATCGCGCGAAAAACAAATATTTTAAGACGGTTTACGGCTTGCTTTCGATGGGTTGGCGCGGCTCTGCCAAACATTGGCATCGGTATGAAATCGCGTATTTATTGCTTGCCGGTATTTCAACGCCGCTCGTTCTTTCAGTGCATTCAATCGTAAGTTTCGACTTCTCCGTAGCACAGCTTCCGGGTTGGCACGCGACAATTTTTCCGCCTTATTTTGTTGCAGGGGCTATCTTTGCCGGTTTCGCGATGGTTTTGATTTTGTGTATTCCGCTGCGACACTGGTATGGAATGGAAGATTTTATCACTAAAACCCATCTTATTTTTATGGGCAAAGTGATGCTCGCGACCGGCTTGATTGTCGTTTACGGCTATGCGATGGAAGGCTTTTTCGGATGGTATAGCGCAAACGAATTTGAAGTTTTCATGATTTATAACCGCGTCTGGGGCGGTCCATACTGGTGGTTTTACTGGCTCTTGATTTTGTGTAACGGTTTGTCAATCCAACTTCTCTGGTTCAAAAGGTTTAGGGAAAGCGAGTTCTGGCTGTTTTTTATTTCGATTATTGTCAGTATCGGGATGTGGCTTGAGCGATTCGTGATTATTGTCACCAGTCTGCACAGAGATTTTCTACCGTCTTCGTGGGCGATGTATTCGCCGACAGTTTTTGATTGGTCAATGTTTATTGGGACAATTGGATTTTTCTTTACATTGTTGTTCTTGTTCGTCAGGTTTTTACCGGTAATTTCGATTTTTGAAGTCAGAACCCTTCTGCCGGACGCACAGGTTAATCACGGACATCACGGGGCGCACGGTGAATTAAATGACCGCCCGAACGCTTTCAATGAATCGATTAATGACGCGCAGGGAGCAGAGGAAAAATAGACTTAATAAATTTGTAATTGATTGCGCTGTCGACAATCAAATGGGATTGATTGCAAAATAAGATAAAAGTTATGAACGACAATATTTACGGATATTTAGCTGAATTTGATACGCCGACGCAGTTAGTTGAGGCGGCGCGGAAGGTGCGCCTCGCAGGCTATACAAAAACCGACGCTTTCTCGCCGTTTCCGATTCACGAAATTGACGAAGCGCTCGGCATCAAGCGAAGCATTTTGCCTTTTTTGGTGTTTGCCGGGGGTGTGACCGGTCTTTTAACCGGACTCGCTCTGCAGTGGTTCGTCCACGTTTTTGATTATCCGATTATTGTGGGCGGTCGCCCGTATTTTAGTCTGCCCTCATTCATTCCGCCGATGTTTGAATTAACGATTTTATTCGCCGCATTCACTGCAGTTTTTGGAATGATTTTGTTAAACGGGCTGCCAAAACCGTATCATCCGGTGTTTAACGTGCCGCGTTTCGCGCTTGCTACCAGAGAGAAATTCTTTTTATTGATTGAACGACAGGATCCGAAATTTGATTTGCAGGAAACAAGAAATTTTATGCAGAGTTTGAACGCGCAGGAGGTCTTTGATGTTGACGAGTAAGTCCAGAGTCCAAAGTCCAAAGTCCAAAGTTGGTAAAGCGTCACTTTACTGCTTACTGCTCGTCGCTTACTGCTTACTTGCCGTGGGTTGTCGCTACGATATGCAGGATCAGCCGCGTTATAAAGCGCTCAAGAAAAGCGACTTTTTCAGTGACGGACGAGCTATGAGAGATTTGCCTGAAGGCACTGTTTCACGTGGAAATCTACGCGAAAACAAAGCGTTTTATACGGGCAAGAAGGAAAATGCTGGAACTGCCGCGCCTGCCGCTTCGACAACAGACGCTTTGGGTAATACGGTGGTGACGAGTTTCCCCGATGCTGTCGAAGAATTTCCCGTTCCCGTTTCAAAAGAATTAATTGACCGGGGCGAACAGCGTTACAGAGTTTTCTGCATCGTTTGTCACGGTCCGGTCGGCAGCGGCGACGGAATGGTTGTGCGTCGCGGTTATCCGAAACCTTCGACTTATCACGACGACCGTTTGCGAAACGCGCCGGTTGGACATTTTTATGATGTAATCACCAACGGCTGGGGCAAGATGAATGGCTATGCCGCACAAATTCCGCCGGCAGATCGCTGGGCAATCGTCGCCTACATCCGAACGCTGCAAATCAGTCAGAATCCGAACGGAAATATGACTTTACCGATGACCGGCGCGGATGTCGGACAATCGGCGGCAAATACAACAACTAAATCAACGACGCAAACAATGGCTTCGCCGCGTACCGGGAATCAAGGAGAGAAAAGGTAAATGATTAGCAATACAAATTTTGACGCGCCCGAAGATATTACGCGCTGGCGAACTCTAGCGCTCGGTATCGGCGGTATCGCGACAGTCGTTTGGCTGGTCGGATGTTTTTTCAACACTGAACAGGCGTTGCGCTCATGGCTTTTAGGCTTTATTTTCTGGGGCGGCATCGGTATCGGAAGTCTCGGCGTTTTGATTTTGCAGTATCTGACCGGCGGCGCGTGGGGCGTAGTTATTCGCCGTATTGTCGAAGCCGGATCACGCACTTTACCGGTAGTTTTTGTGTTGTTTCTGCCGATTATGCTCGGCGTCACTCACCTTTATGAGTGGACGCATCTGGCGGACGATAAAATTATACAGCTTCGCCAACCGTATTTGAGTGTCGAATGGTGGATTTTCCGCACCTGTCTGTATTTTGTTTTGTGGGGCGTGATGGCTTATCTGCTCAATAAATGGTCTTTGCAGCAGGATCAGACCAATGATCCGCAAGTTGCTCTGAAACTTTCACAGGATTCATCAAAGTTTTCCGGTCCAGCGATGGTTTTTTATGTTTTTGTGGTGACTTTTGCGGCTATTGATTGGGTGATGACGCTCGATCCGCACTGGTATTCGACGATGTGGGGATTTCTCTACACTGCCGGTTGGGGGTTGAGTTGTTTCTGCTTTTCCGTGGCGATTTTAGCGCTTTTAGCTGACAAAGAACCGATGAACAGAATTGTCGGCAAAAGACATTTTCAGGATATCGGCAAGTTAATGCTCGCGCTGGTAATGGTTTGGGCATACTTTAACTTTTCGCAGTTTTTAATTATTTGGTCGGGAAATCTTCCGGAAGAAACAACTTATTATTTGACGCGAATGAAGGGAACCTGGGGCATTATTGGAGTGCTTTTGATTGTGTTTCATTTTGCTTTTCCGTTTCTGGTTCTGCTTTCCCGCGACACAAAACGCAACGCGAAATGGCTGGCGATGCTGGCGATTTTCATTTTGCTGCTCAGGCTGCTCGATATGTTTTATATGATCGGTCCAAGTCCGATGATTGGAAATCACGGCGAGGAAATGGAATTTCATATTAGCTGGATGGATTTTGTCGCGCCAATCGCGGTCGGCGGAATTTGGCTGTGGTACTTTTTCGGCGAACTGGCGAAACGTCCGCTTGTTCCGATCAATGAACCATTTTTGCCGGATGCGATTAAACACGGAATAGAACATTAAACGATTACGAATTATCAATTACGAGTTAAAAGATTAAACGCCTCCGCAAATTGGTAAACTGAAATTAAATATTATGGCAAAGCACGAAAAAACATTTGTAGATTTCGATAAACCATACGAAACAAACATCATCGGACTACGTGGTGTTATTTATTTCTCGGTTGGTTTGTTTCTGTTGATTGTAGTGACTTTCGGGCTGATGTGGTTTTTGCAAAATGTTATGGAAGATGACGCGATGGAAGCCGATATACAAAACAAACGACCGATGCAGATGAGCGCGCGGGAAAATCTTCCGCCCGAACCGCGTCTGCAGTCGGCGCCCGGTTATGGAGTTGAAAGTGAGCGGGGTCGAGTTAATCTTGAACTAACGGCGCCGCAGTCAGAATACCGCGAGCTTGAAAGACAATGGACAGAACTTTGGAATGAAGGTCAAAAAGATTCCAAAACCGGAACAGTGGTTACTTTGCCGATGGAAGAAGCAAAAGAGAAATTTTTGCAGTCAAACGTTAAAGCAAATAACAGCGAAGAAGCGCAAAAAATATTAGGTGAATCACGCTCTATAGTTTCGGATGCGAGCGCGGGAAGAACCGCTTCGGTTGTCAGAAGATAAAGGAAAAAGATTAAATCTCGACAGAGGGAAGACACATTAAACGCTCGAAACTTCATCGAAGTATGACAAGGATTTTATGATTAAAAGTTCAGCAATTTCAGCAGTTTTGAAACTGACGCTTTTGTTAAGTTTAATAATTTTATTGGCATCAACAAACAGTTTTTCACAGAAAACGGAGCATTACAATTCGCCGCTCTACGCGCCGAAAACTTATGATCCAACGCAGACGGGTGTGAGCAGCGGTTTGCCAAAGGGTTTGCAAAAAGTCGGTATCGAACAAAAACTAGATTCACAGCTGCCGCTCGACGCGCAGTTTAAGGACGAAAACGGCAATACGGTTAATCTCAGCGATTATTTTAATAAGGGAAAACCGATTGTGCTGGCACTTGTTTATTATGAATGCCCGATGCTCTGCAACGAAGTTTTAAACGGTTTGACCGGTTCTCTAAAAGGGATTTCGTTTGATACGGGAAAAGATTTTGATGTTATCGCAATCAGTTTTGACGCGCGTGAAAACGATAAGGCGAATCTTGCCAAAAATAAAAAAGACAGTTATATGGCGCGATACGAGCGCGGCGGCGGAACAGACGAAGGCTGGCATTTTTTGACCGGAACGCAGAGTGAAATTGATAAAGTGACAAACGCCGTCGGCTTTAAATACGAGTTTGACGAGCAGACTGACCAGTTTGCGCATGCCGGAGGAATTATCGTTTTGACGCCCGAAGGCAAAATTTCCCGCTATCTCTACGGAATTGATTACGCGCCGAAGGATTTGAAATTTAGCCTGATGGAGTCGGCTGAAAGTAAAATCGGAAATCCGGTCGAAAAGCTTTTTCTTTACTGCTTTCACTACGATCCCGCAAGCGGAAAATACGGCTTGACGATTCTAAGTATTCTGCGCCTTTTGTCAATCGCCACAATATTTGGTTTGGGCGTTATGTTCATTGTGTTTTGGCGATATAACAAAAATAAAGCGGCAGGTTTGAAATAGACCGGTAATTTATAAAAGATTATGCAAGAGAATTCGTGGGTTCCATTATTTCCCGAACAAGCCTCCACTTTTGCGTGGCAGGTGGATGCGCTGTATTTTTACTTGATTGCTATCAGCGCGTTTTTCACCATCGGGATTGTGGCGGCAATTATTTTTTTCGTTCTTAAATATCGTGAAAAAGAAAAATACGCGACCGGTGCGGAAATTCACGGTTCGATCGGGCTTGAAACCCTCTGGTCAATTATTCCGTTCATTATTTCAATGACTATTTTTCTCGGCGGCGTGCTTGTTTATTATAATCAGTATCGCCCTCCGGCAGATACGATGGAAATTTACGTCGTCGGGAAACAGTGGATGTGGAAAATGCAGCATACCACCGGGCAGCGCGAAATAAACGAGCTGCACGTTCCGGTAAACCGCAAAATCAAGCTGACGATGACTACCGAAGACGTTCTGCACGATTTTTTCGTTCCGGCTTTTCGGACAAAAATGGATGTTATCCCTGGACGCTACACAACACTGTGGTTTGAAGCCACTAAGCCGGGTAAATATCATCTTTTCTGCGCTGAATACTGCGGCTTAAACCATTCAGGGATGGGCGGTTACGTTTATGTCATGGAGCAGCGCGATTTCGATAATTGGTTGAGCGGAACTGTGTCTGGGCAAACGCCGGTCGAAGCCGGTAAAGACCTTTTTGAAGCAAAACTCGGTTGCGCTTCGTGTCACCAGCAAAATGATCAAGGCAGGGGTCCGACGCTGACGGGTGTCTACGGCAAAGAGCAGAAATTGACGACCGGACAGACGGTTCTTGCCGATGATGAGTATATTCGTAATTCGATTTTGAATCCGACCGGACAGATTGTTGAAGGATATCAGCCAATAATGCCGACGTTTAAGGGACAGGTTACCGAAGAACAGCTTGTTTCTCTCGTCGCATATATAAAATCTTTGGGCGCAGGCGGCGGAACTAATTCGGCAGCCGGCGGCAGCGCGACGACCGGTAATACATCAGGCGGAGGCACAATGAATAACGCTTCAAACTCGACCGGTACAATCGCGCCGCGAGCAGACCGAGGCGAATCAAACACGCAGGGAAGTAATCCGAACGCACCGCGCAATCAAGGGGAGACAACCGCTCCGGCTGACAGGAAAAGATAGAGTTTTAGAGGTAATAAGAGAGTTATGCAAAACATAGATGCGATAAATAATGTTGGAAACGTCAGACCTGATCCAAAGGACAATTATTTAACAAATGGTTTTAGTTTGAGCTCCTGGCTTCTGACCAAAGATCATAAGCGGATTGCAATTCTTTATCTGTTATCAGTTTCCGTGTTTTTTCTGCTCGGCGGCATCTACGCCTCCCTCATTCGTCTCGAATTGCTGACGCCGCAGAGTGATTTGCTCGAATCTGCAACTTACAACCGGGTATTTACGCAGCACGGAATCATTATGGTTTTTTTCTTTTTGATTCCGGCGATTCCGGCGATTCTCGGAAATTTTCTGATTCCGCTGATGATCGGCGCGAAGGATTTGGCTTTTCCGCGCATCAATCTTTTGAGCTGGTACATTTACATTGTCGGCGGCGCCCTTACCGTCTGGGCTTTGCTGCAGGGGGGAGTCGATACCGGCTGGACTTTTTACACGCCATACAGCACGACATTTTCCAATAGTTATGTAATGGCGGTTGGTCTCGGAATTTTTATTAACGGATTCTCCTCGATTCTAACGGGATTGAATTTTATCGTCACTATTCATACAATGCGTGCACCGGGGATGACCTGGTTTAGACTGCCTCTGTTTGTCTGGTCTCATTACGCGACGAGTCTGGTGATGATTTTAGGAACGCCGGTGATTGCGATTACGGTTCTGCTTTTAGCACTTGAACGTCTTGCCCGGATCGGGATTTTTGACCCGGCAATCGGCGGCGACCCGATTTTGTTTCAACATCTTTTCTGGTTTTATTCGCACCCGGCGGTTTATATTATGATTTTGCCGGGGATGGGCGTTATCTCGGAACTGATTTCCAACTTTTCGCGCAAAAAGATTTTCGGCTATGAATATATCGCTTTTTCGTCGATTGCGATTGCCGTTTTCGGATTTCTCGTCTGGGGACATCATATGTTTGTCAGCGGACAGTCGATCTATGCGGGAATGGTTTTCTCGTTTTTGTCGATGGTCGTGGCGATTCCTTCGGCGGTCAAGGTTTTTAACTGGACGGCGACTCTTTATAAAGGTCAAATCTCCTACGATACGCCGATGCTTTACGGCTTATTTTTCATCGGTCTGTTTCTAATCGGCGGTTTGACCGGATTATTTTTAGGCGCGATGGGACTTACGGTTCACTTAACGGACACTTATTTTATCGTCGCCCATTTTCATTATGTAATGGTTGGAGGACAGGTTTTGGCATACCTTGGCGGTTTGCATTTCTGGTGGTCGAAGATAACGGGCAAACTGTATTCGGAATTCTGGAGCAAAATCGCCGCGATTATAATTTTCGTTGGATTTAATCTGACATTTTTCCCGCAGTTTATCCTTGGATATTTGGGGATGCCGCGCCGCTATGCGTCATATCCGGAAGAATTACAGGTTTTGAATATTTTTTCGACGGCGGGCGCGTCAATTCTCGCTATTGGATTATTTATACCACTAATCTATTTTATCCATTCAATATTTTTTGGTAAAAAAGCGCCGGCAAATCCGTGGGTTTTGCCCGGACTCGAATGGCGCACGACATCGCCGCCGCCAACTGAAAATTTTCACGAAACACCGATTGTTTTTTGGGAAGCCTACGAATTTGGTGAAGAAAGCGGTTTGGATTTGGAAGACGCCAGAACCAAGTATATTGCTCCGGCGGCATAGTAAGTTACTAATTTCAAATTAGGAATTAAGGTAATTGAGAAAAAAATAATTCGTAATTTTTAATGCGTAATTCGTAATTTAAAAAATATGGCGACACACTTCGATACACACGACGAACATTATCACGCGCCCGGTCTTCAACATCATTTTGAAGATATGAAACAGCAGCAGGAATCTGATTCAATCGGAATGTGGCTGTTTCTTGTCCAGGAAATTATGTTTTTCGGCGGACTTTTTACCGTTTATCTGGTTTTTCGTTCGCAATATCCGATGGCGTTTGCCGCTGGAAGTAATCACTTAAACTGGTGGCTTGGCGCGGCAAATACTTTGGTGTTGATCGTCAGCAGTTTGACGATGGCTCTGGCGGTTCATTACGCCCAACTCGGCAAACGTAATTTGCAGGTCGTTTTGATTATCTTAACAATGATTTTCGGCGCGACATTTCTGGGCGTTAAAGCTGTCGAATACACTGATAAATATCACGAAGGTATTGTTCCCGTGTCGGGTCTGAACTTAAAAACGGAAAAGTCACACGAAAAAATTCGCTCGCCGCGTGAGCTTAATTCTCAGACAGGCAGAGATGATCCGAGAGAATCTCTGAGAATTCCCGTCGGGGAAAAAGAAGGGCTTGCCGAGGAACACGGCGAACATCACTACTCTAACCCGCGCGGTGAATTTCAGTGGGTGGATACTTCTCTGGCAGTTAAGGCGCAGGAAGAAGATTACTTAACCGATAGTGAACAGATTGGTTATTTTTCCAATGGCGAATTAAATGCTGATAAATTTCGGGACAAGGTGCGCATCTTTTTCTGGATTTATTTTGCGATGACCGGTTTGCACGCGCTCCATATGATCATCGGGTTAGCAGTAATGTCCTGGCTTCTTTGGAAAGCGTGGCGTGGAAGCTATACCGGAGAATATTACGCGCCGGTCGAGATGGCTGGGCTTTACTGGCATTTTGTTGATATTGTGTGGATTTTTCTTTTCCCACTTCTTTATCTTTTGGGAAGACATTTTGGCGGAGGACATTAAAAAATGGACGATAAGGACTTAAGACATCAACCGGATCATAACTCGGATCATCATTCGGAGGACGAAAATCATATTGTCGCACTTCCTTTGTATATGATGGTTTTCGGGGTCTTGGTAGTCGGAACAATTTTGACGGTTGCCGTTGCCTTTGTTGATCTCGATCATATTTTCCCGGGCGCAAATACATTGGTGGCGCTATCAATCGCTTTTTTCAAAATGGCATGCGTCGTTTTGATTTTTATGCACGTCCGCTGGAGTTCGCGCCTGATCTGGCTGATGGCGATTGCCGGTTTTTTCTGGCTGGCAATTATGTTCGCCTTTACGATGCAGGATTACCTGACACGTTCATCCGGCACTTTTACCGGATAATTTTTTAGAGCGGCAAAACGTCTCGAAGTATAAAAACGCGGAGTGAAAAGCAAATATGCTTGAGCTGCCGCGTCTTTTAGTTGTTAGGTTAAATTGTTTCGCCGTGATATTATTTCCGTTTTGGAATTTATATTCATTACTTGTAAGCATTATTGTGAAAGTATTTATAAGACAACAAGCCCATCTTTTCAGACATCACAAACCGATGACGTTAAATCAAAGCGCTTTTATTAAATTATCCGTATTCTTTATTGTTCTATTAGTTTTAAGTTCGAGCGGCTGCGGTGTTTTCAGTCCGAAAACCAGAGAAAAAACAGTTACGCTGCTGCAAGCCGAATCCGCTTCTCAATCTTCTCTACTGGAAATTGTCACTCGTTTTTCAAAAGTTAATTCGATGCGAGCGAAAATGGATTTGAAGTTTGAAGACAATTCATTTGCCCAGCTCGGTATTGCCGAAAAATATAAAACTGCCGACGGCGAAGTCGTCGTTCAGCGTCCGGCGAATATTTTGCTGAAAGTTCAAGTTCCAATTATTAAAACGGATGTCGCGCAGATGTCTTCAAACGGCGAAAAATTCCGCGTAGCGATTCTTCAGGACGGCGGCAGCGGAAAATATAAAAAGTTTGTCATTGGCACAAACACCGCTGATTATTCAGCTTTGCAGGAAGAAGTGCAAAAGATGGAACTTGATAACGGCAAAGAATTACAAAAAAATGTCAACGCTTTTTCCAATCTTCGCCCGCAGCATTTTACAGACGCGATGCTGATGCGCCCCGTTGACACCGCGAATTTTTCTTATGTTCAGAGCGCTACACTTCAGGAAGAATCCGCAGTCAACTCGGGTAAAAAATCATCGGCGAGAGTTTTGCGCGGCTATTATTTTTTGGATGAACTGCGCAAAAACCAGGATGGAAGTTTAAGCGTTTCGAGACGTTTCTGGTTTGACCGGGTTGGGATAATTCGTTTAGCGCGACAGCAAATTTTTGATGATAAAGGTGAAATCGAATCGGATATTACATACGGCAAGGAAGTAAATTTAACCGAGACCGGAGAATATATTTTGCCTCAGCGCGTTGAAGTAACGCGCCCGAAGGAAAAATACAAAATGAGCCTGACTTATCAATCACCGGAAAGCGTTTCAATCGGAAGAACTTATGATCCTGAAGTTTTTGTGCTTGAAAACAGCTGGAATCTGCCCGAAGTCGATCTGGATAAAAAAGTAAACAGCTCGCAATCAACAGTAAAAAAATAAAAACTTGATAATTGTTAACTGTTGACTGATAACTGCAAAATGATTTTACAAACCGATAATTTAGCTAAAGTTTACAAAATTGGCGATGTCGAAACTCACGCTCTGCGCGGAGTTTCGATTAATATCGAGCAAGGTGAATTCGTGGCGATAATGGGGCAGTCGGGTTGCGGCAAATCGACGCTGCTGCATCTTTTGGGCGGGCTGCTTTCGCCGACGAGCGGAAAAATTATTATTGATGGCGAGGATTTGTCAAAAGTTTCCGACGCGCAGCGCACCGACATCCGCCGCCGTAAAATCGGTTTTGTTTTTCAAAGGTTTAATCTTTTTCCAACTCTGACGGCGGACGGAAATCTTCGTTTGGCAGAAAGAATTCATTCAGGGAACGGCGGAAATGCCGAAAGGCGGAAAGAAGTTTTGAGCCTTCTCAAACTGGAAAATAAAATTAACAATAAACCGCTTGAACTCTCCGGCGGCGAACAGCAGAGAGTCGCGCTTGCCAGAGCCGTAATTAATAATCCGGCAATTATTTTAGCCGATGAACCGACGGGGAATCTGGACACGGAAAATTCCCTCATTGTGCTTGAAATGTTCCGTCAGCTTAACCAAAAATTTAATCAAACGATTATAATGATTACGCACAATCCGGAAGCTGCCCGAAATTGTAATCGTATTATTCAGATGCGTGACGGAAGAATTGTGGAAAACGAAGAAATGGCGACCAATCGCTGACCGCTATGCTCAAAGACATCATCCTTTGGAATTACGAACGCGCCAGTCCGCAGTGGGATGTTTTGTGTCTTTTGTGTTTAGCTTTTATTTTCCTGACGCCGAAAGCCTGGTTTGAAAAACGCGAAAAACTGGCAACGCAAACCTTGCGCCTCATCGTTAAAGCCCGTGATTTCTCCGCTGATAAAAGCACAATGGAAAAGCAGATAAGAGAATTAAGCGGCAACGAAAATGCCGAAATTCTTGAGTGGCGCGAAAAGAAAAATGCTGACGGCGATGTTTTTTATGAAGTTGATATTCGTTAATTACAAAGGTTTAATTGTTGCGGAAATTGCTTTCGAGCATCCAAAATCTAATCTTTGTCATCTTTTTAGAGAGGAGTTATAAATTATGAAATTATTTTTTAGATTAAGTTTTACGGCGATTATTTTAACATTATTTTCAGGTGTATTTGTCGCAACCAAAACGCAGGCATCGAATCCTTTGCCCGAAATATTAAACAGGATGGAAATAAATCGAAGTTCGATGAAAACGCTCCGATCCAAAGTTACGATGGTTAAATACAATGCTCAGTTGAAAGAATCGGACACAAGTGAGGGAACTTCTATTTATATGCCAACCAAGGGACGTGATGCGCTGGTCAGAATTGACTGGACAAAACCGGTCGAAGAAACTCTGGCGGTAGTTAACGGAAAATATGTGTTATATCGTCCGCGTTTGAAACAGGCAATTACGGGAAATGCGAAAGATGCGAAAGGCAGCGGCAAAGCAAATAACGCATTGTCATTTATGAGTATGTCGAAGGAACAGCTCAAAGCAAATTACACGATAAAATATCTCGGAGAGGAAAAAGTGAGCGGCGGCGTTCCGACGTGGCGGCTTGAACTGACTCCGAAAAAGGCGACAAGCTTTAAAATGGCGGAGCTCTGGGTTGACGGAAACGGGATGCCGATTCAGGCGAAAATTGTTGAAGGCAATAATGATACAACAACTGTTCTGCTTTCCGGTTTTGAGAAAAATGCCAAGATAAACGTTTCGCAATTTGAAGTCAAACTTCCGAAAGGCACAGCGATTGTTGAATAATAGACATTTGTTTTTAAGACGTGTGTAAAGGCTTTGGCTTAAAATAAGTCAGAGCCTTTTGCTTATATTTGAAAAGGAATTAGTTACAAACTATAATCTCAAGTTTACTACGTCCTTTAGTTTCAGGAGTATTTAAGATAATGCCAAAGGCAAGTAGCTTCAGTCGGTTTACGCGCGGCGTTCGTCATACGGCGCGGGCGTTTGCTTCGACAAAACATCCGGTTCTGGTTCACATCGTTCCGATGCGGCGGTGCAATCTGGCTTGCACATACTGCAACGAATACGACAAAACATCTGAGCCGGTGGCGATTGATGTAATGTTGAAACGCATTGATAAACTTGCTGAATTCGGTTCATCAGTAATCACCATCTCCGGCGGCGAGCCGATGATGCATCCGGAAATTTACGACATTATCGACCGCATACGGCATCACGGAATGATTGCCGGTCTGATTTCCAACGGGTATTATTTTCAGCCGGAAAAAGTAAAAAAATTAAACGAAGTCGGTCTCGACTACTTGCAAATCTCGATTGATAACGTCAATCCGGACGATGTTTCCAAAAAGAGTCTGAAAGTTCTGGACGGCAAATTAAAAAATTTAGCGGAACACGCGAAATTCAAGGTCAACATCAATTCAGTAGTCGGCGGGGGCGTGGCAAATCCCGAAGAAGCTCTGATTATTGCCAATCGCGCCGTTGAACTTGGCTTCTCCTCGACTGTTGGAGTAATTCACGACAGCGACGGCTTGATCAAAGGTTTAACGCCACGTGAAAAAGAAGTTTACAAAGAAATCAAAGCCAAAGGCACACGGAGTTACGCGCGCTGGAACTGGTTTCAGGACAATCTTGTTGACGGCAAGGAATACGAATGGCGTTGTCGCGCGGGCGCGAGATATTTGTATGTCGATGAAGCGGGAATCGTCAGCTGGTGTTCGCAGCAGCGCGGAACGCCCGGAATTCCTCTGCTTGAATACACGCACGAAGATATGCGGCGCGAATATATGACGGAAAAATGGTGCGCGCCAACCTGCACAATTCAATGTGTTCATCAAGTCGGACACCTCGACGCGTGGCGCGATCCGCAAATTTCTATCGGCGATTACAACAAACGAAACGGTAAAGGTTTGAAAAAAGAAACTGTCGCACAGGTTTTAAGCGCAAAATAATTTTCGCGGATTTATTTCGAAGTTTTTACTCTAACCATCCGCTAAAAGTCTGTACCAGCAACCACACATTGAGTCCCGCGATAACGACGGCAACGCTATAACCCAAAATTTTGCGCCACAGAGGATTGACGAACTCGCCCATCTTTAATTTGTCGCTCGTAAACATCACGAGCGGAAAAACAGCGAAACTCAATTGCATACTTAAAACAACCTGGCTTAAAACAAGCAGCTGCGCCGTTCCCGAAGCCCCGTAGAAAAACGTGACAATGATAGCCGGAACGATTGCGATCAAGCGCGTAATCAGGCGGCGCAGCCACGGACGCAGACGAATATTAAGAAAGCCTTCCATTACAATTTGTCCGGCGAGTGTTCCGGTTAAGGTCGAGTTTTGACCGGAAGCGAGCAATGCGATGGCGAACAAAGTGCTGGCGCCCGCAGCGCCGAGAAGGGGCGTAAGTAATTGATAAGCGTCGCCAATTTCCGCAACTTGATAATTGCCCGAACGGTAAAATGTCGCGGCGGCGACAATCAGAATCGCCGCGTTGATAAACAGGGCGAACATTAATGCGACGGTCGAGTCGATTGTCGCAAATTTTATCGCTTCGCGTTTGCCGTCCGGCGTTCGTTCGTAATTGCGCGTCTGCACAATTGAGGAATGCAGATAAAGATTGTGCGGCATCACGGTCGCGCCCAAAATTCCGATGGCAATGTAGAGCATTTCCGGGTTGGTGATAATTTGCGCCGACGGAATGAAGCCGCTCAGAATCGGACCGATTTCAGGCTGCGCGAAAATTATCTCCGCGACAAAACAAACGCCGATACTTAAAACAAGCGTAATGACGACGGCTTCGAGCCACCGGAAACCGCGATTTTGCAGAAGCAGAAGAATCATCACGTCAAGAGCCGTCAGCAGAACGCCCCAAATCAGCGGAATGCCGAACAGCAAATTTAGCGCGATTGCCGAGCCGATAACTTCTGCCAAATCACACGCGATAATGGCGATTTCGCATAAAATCCACAGCCCGAACGAAACCGGCGCCGAATAATGATCGCGGCAGGCTTGCGCCAAATCGCGTCCCGTGACAATTCCGAGCCGGAGCGAGAGAGCCTGAAGCAGAATCGCTATTAGATTCGAAATCATAATGACTGACAGCAACGTGTAATTGAACCGCGAGCCGCCCGCTAAATCCGTCGCCCAGTTTCCGGGATCCATATAACCGACGGCAACCAGATAGCCGGGACCGGAGAAAGCAAACAATTTGCGCCAAAATCCCAAGCCCTGCGGCACGGGAACGGTCGAGTTGGATTCGGGCAAGCTGACGTTCGGCGAATTTCGCCGCCAACCAGTAACCGGCGTCGGTTCAGTTAATTCAACATCCATAAAATATTCTTCAGTGTCGGGGTATGAATAACTTTTTTTATGATTACTATCTTGCTAATTTCTCAAACTAACGCCCAAAAATCAAATAAACAATTACTGTATCAGGAACAAACGAGCGCATAGCAAAACTTAAGAATTTATATCAAAAAGCCGAAAGCAAAACTTTTAGCTTCGCACTTCGGCTTTTTCTTTGAGATTTATAAAATCAGTTAGAGTAAAATTTAAGTGCCTGTTTGTTGACGACTCGCCGGGATTTCAAAATCGTGTGTTTCGCCGTGACTTAAATAAATCATTTTTTCGCTCAAACCGGCGGCTTCGGCAGCGCGTTTGAAATCTTCGAGCGGCGATTTGAAAACGTCATAATCGTTATAGTGAATCGGGATAGCCTTGTCGGGATTAATAAGTTTGACCGCTTCGACGCCTTGTTTGTCGTCCATCGTGACCATTACGCCCAGAACGCGCGTGCCGCCGAGATGAAAAAGTCCGAGGTCGATTTCGGGGAATCGGCGCGGAATTTCCTGCAATTCGTCAATAATCAAAGTGTCGCCCGAAATATAAAGCCGCAGAGTGCGCATTCCGTTTTCAGTTTCAAAATCGAGAATGCTGCCCATCACGTCCGGCAAAGCGAAATCGACGATTCCGGGACCGTGCTTACCGGGCATCGAAGTGATTCTTAATTTTGCCGAACCTTTCTTAAAATCTGCGGTCTCCCATGTGTCGAGTCCGATTCCGCCGCGAAAATTTCTCGCTTCAAGTTCACCGACGGCGTGTTTTGTCGTCACAATCGGCAAATCTTTATCGAGCTTTTCTTCGACAATCTGGTCGAAATGATCGCCGTGGTAATGCGATAAAACACATAAATCAATCGGCGGCAATTGCTCGATGTCAATCGCCGGATTGGTCAGGCGTTCGCTCGTTAAACCGTAACCGAGATGAACGTGATCGCCAGCGTGAAGAAAATTCGGGTCGGTCAGAATTGTAAAACCGGCGTAGCGTAAAATAATGGTCGCCGTTCCGATAAAAAAAATTGAGCCTTTGGTAAAATCCTGTCGGGTATCCGCAGAGGCGGAAAGCTGGTATATGTTTTGCATTTTGAAAATCTCCCTCGTTCGTTTGGATATAAAAACTTAACACAAAAATTCTGGAAGGAGCAAGACTTACTTTAGGGAGTTGAAATTTTTGCTGCTTACCTTGACTAACAAATTGCCATATCCGATGCTGTATATACAAAGTTTTACAAATTATAAACAAGAGGGAAATTAACAAATGGCAGAAAATACGGCAAAAAAATTTATCGACGCGCTGGGCAAATTAGAGGCTGACCGAGATTTAGAAACAATTGTCAGTCTTTTTAGTGACGACTGTAAAATCGGAAATGTAGTTACCGAAGATAAAGACATTAGCGTGCGTGATTTTTGGACGAGCTATCGCAAAAGTTTCGACAAGGTTCAATCGACTTTTCACAATGAAATTTTTACAGATAAAGCGACGGCTCTGGAATGGAAAACATCCGGGACAAGTTCCGAAGGTCACGATTTTGAATATGAAGGCGTTAGTATATTGGAAGTTGATACGGATAAAATCACGCGCTTTCACGCTTATTTTAATCCACATAAATTAGGCAGGCAGATTGTCGACTAAACACGGAACGCGAACTTCAATTCGCATATACCTTTGCGAATTGAAGTTCGCGTTCCTAATATAAATTATTTTTTCGGCACGTGTTCGCCGATTGTCCAGACGATTACTGAACTTGAAAGACCGAGACCCGAAAGCCGACCAGCCATCATCACAAGAGTTTCGCCCGATTCAACAACGCCCGCCTGCAGAAGAGTTTTCTCGCCTTCCTTAAGCATTGATTCCGTTGTGTTTGAATCTTCGTGGCGCAGCGGTTCGACTCCCCAGATCAGCGCTAATTGATTGCGGACTTCTTCGGTGGAAGTGAGCGCGAATATCGACAAACCCGAACGAATGCTGGACAGTCTCCGCGCCATTACGCCTGATTCAGTAAAGACCGCCACTTTGTCAGTCAATTTTTCGCGCGCGCAGAAAGCGGCGGCTTTGCACAAAGCCTGGCTCGTTCTGCCCGTCGGTTCTTCGGTAAATTTGACGGGACGTTTGAGCTTTGTAGTCTTGACGGTTTCCGCCGAATCAATAATTCTTTTCATCGTCGCAACCGTTTCAACCGGATAACTTCCCGTCGCGGTTTCCGCCGAGAGCATCACCGCGTCGGTTCCGTCCCAGACGGCGTTGGCAACGTCCGACGCTTCTGCGCGAGTCGGACGCGGACTTAAAATCATCGATTGCAGCATTTGGGTCGCCGTGATAACAAATTTGTCGTTGATCACTGCCTTTTCGATAATTTGTTTTTGATAAACCGGTACAAGTTCGGGGCTTGTTTCCACACCTAAATCTCCGCGCGCAACCATCACGCCGTCTGTTTCCTTTAAGATTGCATCGAGATTTTCAATCGCTTCGGCTTTTTCGATTTTGGCGACCAGGAGCGGTCTGCCCATTTTCCGCTTGTTTAGTTTTTTGATTAATTTTTTCACTTCCGCGCAATCTTCCGCCTTGCGCACAAACGAAAGCGCGATGTAATCAACATTCTGCTCCATTGCCCAAATCAAATCGGCGTGATCTTTTTCGGTCAAGGAAGGAATCGGCAAACTTGTGTTCGGCAAATTTATACCTTTGCGTTCGCCCAAAATACCGCCATTGACGACGCGCGTTATAACGTCTGTTTTCGATACGGATTCGACAATTAATTCAATCGCGCCGTCGTCAAGCAAAATCATTGTTTCAGGCTGGATAAGTTTGGGCAATTCCTTAAAATTCGTCGCCACTTCCTGCGCCGTTCCTTCGATGTCGCGCGAGGTGATCACAAACTGCGCGCCCGTTTCAAGAAAAACGGCGACTCCGTCTTTCAAACTTCGGGTGCGAATTTTAGGACCGGACAGATCGACGAGAACCGCCAGCGGCTTATTTAATTTTTCGGCGGTTTCTCGCGCCAGGCTAATAACGACGGCGTGTTCGTCTTGAGTTCCATGCGACATATTGATGCGCACGGCGTTGAGTCCGACGTTCAGAAGCGCTTCGATAACTTCCCTTGTATTGGAAGCCGGTCCGAGTGTGGCTAGAATTTTTGCTCTTCTCATAAAATATTTTTAGATATTTGATATTAGATGTTGGCAGTCTGATTTTCAACTAACAGCTTCGTCTCTCAAGCCGAATGTCCGCTTTTTTTCCAGATAATTCATCACCGTCGCCACAAAAGTTGAATGTGACCAGGTAAGCGGAGAAACCGAAATTGGTTCGCCGGTTGTCGGATGAATCTGTTCAGCCAAAACCCCCGACGGCAGCGCGTGTTTGGCTGTCCATTCTAAAATTTCTATTGCGCCTTTTAAATCTTCAATATTTTTCGCGCAGGCGATTCGGTATTCCGCCAGCCAGAGCGTGCAGATAAACCAGGCGTTGCCGGTTGTTTCTTCGGAAACGCGCATATATCCGTCTTTGGAAAATCTTCCGATGCCGCCGATGTTCGTTTTAATCCAAAGTTTTTCTTCGATCGCCCGCATTGTGTTTTTTACAATTTCATCGTCAACATCAAAAGCGCCGAAGTAAAATACGGCGAAAAGCGAAGCGTCAATGGTCGCGTCGGGTTCAAAATGTTCGTCGCCGTGAAACTGCAAAGACCGCAGAAAACGATTTTGTTCCTCACTATAAAGATGTTGGCGCATCGCTTCAACAATTTGGGCGGCAGCGCGATCATATCGTTCGCCGCGTTCTTGTTCGCCGAAAAGACGCGCAAAATTTGCCGCCGCCCGCAGTCCGCCAACGACCGTGGCGCAGGTAAATGTATGAATTCCGCGCCGGTCTTCCCACAAATTCCAGCTTGGCAGCGGCAATCCCGAATGTTCATCACGAAAATTGAGTAGAAAATCCGCCGTGCGAACAATCAGCGGGCGATACAGTTCGCGAGCAAATTCAATTTCCCGATATTTGTCGTAATGCTCCCACAAAGCCCACAAAACCAGCGCGGTTTCGTCTTCCTGAATCGGCACGAGTTTTTTCTTTGCCCAAACGTCCCAAGCCGCGTGCCATCCGGAAGCGACCGTTCCGTCGGAATTATATTTTTGCAGAAAATAACCGTCCGCGTGAACAATTTCGGCGCAGAATTTAAAAAATTTTCTCGTAAAAAAAGGATAACCCGCCCGGTCGAGCGCATTCGCCACCAGCGCTCCGTCGCGCGTCCACAAATAACTGTAATGGTCGGTGGCTCTCTCCGTAACATCAGAATCGTTAGCCGCTAAAATCGCTCCGGCGTTGTCAATCTGCGTGCGAATAATTAGTAGCGAGCGTTTGAAAAGACTGACTACCGCCGTGGATAAATCCGCAAAATCCGCCTCATTTTTATTTGCCCAAACGCTCCAGTAATTCCTCGAATAATCGAGATACTGCTGCGGTCTGCGGTCTAAAATGTGGCGGTTCAAGCGAATAACTTCGGCGTGCGTTTTTCCGGCGGCAATCCAGTAATAAAATTCTTGCGCGCTTTTCCCCTCAAGCGTGAAATGCAGCCCGATGGTTGAATCCACCGAACCTTCGGTAATCGCGTTGCCGCGCAGCACGCCGTCTTCCGCGTCACGCCAGGTTCCTTCTTCTTCTCGAAACGCTTTTCGCCCGGTCGTGAAAATATCAAAATGCGGTTCGGTATTGATCAGAAAATAACGATCCTTTTTATAATGAACGAGCGCTAAACTTTCCGGATCGTAAAAAGCCGTGTCGCCGACTTTTGTTTCCGAGATGCGAAAATCCTGATGCAGAAAAACGCGAATTTCACGCGCCGTATCCGCGAGATTAAAAATTTTCACGCGGCGCAAAAAAATGTTTTCGTGGCTGGCAACCGTGTCGTTGGAAATGATTTCGATGCCGAGTTTTTTGTTAGTTAATTTAACATTGGTGACGAGCGTTTCAGGTTCGTAGCAAAGATTTCGTTCCCAATCAGCGGAAAAAATCCACGAAAATTCACCGTCCGCCCAGACGCCAAAACGAAACGGGTAACCTTCCGTATGAT
>MWVV01000063.1_pt1 | contig 39049 bp, 41 predicted proteins | sample 1047281 | NCBI WGS metagenome assembly MWVV01 (sample SAMN06349986, study PRJNA376086) | soil metagenome | isolation source: PT-2 sample Antarctic (ecotone) soil | place: Antarctica | collected 2015-01-13 | reverse complement strand
GAAGATTTCAGATGTGGTGATGGAAATCGCGTGTGGGTTACACAATTTGCGAGTAACCTTCCGCCAGCCACTTCAAACAATTGATTTAACGAACTTTGAAGAAATATATTATTTCCAATAATGTCTATTGAATACAGGAACGGAAAATCTCGACGCGATTAAGGGAAAACCTAATAAACGTCCGATGTTTAGCGAACAATCTTTGCGCGACCTCGCCGAATTGTTGACACAGGAAATCTTGAAACGCGAAGATGCCGAAGGCTCTGAAATATCAAGTTATCTCGCCGACATCGAAAGATTCTTGCCCGCCCGCGCCGCGCAGATTCGACAAAAATTTGATATTAAAAAGAAAAAAGTCAATATAAATCCAAACGGCATTAGTCCGTCTCAACCCGAACCACCGCCTCCGCCAATGCCCGTGCCGCCATCTGCTTCGGCAAAATTGTCTGAGGACGATAAAAAGAAACTTGCCGAAGGTTTGCAAAATCTCGACACCAAAAAACTTACGGAAGACGAGCGTAAAAAAGTCGTCGAAGAATCAAGAAAAATCATTGCCGAAACAGTTGACCGCGATCAGAAACTACTGGCATTGTCCGCTTTGGCTTTGCGAATCGCTAAACTCGGCGATAAGGAATTTGCGACGGAAATAATGAAAGACGCGCAAAATTTAGTAAATCTACAACCGAAAAATTATCGTGAATATATCGAAATTTGGATGCTGATCAGCGGTTACGCACAAGTTGATGCCGAAAAAGCCTTTCCAATTTTGGAAACAACAGTTTTTCGGCTTAACGACACCATCTCCGCGTTTGTTAAAGTCGGCGAATTTATAGATGTTTCGGGCGATATGATTGATGATGGCGAAATTCAGGTCGGAAGTTTCGGCGGCGAAATGACTCGCGGAATGCTCGGCAGTCTGGGCGCATCCGATTCAACCGTTAAAAACCTTGCCACCGCCGATTTCACCCGAACTAAATCTTTGACTAATAAATTTGAGCGTCAGGAAGTTCGAATATTGGCAAAGATGTTAATTTTGCGGGCTGTTTTGGCTGAAAAATCTGAGGTCAAAGAAGAATTTTAATGAAGTAAAATGAAGTAATTTGTCGATTATAATTTTTCACCGCAGAGACTTAGAGGTTTTTGCAGAGCGTCGCAAAGAAAGGCAAAAATTTCTGCGATAACCGGCGTATTCTCTGCATCTCTGCGGCGAAACATTCATCTTTCAAATAACTCAAGTTTGAAGAAAATTTTTTGCTTCAAAAGAAGTCAATACTTGTTTTTATTTGATTAATGGTTTGGCTATCGCTGGTTTTTCCGTGCAAAATAATTTGAAAAATTTATTGAAAAAGCGACTTTTTGGTATTTTTTGAGTTGACTATCTTAGGTGAGAAATTTATATTGACCAATGTTGCCAAAATCTATTTGGAAACACGGCTGCCTGAAAAGACAGTTGGTAAATAATAAATATAATCTTTGAAGAAGACAGGAGAATTTAATTAAATGAAAAAGACTTTAGCTCTTTCAGGAATGTTAGCTTTAAGCGCATTGGGTATGGCTTGCGGTGAAACTGCGAGCAACAACTCTAATAATAGCAACAGAATGAATTCAAATATGATGTCGAACTCCGGCTCAATGAACTCGGGTTCAATGAATTCTGGCTCGATGAATTCTGGCTCGATGAATTCAGGTTCAATGAATTCTGGTTCAATGAATTCTGGTTCGATGAATTCTGGTTCGATGAATTCTGGTTCGATGAACTCCGGTTCAATGAATTCTGGTTCGATGAACTCCAATATGCGTATGAATTCAAATATGGGTTCGATGAACTCCAATATGCGTATGAATTCAAATATGGGTTCGAAGAATTCCGGTTCGATGAATTCAGGCTCAAGAAACTCCAACCGTCCGTAATTTGAGTTTCAATAGAAAATAGAAAAGCACGTTGTTTTATCAACGTGCTTTTCTATTTTCATTTCTAACATTAAAGTTAAGCGAGCTGCGTTATTAACTCTTCCCGTGTTGAAACAGGCATTTGACAAGCAAAATTTTCGCAAACATAAGCCGTTTGTTTGCCATCAATCATTTTACGATTGTTCAGAAGTGGAAGGAGCTCGTCATCAATTTGGTTTTTCTCCGCTAAAATCAAAACTTTATCTGGAAGGTATTCTTGCCAAACTTCCCTTTCGAGTTCATTTCCTTTTTCACCGATAATGACAATTTCTTTCGTAGAATTTAAATGGAATTCTAAAGTTGAAAGAACGCGCCCAAAGGCTTGGGGATAACGCCGAATCTGCGGCGCAACTAATCTTAAAACTGTAATGCTGTAACGTTCGTATTTTTCATCGCCCGTCAATCTCGACAATTTCAACAAAACATCAGCCGCCGCCGAATTGCCCGAAGGCGTGGCGTTGTCGTAATAATCTTTCGAGCGCATCAACAAATCTTCGTGATTGTTCGCCGTGAAATAAAATCCGCCCGCATCTTCGTCCCAAAATTCAGCAATCATCAAATCGGCGAGTCGTTTCGCCTCTTTTAGATATTTAACGTCGCCCGAAACTTGAAAAAGTTCGGTTAAACCGTCGGTGAAATTGGCGTAATCTTCGAGATAAGCGTTGAGTTTCGCTTGTCCGTCTTTGAACGAACGCAACAAATAACCGCCTTTTTGTAAATTCTCTAAAATAAAATCAGCATTTCGCTCAGCAACTTTAAAATAATCTTTTCTATCTAAAATTGCCGACGCTTCCGCAAAAGTCGCTAACATCAAACCGTTCCAAGCCGTCAGAACTTTTTCGTCGCGGAAAGGTTTGATACGCTTTTCGCGTTCTTCAAATAACAATTTTCTGCTGCGTACTAAGGTCTCTTTAAGTTCGTCTTCGGAAATTTGCATTTGCCCGGCAGACGTTTCAAGTGAGCCTCGCACATTCAAAATGTTCTTTTCTTCAAAATTCCCGTGTTCGGAAACGTCGTAGTAAAAACTGAAAATTCGCGCGTCATCTTCGCCAAGAATTTTTGCAATTTCTTCCGGTGTCCAAACAAAAAACTTGCCTTCCACGCCTTCCGAATCGGCATCTTGCGCCGTATAAAATCCTCCGCGCTCGTCAAGCATTTCTCTTTTCACATAATCGAGCGTTTCAACTGCGATGCGTTTGTAAAATTCATCTTTGGTGATTTGAAACAAATGCAAATAAATTCTTGCAAGCTGCGCGTTATCGTAAAGCATTTTTTCAAAATGCGGCGTGAGCCAAATTGCGTCCACCGTATAGCGATGGAAGCCGCCGCCGAGTTGGTCGTAAATTCCGCCGTGTGCCATCGCCAAACAAGTTTTTTCAACCATTTCCAAAGCCTTTACATCTTTCGTTCTATAAAAATAACGCAGCAGAAATTCCAGAGACATCGGCGGCGGAAACTTCGGTGCGCCGCCAAAACCACCGTTCACCGAATCAAAACTTTTTGCAAAACTCAAAAATGCCGAATCGAGCTGGTCTAAACTTAAATTGTTTGTTTCAAATTCCGCCGAACCGACGTTTCTCATTTCACGTAAAATTTCATTTGCCGAATTCAGTAATTCATCGCGTTTGTTTTGATAAGCATCGGCGATGCTCAATAAAATGCGCTGAAAGCTCGGCATATTGTAGCGATTGACGGGCGGAAAATAAGTTCCGCCGTAAAACGGCAATCGGTCGGGCGTCAGAAAAACATTCAGCGGATAACCGCCGCTTCCCGTCGTCATCTGCACAAACGTCATATAAATCTGGTCAACATCGGGACGCTCTTCCAAATCAATTTTGATATTGACGAAATGCTCGTTCATAATCCGCGCCGTTTCCGCGTCTTCAAAAGACTCGTGTTCCATCACGTGACACCAATGACACGCCGAATAACCGATGCTGATTAAAATCGGCTTGTCTTCGGCTTTCGCTTTGGCAAACGCTTCTTCGCCCCAAGCAAACCATTCGACGGGATTGTGCGCGTGCTGCAGCAGATACGGACTTGTCTCGTTTATCAAACGATTAGTAAATTTCGGTTTGTTCATATTTTTAGTTTAACTTGTCGCCTATTATTTTCGCAAAAACTTGGAACTTCTCCAGCAGTTTGATATATTGTTCGCAATAGTTATGACTTCGCGCTGTATTGCAAAACTCCGACCGAATATTAACCGACCGAACCTTTTCGCGGGCGACTAAATTTTCCTTCTCTCAACGTTTCACTAACCATCAATTTTATTTTTAAACACTTTAGAGAGGAAAAATTTATGACACCGACCATTGAATTACAAAAACCGATTATTAAAACCGAACTTCCGGGACCGAACGCACAAGAAATTATCGCTGCCGACGCACAATACGTTACGCCATCTTATCCGCGTCCGGATTACAAATTAGTTGCAGAAAAAGGCTATGGCGTATGGATTGAAGACGTTGACGGCAACGTATTTTTAGACTGCAACGCCGGCGTGGCGGTTTGTTCGACCGGACACTGCCACCCGGAAATTGTTGCCGCAATTACCAAGCAAACCGAAACATTAATCCATATGTGCGGCACGGATTATTATTACCGACATATGCCGGCTTTGGGGAAAAAACTCGACGAGATTGTGCCGATAAAATCGCCGACGAAAACGCATTTTGCAAACTCCGGTGCGGAAGCCGTCGAAACCGCCCTAAAACTTGCGATGTATCACACGCGCCGACAGAAATTCATTTCGTTTTTCGGCTCCTTTCACGGCAGAACTCTTGGCGCGTTATCTTTGACATCATCGAAAAAAGCGCAACGCTCAGGATTTATGCGACAAGCGTTAGATGTCGTTCACGTTCCGTATCCAAACCATATTCGCTCCCCGTTCAAAGAAGTAACCGACCCTGAATCGGCTTCAAAAGCTACGATTGACTGGATTGAGAATCGGCTTTTCAATACGACCACGCCGCCGGAAGAAGTTGCCGGCATTGTCGTCGAAGCCGTGCAGGGCGAAGGCGGTTACATTCCCGCGCCGCCGAATTTTTTGAAAGAATTGCGAAGAATCTGCGACTGGCACGGCATTATGCTGATCGTTGACGAAGTACAGTCGGGAATGGGCAGAACAGGTAAGATGTTCGCCACCGATTATTACGATATCGAACCAGATATTATGTGCTTGGCAAAAGGCATCGGTTCCGGTTTGCCCATCGGCGTATGCGTCGCCCGCGCCGACATTATGGACTGGCACAAAGGCGCACACGCTTCAACCTTCGGCGGAAATCCGGTTTGCATCGCATCGGCTCTGAAAACAATTGAACTGCTTGAAAACGCCTTGACCGAAAATGCTCGCGTCGTCGGCGATTATCTGCAAAACGGTTTGCGCGATTTGATGCAAAAATATGATTGCATTGGCGACGTGCGCGGTCTGGGTTTAATGGTCGGTGTTGAATTTGTCGAATCGAAAGAAACGATGAAACCCGCTCCCGAACTGCGCGACAAAATCGAAATGGCTTGTTTCGAGCGCGGTTTGATTATCTTAGGCTGCGGCGCAAACACAATTCGCTGGTCACCGCCGCTTATTTTGACAAAGGAAAATGTTGATGTCGCGCTCAGTATTTTCGATGAAGCGATTGCGGCTTCCGTTTAATAATCAGTCGGAATTGCCTGCGCCGGCAGGCGATTCCGAAAACTCCGACCGGCTCTCGGCAAAAAATTCACCGCCTCTGTGCGGTTATAAAGCCACCGCCTCTGTGCGGTTATAAAGGTTGAAATTATGGAAAACGAAACAGGGATTCGAGGCGCGGGCGGAACTCCCGGCGGACTCCTGGAATTCTTCGTCGGATTGGGAATGGCGGTTGCAGGTGCTTTTCTCATTACCAATCAAGTAATCGTTACCAGCAGTTTCTGGTCAATTTGGGGTTACAACGCTTTCGGTTTGTCGCTGTTGCCGCTGATTTTTGGCATCGGCGTCTTATTTTTTAATGGTAAGTCGATTGTCGGCTGGCTGCTTTTATTTATTGGTGTAGTCATCATCTTTGCAGGTATTTTGATGAATCTTCAAATTTATTTTCAGCCCACCAGTCTTTTCAATACCATAATGATGATTACACTGTTAGCCGGCGGAATCGGATTAATCGCACGCGCTCTTGTCTCGCATAAGTAACAAAACGATTGACCTTTCCTACATTTAGGGCGAACGCATCACTTTTGCAAAAATAAATATTGAGGCAAAACGCTTTAGTTATTGGAGTTAGAATTCAGCTTTGCGAATTATTTCAAAATTCTTACATTGAAAATTTGTGCAAAATTCAAAGAATCGCTTAATGTTTATTCACGCAACCCATTGATTAAAAAACTAAATAACTGAAAATAAAGAAAAAAAGTGATGCGTTCGCCCTATCCTACATTGACCCGCCGTTTATAGAGAGCAGACAATTTGGTATAATCAAGCAGTTATGGCAGATATACAATATATTTCAGACGCAAATGGTAACCCAGTCGGTGTAATTGTGCCGATAGAGATTTGGCAAGAAATCGAAGCGGAACAGGAAACGGCTTATCTGAATAAAAGCGAAGCGATGAAGAAGCGTTTGCTGGAAGCAAAAAAACGCACTGAAGAATTCAGCAGCGACGAATTCTGGCTTTCGGCAAGCGAGAGTTCGCTGAACGAAATCTGGAACAATGAGGAAGATGACGTTTATGCCGAGCTTCTCAAAAAATGAAGTCGTTCTGGTTCGTTATCCTTTTTCGGACTCAACCAATTTTAAGATTCGTCCGGCGGTCATCGTCAATGCGCCGCACGTTTCACAAGATTTGTTTATCGTTGCCCTCACAAGTAAATTAGGGATTCAAGACTTAGGATTCAAAACCTAAATCTTGAATCCCTAATTCTGAATCATTTATAAATCTCAACAACCGGCTTGCCGTTCATGTCAATATAGGCGCGATACATTCCTTCGGAATTAAACGAGATACCGATATTGCCGAATTTGTCCATAGCGATTACGCCGCCGTCGCCGCCGAGCGTTTTGACTTTGTTCATTGTCATATCAGCCGCTTGTTGGACGGGCAATGCGCGGTATTCCATCATTGCGGAAATATCTCGCGCCACGCCTAAACGGATGAAATACTCGCCCCAACCGGTCGCGCTGACCGCGCAGCCGTCGTTGTTCGCGTATGTTCCCGCGCCGATAATCGGGGCATCGCCGACGCGCCCGAATTTTTTATTCGTCATTCCGCCGGTCGAAGTTCCTGCCGCTAGATTTCCGTCTTTGTCGAGCGCAACCGCACCGACCGTGCCGAATTTATTGTAAGGCAGTTCGCGCAAATCAGTCTGTGAAACTTTTCCTACGTTCTTTTTTGCTTCCTTCTTCTCTTTTTCTTCTTTTTCTTGTTTGAGGATTTCTTGAAGAGCATCCCAACGTTCTTGAGTGAAAAAGTATTTCGGGTCAACGAGTTCGATTTTCTGCTCTTCCGCGAAGCGTTCTGCGCCGTCAGCAATCATCATTACGTGCGGCGATTTTTCCATCACGGCGCGGGCTAAGGTTATTGGATTTTTGACGCGGTGAAGTCCGGCAACTGCGCCTGCTGCTAAAGTTTTGCCGTTCATTATCGAAGCATCGAGTTCGTTTTTGCCGTCATTGGTGAAAACCGCTCCTTTGCCGGCATTGAAAAGCGGTGAATCTTCAAGCATTCGGATGGCGATTTCGACCGCATCGAGTCCGGATTTGCCGGCTTGTAGGGCTTTATAACCCGCAAGCACAGCTTCTTCGAGTTTCTTTTTATATTCGGCTTCCTTTTCCGGCGAAAGACTTCCCTTTGTTATCACGCCCGCGCCGCCGTGGATGATGAAACCGAGTCGCGGATTCTGCGGCGATTGCAGTTGTTTTATTTCAGCAAAACTTCCTTTTTGCGCAAAAACCGACGATGGCAAAATGATGAGAACGGTGATTAAGATTAAAGAAAAAAGTTTATTCATAGCAAACTCCAAGGAATGAAATTTAAGATAGATTATCATAGAAAGTAAAAATAAAGATGCAGACTCTTTTTTTGGTGCAATGTATATTTCTATTTCATCTTCGCGCCAATTATTAAAATCTCAAGCGCTTTTGCCAGATTTGTATCTAGTTTCTTGAGTTTTTCGTGCGCTTTTTTCGCTTCCTTGACGTTGCGCCGCCTAAATTGTGCTTCGCCGAGATTGTAAAGTCCGATAGCGTATTTGTCGTTAAGAGCAACCGCTCGTTCAAATTGCTTGATTGCATTATCGTATTCATTTAATTTGCGATAGGCAATTCCGAGTTCATTAATGGCAAACACCGAATCTTTGCGCAGTTCATTGGCGCGTTTCAGAGATTCGACCGCCGCTTGATATTCGCCTAAATCGTTTTGCGTAATGCCTAAATTAATATAAGCCGGGGCGAAGTCGTTTTTTATACTGACGGCTTTTTGCAAAGCGGCTTTCGCTTGTTGTAGTTTCGCTTTGCCCTCGGCTTTCGTTTCTGGAAGTTTGGATTTCAAGTCAATTTGTGAAGCGTTGTAATAAGCCCAACCCAAATTCGTATAATCAATATGGTCGGCACTCAAAGCGACCGCTTCGTTCAAACGCAGAATCGCGTTGTTCCATTTTTGAACCTTGCCCAAACAAAATCCCCAATTACTGTAAAGCTCTGCATCGTCTTTGATGAAAACCGCCGCAATGCTGTATTCGCCGTTAGCTTTGTCATACTCTTTTAATTGGCGATAAGCATCGGCAAGATTAGCGTGGGCGGCACCGATGTCGTTTTTGAGTCGGTTTGTTTCTGTGTAAGCCTTGATTGCTTCGACGTAATTTTCGCGCTCATATTCTGCCGCGCCCAATCCAAACCACGCATCAACATAAGTCGGTTTTAAACGTATCGCTTCCTTGTATTCGTTGACTGCTTCTGCTTCACGGTCGAGTTTGGCTAAGGCTTCACCCAAAGAATAATGCGCTTCCGGCATTGTCGCGTCGAGTTTTGTTGATTCGGTCAATGCCAGACGCGCATCTTCGTAGCGATTTTGTTTTAGACGAACGACACCTAAAAAATACTGTATAGAAGCGTCGTTACGGTTGAGTGCGATTGCTTTATTAAGAAAATCTTCGGCTTTGGCAATTTCATTTTTTTGCGTATACAAAATGCCGAGCGGCGCATATAGTTCAGTCAAATCAGCGTTTAAAGACAACGCTTTTTCATAATTAAAAATCGCCTTATCGTTGTCATCAAGCGAATCGTAAATTTCTCCCAAACCTGAATATGCGACTGAATTTTTAACGTTTAGTTTTACCGCTTCATCAAACAATCCGCGGGCTTCCTGTGGTTTGTCTTTTTCCAATAAATCACTGGCTTTACTTGCTAGAGCGTCACTTAAACCGAGTATTGCGTCAGTATTTTTTTCGTCTAGGTCAATGGCTTCACGGTATAAATCAATTGATTTATCCATCTCGTTATTGTCGTAATAAAATTGCGCTGCGCCGGTCAAAGTTAGAGAGGCTTCTTTCGCGGATTTTTTCGCGGACTTTTTCGCTACTTCTATCTGCACAGGTTCAGGCTTAAAAATTTTAACGCGTTTGCGTCGCGCGGTAACGACAGCGAGATTATTATATTGCTTGCGGATGTTTTTTACGGCAACCAGACGTTGTATTTTTGTGCGCTTGGTTCGGTTGCTGGAAACGAATTTCTTTTGCGCCGTCCTGCCGGAACTGCGAAAAACAAACACGCTGGCGCCCAAAGAAAGGTCTTCATTCGGCGGAAGGTCTTGCGCCGTTGACAAAAATCCGCCGATTATAAAAGTCCAGATTATAAAAAATGTCGCTAAACTTTTTAGAATATGTTTTTGAAAATTCATTTTTCCCTCTCAAAATTTTTATATGTATTACTTTGCAATGATTATTGGCAAGACGTAATTTATGATTCTCAATCGGTGTAGAGACGTTCCTCCGAACAAATTTTGCATTTACACAAAAAACGGCTTGCCTCTTGTGAGGACAAGCCGTTGTAATTTTCGAGTGAATTTCAACTTTACCGAATATAAGCATTCGGAATCGGCTTGTCTTCATTGTTGCCAAATTGTACACCTGTAAATCCCTGCGACGTTCTCAGCAAATACCACGTTCCGTTTGACGGTCGAAATACCGCGATGTCCGCCCGCCCGTCACCGTCGTAATCGGCTGGCACCGGCAAATCGCCCGCCGCTCCAAACTGCACGGCTCCGTAATTAGTCTGCGGATTCGGCGATGTGTACCAAGTTCCATTGCTCGGTCGGAAAACGGCGATGTTCGTTTTTCCGTCGCCGTCGAAATCTGCCGGCACTGGAATGTCGGTCGCAATGCCCAATCCTTGAAAGACGTATTGGTTATTTGAACTTTGCAGAATATACCACGTCCCGGCTGACGGACGGAAAACGGCTGCGTCCTGTTTGCCGTCTCCGTCGAAATCGCCGACCACCGGCTTGTCGCCGTTTGTTCCCCACGCAATCGCTCTGAAATCAACTCCCGGCGCTGAACTCGGACGATAAAAGAAATATCCTTGTCCGCCTGACAGCGAACCGTCGCGGTAAACGGCTAAATCGCTTTTACCGTCGCCGTCCCAATCGCCTGAAACAGGAACGTCGCCGGTTGCGCCGAATTGTTCCGGTCGGAATGAACCATCCGAGCTGTTTGTAATATAAAAATAGGCTTTATTGCCAGCCCCAAAAACGACATCGCGGAAAACGGCAAAGTCGGTTCGTCCGTCGCCGTCATAATCGGCAGGCGCGATACGGTCTCCGTTTTGTCCGAACTTAAATGGGATGAATGAATTGTTTTGACTGGTTAATTGATACCAGAATCCGTTTGAAGCTCGAAAAACCGTCAAATCAGCTCGTCCGTCGCCGTCGAAATCAAATGGCGTAATGTTGCGGAAAGGAGCAACCGTTAATCTCGCCACGCCGAGGCGCGTTACATTGGCAATTCTTGTAAAATCACCGCCGACTAAAATTTTACCGTCTGATTGGCGGATAATCGCGCGAACTTGGTTGTTCGCTCCGGGAAAGAAACTTGTATCCACAGTTCCGTCAGACTTGAGCCGCGCCAGATTTGAGCGCGAAATGTTATTGACGACTATAAAATTTCCGCCGACAATTATACTTCCATCCGGCTGTACGAGAATTGTGTTAACTAGGGCACTGGCAAATGTTGGAGATTGGAATGTTGCGTCCGCGCTACCGTTGTTATTTAATCTGACAACTGTAGTTGTTAAAACGACATATTTCCCGTCCGCATTAAGTTCTATCTGTCTAACGGAGGCAATGTTTCCTGCGTTGAAGGAACTGTCAAGACTTCCGTCCGAATTCAAACGAACCAGATTCACACGATTAAATCCGTTCACTCCGTTAAACGAACCGCCGACTAGAATTTTTCCGTCCGCTTGAACAACAATACTTTGAATTGAACCGCTTCCGAATATTGGATTAAAACTTGTATCCAAAATGCCGTCGGCATTAAGCCGCGCCAAATCGTTGCGATTTTGCCCGTTGACGCTGCTAAAAAATCCGCCGATAACAATTTTTCCATCAGCTTGCAGAGTTATCGAATAAACGACTCCGTTGCTCGAAATAATTGGATTAAAACTCGTGTCCAAACTGCCGTCCGCGTTCAACCGCGCAATCGCCGTTCTAGGCGTTCCGTTATAAGTTGTAAAATTTCCGCCGACTAAAATCCTTCCGTCTGCCTGAACGATTATTTCTTCGACTGTGAAATCAAAACCGGTTCCCGGATTAAAGCTCGTATCAAGCGTGCCATCAGTATTGAGGCGAGCGATATTTTTGCGCGGAACTCCGCCGACCTGCGAAAATTCGCCGGCGACGATAACTTTGCCGTCTGTTTGAACTGCTAAAATCGAAGCCGAACCGCCGATTCCGAAACTCACGCTAAAAGATGTGCTGACGCTTCCGTCCGGGTTGAGTCGCGCAAACTTAAAGACCGTCGCGCCGTTTTCAAGAAATCCGCCATTCAGCAGAATGTTGCCTGAAGCGTCAATTACAAATTTACTAATTTGAGTAAGATTGCTCGGCGAATTAAATGTATTATCCAAACTGCCGTCAGCATTTAATCGGTAAAGTTTTCCGCCCACCGAAATTATAAATTTGCCGTCCGGCAATAATTCAATCGCATCAGCTGCTTGTCCGGGACTGAAAACATTAGCCGGCATAAATGACAAATCAACATTGCTGGCTGGCAGCAATTTTGCGATATTTAAGCGGTCAACGCCGTTAACCTTAGTAAAGTTGCCGACAATCACAATGCTTCCGTCGGGCAGAACTTCAAAGTCTCTTATAAAATTTCCGTTTCCGAAACTTCCGATGGTGCCGGTTAAAACCGGCGATTCAAATGTCGTATCGCGGATGCCGTCGGAATTAAAACGTCGAAGAAAGCCGCTGGGTGAAAGTCCGCCGCCGCCGTTGCCGCTAACCAGAATTTTTCCGTTCGGCAAGATAAAAACTTTTGAAACGGATTCAAATTGAGTTCGTCCCGATTGGAAATCAATTCTCGTGAATGTATTGTCAAATGTTCCGTTTGAATTGAGGCGGTAAAGTGAATTTAAAGCTATACCGCTTGCATATGTGAAAATTGAGACAAAAATTTTACCGTCCGGCTGAATTGCCACAACCGCAGCGGAACTAGTTACTTGGAAAGGATTCGTAGCAAACGGAGAAGTAAAGGTCGGATCAATACTGCCGTCCGAGTTCAACCGCTGAACTCGCGGGTATAAATTGGTGTTAGGAAGAGACGGTGATCCGCCGGCAACGATGATTTTCCCGTCCGGTTGCACAATCGCGCTTCCGATTATGAAATCACACGCGGCACAATCAAATGAATTGTCTAAACTTCCGTCCGGATTGAGCCGCGCAATTTGATTTTTTATAACGCCGTTGACAATTTGAAATCCGCCGAACACGATTATTTTTCCGTCCGGCTGAGTCACGAAATTGCCGCCGCCGCCGCTGATTTCTTTTGAAAGTACCGCGTTGAAAGATAAATCAACCGCGCTCAATTGAGCTTCAGTTGCCGAAATCGAAATCAAAGCAATCAGCGTCAATTGTGAAAAAACGACAATTCGTTTGAAGAAATTTTTCGATAATTTCATTTTTACTCCTCAAATTTACGAGGAAAGATTACTACGATAAAATTACTTTTACGAAATTAACAACATACGGTCCGGAAGTTTGTCGGTATTATAAAACTTATTTATTAAATTGTAAATATTTATCATCTTCCAAAATCCACTAAATGAACACTATTCTTGCTATCTTTCGGTTGGTCATATAAATTATGTTGTTACCAATTGTTCAAGTTCAAAGTTCAAAGTTTAAGGTTCAAAGTTCAAAGTCAAAAGAGAGAACTTGAACTTTGAACCTTAAACTTTGAACAAATTCTAATCTATAAGGAGATTTTGCCGAAAATGAAAGCATTTACTACTGAAAATATACGCAACCTGGCTGTCATTGGACACGGCGATGCGGGTAAAACCCAACTCGTCAGTTCGCTTCTGCACGTTGCCGGCGCAACCACGCGCTGGGGACGAGTCGCCGAAGGGACAACCGTTACTGATTACGACGAAGATTCAATTGAGCGTAAAGTTTCGCTCAATAATAATTTCGCTAACCTCGAATACAAAGACACAAAGATAAATTTGATTGACACGCCCGGTTACGCCGCGTTTGTTTCGCACGCTCGCCCGGCTCTGCGCGTTGCCGACTGCGCGTTAGTTGTTGTTGACGGCGTGAACGGCATTGAAGTGCAGACGGAAAAAACCTGGAGTTACGCCAATGAATTTCTGCTGCCGCGTTTTATGGTCATTAACAAACTCGATAAGGAACGTGCCGATTTCGGACATGCGCTCGACAGTGCTAATCAATCTTTTGCGCGGTCAATCGTGCCGTTCACATTACCCATCGGACAAGAAGCGAATTTTAAAGGCGTGGTTGATGTCGTTCATCAAAAGGCTTATGAATTCGACGCAAACGGCAAGGCAAAAGAAATTCCGATTCCCGAAGATGGACGCGCCGTCATTGACGCGACCCGCGAGCGATTAATTGAAATAGTCGCCGAATCGAATGACGAATTGTTGGAGAAATACTTTGAAAACGGCACACTCGAAGAAGAAGATATTTATCCGAATCTGGCAAAAGCGATTGCCAGCAGCAAACTTTGTCCGGTTTATGCTGTTTCGGCTGATACACTGGTCGGGCTTTCGATTCTTCTCGACCACATCGTTGAATTTGCGCCCAATCCAGCCGCACACGAATCGGAATACGGTTTCGCCAACGCCGAAAGAGACGGCGAGCGAATTACTCGTAAATACAGTAACGACGAACCGTTTTCCGCTTATATTTTTCGCACGATTGCCGACCCGTTCGCTGGCAGAATTAACGTGATGAAAGTCGTTTCCGGTAAAATATCATCCGACGCAACCGTTTATAATTCGAGCCGTGATTCTCAAGAAAGACTCGGCGCGTTGCACGTTTTGCAAGGCAAAAATTTGGATAAAGTAAATGAAGCCCAGACCGGCGACATTATCGCGGTTGTCAAATTAAAAGACACGCAAACCGGCGACACGCTTTGCGACAAAGCCAAATCTATCGTTTATCCGCCGGTTGAATATGCCGAAGCTGCAATTTCATTTGCCATCGAACCGAAATCTCGCGCTGACGAAGACAAAATCAGTTCGGCTCTGCACAAAATTCTCGAAGAAGACCCAAGCCTTCATTTTGACCGCGACGCGCAAACGAAGGAATTTATCTTGAGCGGTTCGGGACAACTGCATATTGAAACCGTCGTTGATAAATTAAAAAACCGTTATCACGTTGAAGTTGCGCTTCATCCGCCGAAAGTTCCATATAAAGAAACGATTACGGCGCAAGTCGAGGTTCAGGGCAGACACAAAAAACAATCCGGTGGGCGCGGACAATTCGGCGATTGCAAATGTATCTTTGAGCCGCGCGAACGCGGCGAAGGCTTTGAGTTTGTTGATAAAATCTTCGGCGGCTCAATTCCGCAAAACTTTCGTCCGGCGATTGAAAAAGGAATTGTCGAAGCGGCGCAAGGCGGCGCAATCGCCGGTTATCCGCTTGTAGATTTTAAAGTTACGCTGATTGACGGCTCGTATCACACGGTTGATTCGGACGAACATTCGTTTCGCGCGGCTGGCAGAAAAGCGTTTCGCAATGCGATAGAAAAAGCCAAACCGACGCTGCTCGAACCGATTATGGATGTCGAAGTTTTCTGTCCGATAGAAGTTTCGGGCGATATTATAGGCGACCTTAATTCACGGCGCGGGCGAGTTTCGGGAATGGATATGCGCGGCACGCAGCAAGTTATCAAAGCGCAAGTTCCTTTAGCGGAAATGCTTGATTATCAATCAAGACTTAACTCCGTTACGCAGGCTCGCGGCTCATATCATATGCAGTTTTCGCATTACGACCCGCTACCGGGGAATTTGTCGGCGAAAGTCGTCGAACAAGCACGCGCCGAAGGCAGAATCAGAACGCACGAGGAAGACGAATAGAAAGTAAAAAGGCAAAAGTAAAAAGGTAAAAGTGAAGAGCCGTCCTTGAAAATATTTGAGTTAAACAAAAACGGCTTTTTCACTTTTGCCTTTTGCCTTTTTACTTTTTACTTTTTAACCGTTTTACATTCAGAATGGAAAAAGCGAAAATTGTAGATTAGTTATAAATTAATAAATTTTTAAGAGGAAATATGTCTAAACATTCTTTTTTACCTGCGGTAGTTTTATTGACGGCTCTGCTCGCCGCTTGTCAGCCGAATCCGACGCGCATTGATTCGACCGTTCATAAACCCGAAGGTCAAAGTTCAGCATCGCACCAGTCGAACAGTCATTCAGATAATCACAACGGCAGCATTCACACTGATGCGAATCACAACTCGACGAAACGAAATCCATCCGAACCTGATTCGACGAATCATTCAGACGATAAGCATTGACGAAAGTCGAACACGCCAGACTCAAAACGCTTGTGAGCAATATAATTCGAGCGCAGAAAACCGAAATCAAACAGATGCGGAATTGAAAATGCTGTGGGTAAAGTAAAATCTGCATTTACCTGAGTCGAAAGCGTATGTCAGTAGCCCAAGCGTGAGCGCGGGCTTTCGCGTTGGAAACCCTCCCTGACGGTCGGACTACCGACACGGAACTAACTTTTATGAACAAAATTGCAATAGCAATTCACGGCGGCGCAGGCACGATTCTTAAAAGCAGAATGACCGCCGAACTTGAAAAGGAATACGGGCGGGCGCTTGAAAACGCTTTACAAGTGGGTTGGCAGATTATTCAAAGCGGCGGAAATTCGCTTGATGCAGTCGAAACTTCGGTTTGCGAACTCGAAAACAATCCGCTTTTCAACGCCGGAAGAGGCTCGGTTTTCACGCACGACGGTAAAAACGAAATGGATGCTTCAATTATGGACGGCAAAACACACAATGCCGGCGCGGTTGCTTTAATCCAAAACGTCAAAAACCCAATAAAATTAGCGCGTCTTGTAATGGAAAAAACCGAACACTTTTTGCTGGCAGGCGATGGCGCAAACGAATTTGCGCGAGAAATGAAAATTGAATCGGTGGAGGACGAATACTTTTTTACCGATTTTCGTTACCGACAATTGATCGAGGCGCAAAAGGAAAATCGCGTTCAACTTGACCACAGCGAAAAAGGAGAAAGGAGAAAGGAGAAAGGAGAAGATAGAAATCCAAAATCCAAAATCCAAAATCCAAAATCCAAAATCCAAAATCCGATTGGCACGGTCGGCGCGGTCGCGTGTGATTCATCTGGAAATTTGGCGGCGGCAACTTCGACGGGCGGAATGACGAACAAAAAATTCGGACGCATCGGCGACACGCCAATTGTCGGCGCGGGAACTTACGCCGATAACAATACCTGCGCGGTTTCGTGCACCGGACACGGCGAATTTTTTATGCTCGCGGCGGCGGCTTATGATGTTGCAGCGAGGATGAAGTATAAAAGCGTTAGTTTAATCGAAGCGGCGAACGAAACCATCGAACATTTGCGATTAATCGGTGGCGAAGGCGGTTTAATTGCGGTTGATAATCTTGGCAATCTCGCTTTACCTTTTAATAGTGAAGGAATGTATCGCGCATTTATAACTTCTGACAGTAAAATGTCAATTGAGATTTACCGCTGAATAATTATATCGAAACTTCTCGATTGGCGGAATCAATTTCGGCAGTCGGCAGTTTTACACGCAGGAGAGTCAATCTTTTTTCGTCGCCTTGCAAAATTTCTACGTCAAGCCCGCGAATGTTTAGCATTTCGCCAATCTTCGGAACATAACCAGCTTCGCTCGTAACTAATCCGGCGATAGTCGAAAAATCGTCGTCTTCGATTTCCATATCGAAAAGGCGTTCGATTTTCCCGATTTCCGTCGAGCCGAGAACATCGTAATAACTTTTGTCCGCGCCTTCGATGATTTCGATGATTTCTTCTTCTGTGTCTTCATCTTCGATTTCACCGACGATTTCCTCGATAATATCTTCCATTGTGATGAGACCGGCAACGCCGCCGTATTCATCAATGACAATCGCAATCTGCACGCGTTCAAGCTGCATATTTTTTAAAAGCTCGGCGGCGGGTTTAGTTTCCGGAATAAAATACACCGGGCGCAGAAGCGTTTCGATAGTCTGATGCTCCTTAGCTTCCGACCAAGCATTCAACAAATCTCGCACATAAATTACACCCTCGATGTTGTCAATCGTTTCCCGATAAACGGGCAGGCGCGATATTTTTTCTTCGATTATTAAATCGCGGGCATTTTTAACGGTCGAATCTATCGGAAGCGCAACGATTTCAGTGCGCGGAGTCATAATTTCGCCGGCTCTGGTTTCGCCAAACTCAAACATCGTCTCAAGGAGTTCGCGGTCTTTTTCTTCCAAAATACCTTCTGCTTCGCCCATTTCGATTAATGCCTGTTTGTCTTCGGCGTTATCTTCTTTGACTTCCTCGACGGTTTGCGTCGGAACGATTGTTGTTTCAAGGTTTGAATTATCTCTGGTAAAAAACTGAAACGGGTCTGCTACCGCCGACAGTAATCCGTAAAAAGGTCGCACGAACGGCAGCAACACGAGAAGTTTCGTTTCGGGATTTTTCCGAGTCAAAAGGCGCGGCAGAAACTGTCGAAAAATAATCGTTGCGGTCAAACCGATAACGATTGAAAGAGCTAATAACTGAAAATAAGTCGGATTAAAACTTGAAACAATCAACGTTACCAGAACGGAAAAAGCAATGAGCAGAATTTGAATTGCCGCCGACAGCGCAAACCGAAAGCGCGGACGATTTTCCAAAATCCCCTGCAAAAACGCGACTGATTTTACCTTCGTGCTGTCTTCAAAATCAGAGGAAAGCCGCCGCAAACCGACATCGCTCAGCTGCGAAAACGCCATATCAATCGTCGCCAGAAAAGTCAGGACAAACAAAATCAAAATGGCGATGGCTATCTCAATCTGCATATTTTGTAGAGTTTAGATTGAATTCGGGAAATAGTAAATTGAGCCTTAGTTTAAGAGCCGAGCGGCTTGGCGTTCAATCAGCCAAAACAAATCGCCGTCGTTTAATTTGACGGCTTGCGCGGGATATTTTTCCGGCTGATATTCGCCTTCTAAAATTTCTTTCAACACTTCCGCTTTCGATTCACTTCCGATTAAGAAAATAACATTTGAAGCATTATTTATCGTTGGGTATGTAAAAGTCAGACGATTTGTATTTAATTTTTCAACCCAATTTACAGCGACATTTTTTTTACTTTCCTTTAACGCTTTGGTGAACGGAAATAGCGAAGCCGTGTGTCCATCCTCACCCATTCCGAGCAGGATTAAATCGAATCTTGGAAGTTCATCTTCAGATAGTGCAAAAAAAACGGCTACTGAAACTTCGTAATCTTCGGCGATTTTCTTAGGGTCATTTGATTCGGTCTGCCAACGAAAGATATTTTCGTCGGAAATTTGCAAAGGCGCGAAAAGGTTTTCGTTCGCCATACGGTAATTACTCTCCGCATCGTCGGGCGGAACATTTCTTTCATCGCCGAAAAAGAAAAAGACTCGTTTCCAATCAATTTGGTCTTTAAAATTATCGCTCGAAAGCATTTGATATACCGATTTGGGAGTTGAGCCGCCCGCTAGCGCAACCGTAAATTGTCCGTTTTTTTCGATTGCTTTATTCGCAATTTCGACAAACTTTTCGGCGGCGAAGAAATTTAACTCTTCAAAATTCGGGAAAATTTTTACCATTGCTTTAGTGTTATAGCAATTAAAGTCTCGGCGGTAAAATCTTTTGTAATTTTGGTAACGGGCGACTTAGGTTAAATAAATAAGAGAATTCAGAAACAATTTAATCAACGGTATTTTTCCATTTGCGTCCGTCGTTCTTCAAGAGTTCGTCGGCTTCAGTCGGACCCCAACTTCCCGATTCATAATTTGGAAAATCCCGCGCCGGAATTGCTTGCCAAACGTCGAGTATCGGCGAAACAATCTGCCAACTCGCTTCAACCATATCAGCGCGTTGGAAAAGCGTCGCGTCGCCCGTCATACAATCGTATAAAAGTCGTTCGTAGCCGGTCGAGATTTGTTCGCCGAAGTGGTCAACGTAATTGAAATCCATATCAACCTCGCCCATATTGACAATCGGACCGGGAATTTTCGCCCCGAAATGGAGCGTAATTCCTTCATCCGGCTGAACATGTATGACGAGGCGATTCGTCGTCAGTTTTTCAATCGTCGTGTCGCGGAAAAGCATAAACGGAGCTTTTTTAAATTGAATTGTGATGTCCGTCCGTTTGGTCGGAAGCCGTTTGCCCGTGCGAATGTAAAACGGCACATCAGCCCAACGCCAGTTATCAATCGAAAGTTTCAGAGCGGCGTAAGTTTCCGTATTCGTTTTGGGCGCAACCGCTTGTTCGCTTCGATAAGCAGAAACTTTTTCGTCCTTCATTTCACCTGCACCATATTGCCCGCGCACTGCGTTATGCAAAACATCTTCGGGCGCGAATGGCTGCATTGCTTGCAGAATTTTCGCTTGTTCGTCGCGCACCGCATCGGCTTCAAACGACACGGGCGGCTCCATCGCGGTTAAAGTTATCAATTGAAAGATATGATTCGGAATCATATCGCGCAGCGCTCCAGCCGTATCGTAATAACCGCCGCGAGTTTCGACACCGAGTTCTTCGGCAACCGTGATTTGCACGTGGTCTATAAAATTTCTGTTCCAAATCGGCTCGAAAATACTGTTGCCGAAACGAAATATAAGCAGATTCTGGACGGTTTCCTTGCCGAGATAATGGTCAATGCGGTAAATCTGTTTTTCTTTAAGAATTTTAGCGAGTTCGTGGTTGAGTTTTTTTGCCGATTCGATGTCGCGTCCGAAAGGTTTCTCAAAAATAAAGCGTCGCCAATTATCGTTTTCATCTCGTCCTAAACCATTTTTGTGAATCTTGCCGGCGACATTGGCGAAAAGCTGCGGCGGCGTGGCGAGATAATAAAAATAATTTTCGGGAATGTTAAGATTTTGGCAGACTTCGGCGAGTAAGTCCTTCAAATCTTTGAACAACTTTTTATCATCGTCAAAATCGCCGCCCGTGTAAAAAATTCTTTCTTCAAACCAGGCGAGCAGTTTTTTATCCGGCGAATCGCCGACGAATTCCTTCAAATCAGCGATAATTTTTTGCCGAAAATCTTTTGTTTCCATTTCCTGCCGCCCGACACCAATAATCGCCAGACTTTCAGGCAGAAAACCATCCTTCGCTAGATTATACAGCGCGGGAAAAAGTTTACGTTTCGTTAAATCGCCGGTCGCACCGAAAATCACCATCACGCACGGGTCGACAGTTCGTTGTGTTTGATTCATAAAATCTAAGTTAGAAATGAAAAATGAAATTTAATTCTAAAAGTTCTCATTTCTCACCGCTCATTTGATTCCGAGTTTATCACGAAATTGCAGTTCAAGTTCATTCATCTCGCCCGCATCTTGTTCATGATCGTAACCGCAGAGATGCAAAACGCCGTGCAAAATTAATTGTTTAATTTCAGTTTCCAAAATTAAACTGTTTTCTTCCGCCTGCCTTTCGGCTTGTTCGACGGAGATTATAATATCTCCGAGATTGCATTTTCCAAAATATCCGTCCGCTACCGCAGACAGTCCTGGCAGTTTTTCAAATTCTTCGGCTTCAAAAGGAAAAGATAAAACATCGGTGGTTGAATTTTTCCCGCGAAATGATTTGTTTAGTTCGCGCATTTTCTTATCCGAAACAAATGCAACCGTCGCAATTTTGCCCCTGGCGGTGGGAATTGTTTCGATAACATTTTCGGCATATTCTTGAAAATCTTTTACTTTAATTTTTATTTTACGTTGATTGTTAATGATTTCAATCATTTCTTTTTCGTTAGCTGCACTGCTCGCAATAAGTCTAATTTGCCGATTTGCCGGTAACAAACTTTAACTATGAAAAAGTATAAAAGCCAAGAATCAACTTTATTGATTTCTCGGCTCTGCTAATTTTAACTTCTGCATATGCGCCAATCCGGTATTTTTATTCGTTTTCGGTTGATTGATTTTCGTAAGCCTTAACAATCATCTGCACGAGTTTATGACGCACGACATCTTTGTCATTGAAATAAACAAATTCAATTTCTTCAATTCCCTTTAAAACTCGCTCGGCTTCTTTGAGTCCGCTGCGTTGTCCGCGCGGCAAGTCAACTTGCGTAACATCGCCCGTAACCACGACTTTCGAGCCAAAACCGATGCGCGTCAGAAACATTTTCATTTGTTCGCCGGTCGTGTTTTGGGCTTCATCTAAGATGATAAAAGAGTCGTTAATCGTCCGACCGCGCATAAATGCCAGCGGCGCGATTTCAATAATTCGCTTCTCCAACATTTTCGTTACGCGCTCGGTATCAACTAAATCAAACAGCGCGTCATAAAGCGGACGCAGGTAAGGGTCAACTTTGTCCTGCAAGTCGCCGGGCAGAAAGCCGAGCTTTTCGCCAGCTTCGACTGCCGGTCGAGTTAAAACAATCCGCGAAACTTGTTTGGCAAAAAGCGATTGAACGGCTAAAGCAACCGCCAAAAAAGATTTTCCGGTGCCGGCTGGACCGATTCCGAACGTCAAATCTCGGTCTTGAATCGCTTCAATATATTTTCGCTGATTAGCGGTTTTCGGCGCGACCGCTTTTTTGCCCGACGGATTAAACCGCGCCCGGGTGTAATAGTCTTTTAAGCTGTAAGCGCGGTCTTCGGCAATTTGCTTGAAAGCATCGCGCAAATCTTTATCGCTAAACGTATTACCTTCATTGAAGAGTTCAGAAAAGTCTTTCAAAATTTGCTCGACGGTTTGGATGTTTTGCGGGTCGCCGTCAATCAGTAGTTCGTTGCCGCGTGCGCCGATGCTGATGTCGAGAAGGGTTTCGAGGTATTTTAAGTTTTGGTCTTGAACGCCGAACAGTGTGTTTAAGCCGCGCGGCGGGAGTTCGATTTTTTTTAAATTGCTCAAATTGGGTAAAAATTCCTTGTGGTGAAAAATTTTTATTACTATATCTCGAAACTACTAAAAGGTTTAGGCGATGTCAACGGAAAATTCTCATAAATTTAACTTCTTCGTGCTAAAAAATCCTTGCTTATTATTACCGGTTTGTGTAATTTTTATCTATCGAAAAATTTGCGGTTGCAGTAACAACAAAAATTTTTACTGTCGCTAGAACTTTAGGGCTTTTGGAAAGAAAGGAGGTTTGAGATGACGAAAGGCGAAGCGAAAATGTTGGAAACCGACGTTGGTATTTTTCCGATAAAATCAGTTCACGAAAATCGTGAAAGCGTTTTAGCTGAACAATTAGCTAGTAAAAATGCCGTCGAAGTGGAAACAACCAAAATTGACATCAAAGCTCGATTCGCACGACTGAAAAAATCTTTGCGAAAAAGGTCGGCGAGTATTTTATAAATCAAGAGGGGAAAATTATGCCAAGGGGAGATAAATCGAAATATACCGACAAACAAAAACGACAAGCCGAACATATCGAAGAAAGTTACAAGGAAAAAGGCGTGTCGGAAGGTAAAGCGGAAGAACGCGCTTGGGCGACAATCAATAAACAAGACGGCGGCGGAAAATTAAGTGGTTCGGGGCGCAAGAAACCCGCTTCGAGCAAAAGCGAGAAAGACGCGCCCGACCGAGATTCTTCGGCAACTAAAGGAAGCGTTGGAACAAGACCGCCGAGCGATAGTTGAGCGGCGAAAAAATTTGAGGAAAGCGCAGCGAGTTTTTAGAACGGCTGCGCTTTCCCTCTTTTATTTTAAAGAAACTATTTAAAAAATCTATGAAGAATTAAACAAATGCTCAATTTACCGCCAACTGCTTTTGCCGACGGCTTCTGATTATTCAAACATCTTCCGCAAACTTTCCGTATAAGGCGCACGCGCTACACCCTTTTCCGTGATGATTGCCGCGACGAGTTCATTCGGCGTTACGTCGAAAGCGTAATTGTTGACGGAGATGCCTTCGGGTGCGAGTTGAATGTCTTGGACGTGCGTTATTTCTCTGATGTTGCGTTCTTCAATCGGGATTTCTTCACCCGTTGGACAATTCAAATCTACGGTTGAAAGCGGAGCGGCGACGTAAAATGGAATATCGTGCTGCTTTGCAAGAACCGCGACCATATAAGTTCCGATTTTATTGGCGACATCGCCGTTTGCCGCGATGCGGTCAGAACCGACGACGACTGCCTGCACTCTGCCTTTTTTCATTAAATGCCCAGACATACTATCGGTAATCAAAGTTACGGGAATGTTGTCTTGTTGAAGCTCCCAAGCGGTCAGCCGTGCGCCCTGCAAATATGGACGAGTTTCGTCGGCGATGACGGCGATGGTTTTGCCTTGATTGATTGCGCCGCGAATCACGCCTAAAGCTGTTCCCCAAACTCCGCCGGTCGCCAACGCGCCGGCGTTGCAATGCGTTAAAACAGTCGAATTATTTTCAAGCAGTGCGCCGCCGTATTCGGCAATCATTCGCTGCGATTCGATGTCTTCGTCGTGGATGTTTTTCGCCTCAATAATCAAAATCTGTTTGATTTCCGAAATTGATTTTTTTTTTGATTTTTGAAAAACTCCGCGCATTCGCTCGATTGCCCAAAACAGATTAACCGCCGTCGGGCGCGTTTTGCCGATTACTTCGGCGATATAATCGAATTCGTCTTCTAAATCAGCAACGCTTGTGCCGACAAAATTTTTTACTCCCAGTGCGATTCCATATGCGGCTGACACGCCAATCGCCGGCGCGCCGCGCACCACCATATTCCGAATTCCGTCCGCAACTTCGGTGAAACTCTTCAGCGTGAGCCATCTTTCTTCGGTCGGAAGCAAACGTTGGTCGAGCATCAGAACGCCTTCATCGCTCCATTTTACAGGTATTATCATTTTGATTTATTTTTCCTTTTAAGATTTGTTGAAATGATAAGAAATAAACTCTCGATAAGCAAAGATAAAAAAAGTTTGAAATTTTCTTTGAAAAAATGATAAATTTCCTCTGGTTTATTTGTTTTCTAAATTTCATAGATAGCAATGGAAAAAGCAACGGAATTTTGTTTAATCGTCGAAGGAAACTATTTTACAGTTGAAGAAGCCAAACACGCTTTGTGCGACCCGTTTATCGAAGATTTTGTCGAACAGACCGGACGCTTTCGGATACAAAACTTTGAAGACATTCAAGTTGTCACCGGCATCAGTTTGGGCGATTTGGAAATCGGAGAGATTGACGAAGGCGTATATGAAATTTCCTGTCGCACTTCGCCGCTGATTCTCAACCGCAGAAAAGCAGATTTACTTGCCGAAACTCTGCGTCGGCAGGCAATGTTTGATGAAATCAGCATTGAACCGCTCGTCTAAAATGGAATACGAATTTCTTAACAAACGCGTACTTGTTAAAGTCGGTGACATCACGCGCGAGAAAACTGACGCAATCGTCAACGCGGCAAATTCCACATTGCTCGGCGGCGGCGGCGTTGACGGTGCAATTCACGCTCGCGGCGGAACACAGATTTTAGAAGAATGTAGAAAAATTCGGCGCGATAAATTTCCCGACGGTCTACCGACCGGCGAAGCCGTCATCTCACGCGGCGGAAATCTCGAAGCAAAATTTGTGATTCACACCGTCGGACCAATCTACGGGCGGAATCAAAATAAAGACGCGCAATTACTCGAAAATTGTTACATGAATTGTTTATCTTTAGCGGTCGAAAACAATTTGCAAACCATCGCTTTCCCATCAATTTCAACCGGCGCGTTTGCCTACCCAAAACACGAAGCCGCCAAGGTTTCTTCCAGAGCGATAAAAGATTTTCTATCACAAAATGAATTAATCAAACAAATTCGCCTCGTCTTTTTTTCCGAACCGGATGCGCTGAAATTTATTAAGCATAAAATCTTCTAATTTCAAACCAGCGAAAAACCCACAAAGTTGCCAGTTAATTTTCGATAGTTTATAGTTTTTGAATAACTTTTCCTTATTCAAAATACGAAAAATCATTTTTTATGAAGGAAATTTCAACGGAAAGTTTTAAAAATATGCAGACAGCCGCCGGCTTAGAAACTGAACAGAATTTTAAAACAAATTTTTACTACCAACGCGATTTCCCTGTAAATCTCAAATTTTTAGACGCTCTTTCGTGGAATTTTTTATGGTCTTGGAAACCCGAAGCCGTTAATTTATTCCGCGACTTAGACGCGCAGCTTTGGGAAAAATGCGAACAAAACCCGCGTCTCTTTTTGAAAAAAATCGGCGCGATTCAACTTTGGCAAAAGGCAAGCGATAATCTATATGTCAAAAGACTACAGAATTTTGCCGAAAAATTTGACGCGTATCTTTCAGAAAAGCCGAATTCTTTCGGACAAATTACATCACAAAATCCTGTCGCTTACTTTTGCGCCGAATACGGCGTTCATAATTCCTTACCGATTTATTCCGGCGGACTCGGTATTCTTTCGGGTGACCATTTAAAATCGGCGAGCGATGGAAATGTTCCGCTTGTTGCAATTGGCTTGTTATATCGCTACGGTTATTTTCGCCAAATAATTGCCCACGACGGGTGGCAGAAAGAACGTTATGTTGATTCGTTTGAAAACGAACTTGCGCTTTTCCCGGTTTTGAATGAAAACGGCGAGCGGATTTTAGTAAAAATCCACATTCGCAGACGCGAAGTTTTCGCCCAAGCGTGGCTCGCCCAAGTCGGCAGAATTTCGCTTTATCTACTCGATACAAACATCGAACAAAATCAGGAAGTTGACCGCTTAATTACCGGGCATCTCTACGGCGGCGACACGGAAACGCGCATTGTGCAGGAAAAAATCTTGGGCATCGGCGGCGTTCGGCTTTTGCGACAACTCGGCACCGAGCCGTCGGTTTACCACTTAAATGAAGGACATTCCGCATTTTTAACTTTGGAATTGGCACGCGAGTTTTTGCAAGAAAATCAAGATTCGTCGTTTGCCGACGCAGTGGCTTATGTCCGCAAGCGATGTGTTTTCACGACTCATACACCGGTCGCGGCGGGCAATGATACGTTTCCGCCAAACCAAATTAAAGATTGTTTTGACTCGAATTTTATTGATTCACTGAAAATCTCTAAAGATGAATTTTTCGCGCTCGGACGTACAAATTCAGGCAACACGGAAGAATGGTTCGGAATGACGCCGCTTGCTTTGCGGATGTCTCGTTCGGCAAACGGCGTGAGCGAAAAACACGGCGAGGTTTCACGCGAGTTATGGCGTAAAATGTTCCACGAAGAATCGGACGCGGCGGAAGTCCCGATAACGCACATTACTAACGGCGTTCACGCGCCAACGTGGATTGCTCCGGCGTTTCAGACGCTCTATGAAACGCACGTCGGGGCGAATTGGTCGGAAGTTCTGAAAGATGAAGCGGCGTGGCGTGAAGCGATTGAAACGATTCCAGATGCCGAAATTTGGCGAACACACAGACTTTTGAAACAGCTTTTGATTTCATTCATTCGCCAAAAAACTTTTTCAAAAGAAACCGGTTCGCTTGATACAATCAACGAACACGAAGACACCCGCCGACTTTTTTCAGCCGATGTTTTAACGATTGGTTTTGCCCGGCGCGTGGCGGCGTATAAACGTTGGAATTTGATTTTGTCTGACGTCGAAAGACTTTTAAAACTGGTTGGCGATGCGGAAAAACCCGTGCAATTCGTTTTCGCGGGCAAAGCGCATCCACAGGACAAAACGGGAAAAACGGTTCTTCAGCAATTGATGAGTCTCGATGAAAATTCGGAATGGCAACGCCGCGCGGTTTTTATTGAAGATTACGACCAGGAAGTGGCGCGTTATCTCGTGCAGGGCGTTGACGTTTGGCTTAACGTGCCGATTCGCCCGATGGAAGCGAGCGGCACGAGCGGTCAAAAAGTAGCAATGAACGGCGGGCTTAATCTTTCGATTTTAGACGGCTGGTGGATTGAAGGTTTCAACGGCGAAAACGGTTTTTCAATCGGTGTCGCCGGCGACGAAGATGAATCCGATGAAGCGAAAATTAACGCTCAAGATTCCGAATCACTTTATACGATTCTGGAAACGGAAGTCGTTCCCGTTTATTACGCGAAAGATGAAAACGGATTGCCAAGTGAATGGATTCGGCGAATGAAAAATTCTTTGATGACTCTGACTCCGCAATTTTCGAGCGACAGAATGGTGAAGGATTATATTGAGAAAATTTATTTATAATCAGTCTTTGGCAGTTGATTTTCAGTCTTGATTTTTAATTCCAATTTCAGCAAATATCATTACGAGCTAAAGACTCAAAATTAAAATCAGGAAATCTTCAATGAATGAAATCAAATTCAATACAGGCGTAATCCGCCCCGTCGAATGTATGCGAGAAGGCTGGGAATTGATAAAAGACCAATTTTGGCTGTTTTTCGCTATCACGCTGGTTGGAATTCTTATTGCCGGCTCGACGATGTATATTTTGCTGGGTGCGATGTTTTGCGGAATTTATTACTGTCTCTTTCAAAAAATGAACGGACAGCCGGTAAAGTTTGAAGGACTTTTCAAAGGTTTCGATTTTTTCGTGCCGGGTTTAGTAGCTTCTCTCGTGTTAATAATTCCTTCGATTGTTCTCGGCCTTCTCGCTTATATTCCGCTGATAATGATGCAGTTAGCGTTAATGAGAACGAAGAATCCGAATCCCGATGAAATGTTCTCTTACTTCGGTTTTTTCGCCGTCGAGATGATTGTCCTCTGGCTGGTTTTAGGAACGATACACGCCTTTTTATTTTTCGCATATCCGCTGATTGTCGAATATAAACTTTCGGGTGTCGAGGCCTTTAAACTCAGTGCCAAAGCCGTCTGGCAAAATTTGGGCGGCATCGTCGGCTTTATCGCGCTTGAATTTGTTTTAGTAATCATCGGTTATCTTTTATGCATCGTCGGCGTTTATCTGACGCTTCCGATAATGTTCGCGGGCGCATTCGTCGTTTACCGCAAAGTTTTTCCGCCGGTTGGAAACAGAAATGTTAATCCGCCGCCGCCTGATGCGTTTCAAGGCGCGGGAAGTTATAATTAAAGAATATGAAAGCTAGATTTAAAGAAATTCGAAATACGGAAGAACTCGACGCGCTGATTGAAAAATCAAATGAACAGGCGATTGTTCTTTTCAAACACAGCACAACTTGCCCGATAAGCGCGGGCGTTTATCAGGAAATTTCCAACGCCGACGCCGACATAAATTTGATTGTCGTGCAACGAGCGCGAGATGTTTCAAGTGCCGTTGCCGAAAAAACCGGCATCCGCCACGAATCGCCGCAAGCGTTTGTCGTAAAAAAAGGCAAGGTTGTTTATCACGCTTCGCATTACGATGTTACGGCAAGCGATGTAGAAAAGATGTTAGAGACCAGAGATTAGAGATTATTTATGCAACAAGAACAACTGACTTCTAACCTTTAATCTCTGACCACTGATTTATGATTGAGCCGCGACAAATCATTGAAGAAAGCGATTCCGAAATTTCGATAAATTGGTCGGATGATACGGAAACCAAATTCAATGCGACGGATTTGCGTCGTAATTGCCCGTGTGCCGGCTGCATCAATGAATGGACGGGCGAGAAAATTTTGAAAGCCGATTCAATTAAAGATGATTTATCCTTCTCTGCAATTTCCATTGTCGGACGCTACGCCCTGAATTTTCATTTTTCCGACGGACACGATACCGGTATTTACAGTTTTCAGTACTTAAAGGAAATGACCGAAAAAAACTAACCACTGACAAACGCAGATAGTTTATAATGCTAATTATTACTTATCAGTGTTGTCGGTGGTTTTAATTTTATGCACGAAAGAGATATTTTTGATGAGAAACAAGAAATAAAAAAGGCTAATTTCGCTTGTCCGAATTGCCGCGAACGAAACGATTACGATGTGCGCTGGCTCAAACGCACGAAGAAGAAAAATTCGTCCAGACATTTGAACGAACAGGAAAGGGCGCAACTGCAAAAATCGCGCGATTATATGGTGCGGGTTGACGATATGTTGATGTGCAAAAATATACGCTGCCGCAAACGGTTTGAGATTCCTTCGGCGCAGTCAATTGTATTTATTTAAACGCTTGATTGTAATCTTTTATCAGGCATTCCGATGTGCTATGCTTTTTTCACAATGGAAAACAACAGTGAGGACAATATGACCGGCAAAGATTTGGAATTCTACGAAAACGAAACACCGCCCGATGCGGAAATAAAAGAATTTATGGATGATGAAATCGCTCACGCGCCGCAAGCACCGAATGAATTAAAAGAGCGTCTGCGTGAGCATCATTCATCTTCGCCTGCCGATTCGGGGGGCGACATTGATGCCAGTTGGGAAGAAGTTAACTCGACCGGCTCGGAAGCCTTCGGCGGACATAACCCAACGCCCGACCAATCTGATGTTGAAGAAAACGCCCACGCGATGGGCATTGATTATCAAGACAATCAACCGCTTGACCTTTTAGAGAAAATGGAAAAACGCGACCGCGACCGTTTTGAACTGGACGAGAGTTCCAAAGGCGAGGGCGATATGATTTAGTTTCGCCTTGCGGAAACTTACAAAAATAATTTAATAAAAAAGCGTGTCGAAGCCGCCGCCGGACACGCTTCTTTTACTTTAAAATCTAAAAGAAATTAACCTTTAGCTTTTTTAATTTCCTCGACAAGAACGGGCATTGCTTCAAAAATATCCCCGACGATTCCGTAATCGGCGATGTCGAAAATCGGTGCTTCTTTATCTTTATTGATTGCCACGATAGTTCCAGCGTTTTTCATTCCTACAATATGCTGGATTGCGCCGGAAATTCCGAGAGCAATATATACTTTCGGCGCGACGGTTTGCCCGGACGAGCCGATTTGACGGTCAATCGGCAGCCATTCGGCATCGCAAATCGGACGTGAAGCCGCGAGGTCTGCGCCGAGCGCGTCGGCTAATTGTTGGGCAAGGGCAATGTTTTCCTGCGATTTAATTCCGCGTCCGACGGCGACGATAATTCCCGATTTGGTCAAATCAACTGACGCTTTTGCTTCTTGAAATGGCTCTTCAGGTGACATCCGCAAATCTTTTACTTCAACATTCGTCATTTCTGTTTGTGCATTTCCGCCTTTTTCGGCATTGTCGCCGCGAAACGCGCCCGATTGAAAGGTTACAAAATACGGTGCGTCGCCTTCAATCGTTACATCCGCGTCTAATTTTCCGAGAAATATACGGCGCGTGAAAACCAATTTACCATTGCTATTTTGATATCTGATACAATCGCCGACCACTTCTTTGCCGAGCCGGGCGGCTACCTTCGGAGCAAAATCGCGGACTTGATAAGTGTGCGCCATCACGACATACTGCGGATTTGTCTGCTTGATAATCTGTTCCCAAGCGTCGGCATAACCGTCAGGCGTGTAAATGTTGAGTTTCTCATTTTTGATGACAATTACCTTTTCCAAATTATATCGGGAGATTTCCTCCGCCAACGCGCAATCCTTATCGCACGGAATTATCGCAGAAACCTTCAAGCCCAAGTCTTTTGCGATGCTTTGGGCGGCGGCAATCGCTTCAAGTGAAATTTTATTTAATACGCAATTTTTGTGTTCGATGAAAACTAAAATGTCGCTCATAATAATTTATTACAGAAAGAAAATTAAACATTGAGTATGACAAAACGAGGAAAACTTAGCAATCATAGTTTAATTTTTGTTGTCAATTTCATTGAGTAATAATAACATACAGCCTGCCGAACGACTGATGTTTCAGTTTCGAGAGGCTATTTACGCAGTTGAGCGAAATTTATCGCTTACTGATTCAAGCTAATGATATTGATTACGAGCCTTCTTAGTCATGTAAGCACACTGAAATTCAATTTTAAGTCAAGTTAAAAATGGCTTTTCAGTGTTGTCCAGAACCATTTCATTATCAGTACTTTTGCGAATTATAAAACATTTATTTTTGCAAATCTATTTATCTTTGTTTGAATAATGAAAAAGTGTGTATCTAAAGAAAATTTTTAGATACACACTTTTTCATAAATTAAACGACTTTCTACAAAACCCTAACTTCAGTTTTGAGTTTTTCAACCAACTCCACCGCGCCTTTTTTCGCGTCGCCATCGCCGAGCATTTGCGTTTGTTTAGTTTTGAGCGGCAAATAAACTTTTTCAATATGTTGAGCTGAAGCAAAATTCTCGATGTTTGTTGAAACTTCACGAATTTCCTTCTTTTTAGCCGCCATAATTCCTTTCAAACTTGCGTATCGAATCTGCGAGATACCCGATTGAATAGTCAAAAGCGCTGGCAGATTGTAAGTGAACCATTGATACCAACCGCTTTCGAGTTCGCGTTTCAACCGCAGATTCCCGTTCAGACTTTCGCGGTCAATATCAATGACGATTGTCGCGTGCGGAATATTCAACAATTCCGCCAAAATTACGCCCGTTTGTCCGTAACTCGCGTCGTCGGACTGCAAACCGGTGAAAACTAAATCAGCATTTTCATCTCGAATCGCGTCGGCGATAGTTTTGGCAATCTGAAAAGGCGATAATCTGTTTTCGTTTTCGTTGACGATATGAATCGCACGGTCTGCGCCACGCGCCAGAGCATCTTTCAAAACCGTTTTCGCCGATTGTGCGCCGAGCGTACAAACAACGACTTCGCCTTCGCCCTTTGCTTCCTTCAGCCGTAAGGCTTCTTCTAAAGCGTAACCGTCGGATTCGTTAGTTTGATGCGCGATGTCCGATTCTTCAATCCATTTTTCATCTCTGCCAATCCTCAAAACTGCGTCTTTATTGGCAACTTGTTTCATTAAAACGATGATTTTCATATTCTAATTATCTGAGAGTTTTCTTATAAATGCTTTCGCTAAATTTTCGTTAATTTCTTTATGACGAGGAACAGGTTGCGATTGTTTCGTTTTATAATTCGTATAAAAATCGTGTTTGCCGACGTGTCTGACTAAAACAAAACCCAATTCTTCGAGCCGTTTTATCATATCGCGCCTTTTCATCAGGCAACTACCATTTCCTCAACCTTTTTGATAAAAGGAACTTCACCCGACTCAATATCTTTTAAAAGGTCTTTGAGATTTTCCAATAATTCCTCTTTGGAAAAGCCTTGCGTTTCATAATCGGGATACTCACTCAAATAGCCGATAAAAAATTCGCCGTCCTGCCAAAATGTATATTGAACCGTTTTCATTTTTATTCTTCAAATCGCTTGAAAATCAAACACGCATTCGTTCCGCCGAAACCAAAACTATTCGATAGCGCGAATTCAACTTCCGCGTGTCGTGCTTCATTCGGAACATAATCTAAATCGCAATCCGGGTCGGGAAATTCATAATTAGTGGTTGGCGGCAAAACCTTTTCGTGCAAAGCCAGAACCGAGAAAACCGCTTCGATTCCGCCCGCCGCTCCGAGCGCGTGTCCGGTCATTGATTTCGTCGAGCTAACGGCAAGTTTGTAAGCGTGTTCGCCAAAGGCTTGTTTTATCGCCATCGTTTCAAACTTATCATTGTAAGGCGTGGAAGTTCCGTGCGCATTAATGTAGCCAATTTGTTCCGGCGAAATCCCTGCATCTTTAATTGCCTTTAGCATAACGCGCCGCGGTCCGGAACCGGTTTCGTCAGGCGCGGTAATGTGAAAAGCGTCGCCGCTCATTGCGTAACCGACAATTTCCGCGTAGATTTTCGCGCCGCGGGCTTTGGCAAAATCAAGTCCTTCTAAAATCATTAATCCCGCGCCTTCACCGCAAACAAATCCGTTTCGCTCCAAATCGAATGGACGCGAGGCTTTTTGCGGTTCGTCATTTCTGGTTGAAAGCGCGTGCATCGAAGCAAATCCGGCAACCGACATCGGCGTAATTGCCGATTCCGCGCCGCCGCAAATCATCGCGTCGGCATCGCCGCGTTCGATTATCCTAAAACTGTCGCCGATGGCATGTGCGCCCGCCGCGCAAGCGGTCGCCGTCGCCGTGTTCGGACCTTTTGCGCCGTGGCGAATCGAAACATTACCAGCCGCGAGATTGACGATTGACTGTGGAATAAAAAACGGCGAAACACGACCCGGACCGTGTTCGAGCATTTTGTCGTGTTCGCGCTCAATCGCCCAAAAATCACCGATGCCGCTTGAAATATAAGTTCCAACCATCTCGGCGTTTGAATCGTCAATTTTAAGCCCGCTGTGTTTAATAGCTTCGTCGGATGCGGCAATCGCAAAGTGCGTGAACGCGCCCATTCGTCTGGCTTCTTTTTTTTCAAGAAAATTCAATGGGTCAAAATCTTTGACTTCCGCCGCAATTTTAACCGTATATTTTTCCGTGTCGAATTTCTTAATATAATCGACACCGCTTACGCCGCCAAGCATAGCCGCCCAAGTCGAAGCGACATCGTTTCCGCACGGCGTAATTAATCCGAATCCAGTAACAACTACACGACGTTTCATAATTTAATGGATAATGGATAATGGATAATGGATAATGAGCGGACCTTTTGCGCCGTGGCGAATCGAAACATTACCAGCCGCGAGATTGACGATTGACTGTGGAATAAAAAACGGCGAAACACGACCCGGACCGTGTTCGAGCATTTTGTCGTGTTCGCGCTCAATCGCCCAAAAATCACCGATGCCGCTTGAAATATAAGTTCCAACCATCTCGGCGTTTGAATCGTCAATTTTAAGCCCGCTGTGTTTAATAGCTTCGTCGGATGCGGCAATCGCAAAGTGCGTGAACGCGCCCATTCGTCTGGCTTCTTTTTTTTCAAGAAAATTCAATGGGTCAAAATCTTTGACTTCCGCCGCAATTTTAACCGTATATTTTTCCGTGTCGAATTTCTTAATATAATCGACACCGCTTACGCCGCCAAGCATAGCCGCCCAAGTCGAAGCGACATCGTTTCCGCACGGCGTAATTAATCCGAATCCAGTAACAACTACACGACGTTTCATAATTTAATGGATAATGGATAATGGATAATGGATAATGAGATTTTTTAATTATCCATTATCCATTATCCATTTGACTAAGCGTTTTTGTGCTGCTCGACGTAAGCGTAGGCATCACGAACACTTTGAATTTTTTCCGCGTCTTCGTCGGGAATTTCAATGTCGAATTCCTCTTCAAATCGCATTACGAGTTCGACTAAATCCAGCGAATCCGCACCTAAATCTTCGATGAAGCGAGCGTTTTCCGTAACTTCCGCTTCGTCCACGCCTAACTCATCAACAATAATTTGTTTAATTTTATCTTGAACTTCTGACATATTTTTCTCCTGTTTTTCTGCTGCTTTCTTTTATAAATTATTTAATGCTTCTTTCAAACTCGTCGAATTTTCGACGTTCAAAATACGAACGTCGCGGTTAATTTGTTTGACTAATCCCGATAAAACTCGTCCAGCGCCGACTTCGACAAATGTTTTAACCTCTTCGACAATTAAATTTTCAACCGATTGCGCCCAACGCACTGGTTTAGAAACTTGCTCGGTCAAAGCCGTTCGAACTCTTTCACCTTTCACGTTACTTTCGGCGGAAAAATTTTCTATTATCGGAACGGTTAAATCCTTAAAATCAATTTCCTGCAAATCCGCCGCTAATTTCTCTTGCGCGGGCAGCATCAAAGCGCAATGAAAAGGCGCGGAAACATTTAACTTTATCGCCCTTTTCGCGCCGCGTTCCTTTAAAATTTCAATCGCTCTATCAATCGCTTCCGTATTTCCGGCAATCACTACCTGGGAAGGCGAATTGATATTTGCCGCGTTGCAAACTTGCCCTTGTTTTGCTTCTTCACAAGTAATCTCGACAGTTTCAAGCGGCAAACCTAAAATCGCCGCCATCGCGCCAACGCCGAACGGCACCGCGTTCTGCATATAAGTTCCACGCTTGCGAACCGTTTTCACCGCGTCTGTAAAATTTACCGCGCCCGCCGCAACTAAAGCAGAATACTCACCCAAACTATGTCCGGCAACAAAATCGGGGATCGGAAAACCTTCGCTGACCATTGCGCGAAACGCTGCAACCGAAACGGTCAAAATCGCCGGCTGCGTATTTGACGTTAAAGCCAAATCTTCCGCCGTTCCCGAAAAACACATTTCCGAAAGCGAAAATCCGAGCGCATCGTCGGCTTCTTCAAAAACTTCGCGCGAAATGGAAAAATTATCAAACAAATCCTTTCCCATTCCGACCGCTTGCGAGCCTTGCCCCGGAAAAATGAAAGCCGTCTTACTCATCAATTTAATTTAAACGCAAAGGCACAAAGTCGCCAAGACGCAAAGTTCAATTTAACGCAAATTAAAATATCTTCGCGCCCTTGTGCCTTTGCATCTTTGAGTTAAAAATTATCAAAATCTTATCAACGTGCTGCCCCAAGTTGCGCCGCCGCCGAAAGCCGTCAGCAAAACCAAATCGCCTTCCTTAATTTTCCCCGATTGCAAACATTCGTCAATCGCAATCGGAATCGAAGCCGACGAAGTGTTGCCGTGTTCGGCGATGTTCGAATAAACTTTTTCGTCCGACACGCCGAGTTTTTGCGCGACGGCATCGGTGATTCTTTGATTTGCCTGATGCGGAATAACAAACTTTAAATCGTCAACTGTATAACCGGCTTTTTCAAGCACTTCACGAGAAACTTCCGCCATCGAACGCACGGCGACTTTGAAAAGCTCGTTGCCTTTCATCTTGAAAAAGTGCATTCCGTCATTAATTGTGGCGTGCGAAGTTCCTAGTTTTGTGCCGCCGCCGGGCGCGTAAAGCTGTTCTTCGTAACGTCCGTCGGAGCGAATTTTGGTGGCGAGAATTCCCTTGTCTTCGGCAACCGGTGCAAGCACCGCCGCACCCGCGCCGTCGCTGAAAATAACGCACGTCGAGCGGTCTGTGTAATCAACGTATTTTGTCAAAACCTCTGCCCCGATAACGAGCGCGTATTTAATTTGACCGGTGCGAATCATTGATTCAACCATTGTCAAACCATATAAAAAACCGGAACAGGCTGCAAAAATGTCCATTCCGGCAGCGTTTGTCGCGCCGATTTGAGCTTGGATAAGTGCGCCGGTCGAAGGCATTATTTGGTCTGGAGTCGTCGTCGCGCAAACGATTATTTCAATCGCTTCAGCTTTTAAACCGGCGCGTTCCAAAGCCTGATTCGCCGCTTTAACGGCAAACTGCGAAGTATATTCATTCTCGGCGGCTTTGTGTCTTTGCCTAATGCCGGTGCGCGTGGTTATCCAATCGTCAGTTGTGTCAACGATTTTTTCCAAATCGGCGTTGGTTAAAATTCCGCTCGGAAAAGCGTGTCCCATACCGATTATGCCCGCGTTTTGATTTGTCATTGATTTGAATTAGAATTCAAAATTTTGAAATTTTAAAATTATTCAGATTCTTTTACTTCAATGATTTGACGACCTTTATACATTCCGGTTATCGGATTTATGCGATGCGGCTTCATCGCTTCGCCGGTGTCTTTGTCAATGTAAAACTGCGGCGTTTTCAGCGCGTCGTGCGCTCGGCGTTGGCGCGTGCGCGATTTTGAATGTCTACTTTTAGGATTTGGCATAAATACTCCTTAATTAACAAAAAATGTAAAATTAAAACTTTTCAGACTATTAAAAATTTTAGGCTATTAAAATTTTCGCGTTTTTATTTTGTAATTTTTAATTCGCGCAAGCCTTGCCAGCGCGGGTCAACTTCTTTTTCTTCACAATTACAATCTATTAAATTTCGATTTGCGCCGCATTTTTCGCATAAACCTCTGCAATTTTCTCGGCAAAAAGCCTGTTCCGGCAAATTCAATAAAATCTGTTCGCGGACAAGTTCTGTTACGTTAATCTTATCACCGTTGAAAATCGAAACATCTAAATCGTCTTCTTTTAACTCCGTTTCCTTCGCTTCGGTGTAATTTTCAGCAGTTATAAATGCCGCTTCAAACGGAATTTCCAATTTCAATTCAGCCGCCAGCAAACAACGACTGCATTCGGTTTCGACTTCGGCGAAAATTTCGCCTTTAACGTCCGTCTGAACGATTCTTTTCGTCAATTCGCCTTCAACTTTGACGGCATTTTTCAGCCTTGTCGTCTCGATGTCCAAGTCAATTTCAGACGGCGCGAATGAACCGGCAAAAGGAAACGGCGATTTTTCCAATGTGATTAAATCAATAACCATCGCTTTACAGAATAAACTTTCAATTCAAACAGCGCAAAACGCAAAGAAATAATTATAGCTTCTGAGTTTGTCGTGTCAAATTTCAGATAGCTTAATGTTCTTACAAATCAAATTAAACTTTCTCTTTTGTCCCAATGGCATCATCCAAATTGTCAAAACCTTTTTCCCGTAAAATCTTCATCAAACCGACATTCACATCGCGTGCAAAGGTCATTCCTTGATAAACAAAACCCGTGTAAGATTGAACAAGACACGCGCCCGCCGCGATTTTCTCGAACGCATCTTCCGCCGTAAAAATTCCGCCGACACCGACGATTGGAATTTTTCCTTTTGAATACCGATAAATTTTAGAGATGATTTCGTTCGATTTTTCCCGCACAGGTTTTCCGCTTAAACCGCCTGCACCAAATTCGTTTGAGTTTGTCGTTTTCAAATCGTCGCGCTTGATTGTCGTGTTAGTGGCAATTATTCCCGCCAAATTCAGATTTAGAGAGACGTCAACAATCGCTTCGATTTCGCCGTCCGACAAATCGGGCGCAATTTTGACAAGCAACGGTTTAACTGATAATTCACGATTACGTTTTTGCAAAGCCTTCAATAATTCTTCCAAATTTTCGGCTTTTTGCAATTCTCTTAGATTCGGCGTGTTCGGAGAAGAAACATTGACGGCAATATAATCGGCGACTTCGTGTGCTAAATCAAAACTTTTCAGATAATTTTCAATCGCTTCTTCGTTCGGCACATCTTTATTTTTGCCGATGTTCACGCCGAGAACGCATCTTGGATTTATTTTCTTCAGACGTTCGACGACTTTTTTGGTTCCTTCATTGTTAAATCCGAGCCGATTTATCAAAGCCGCGTCTTGCGGAAGACGAAAAAGTCTGGGTTTCTCATTTCCCTTTTGCGGATTAAAAGTTACCGTTCCGACTTCGACAAAACCAAAACCGAGCGCGGCGAGTTGATTAACGACCGTTCCGTTTTTGTCAAAACCAGCCGCCATTCCAAGTGGATTTTTGAATTTTAACTTAAATCTTTCAAGCTCGCCGAATGACTCGACGGCAAATCGTCGAGACGCGAAATCTTGAGCGAATTTGGAATTAAGCCCGACTTTCAAAGCTTGAATTCCAAATTCGTGTGCCGTTTCGGTCGGCGTTTTGAAAAGTATCGGGCGAATTATATTTTCGTACAGTTTAGACATCTTCAAATTGATAAATGTTAAATGATAAATGATAAATAGACATTATTGGAAATAATATATTTCTTCAAAGTTCGTTAAATCAATTGTTTGAAGTGGCTGGCGGAAGGTTACTCGCAAATTGTGTAACCCACACGCGATTTCCATCACCACATCTGAAATCTTC
>MWVV01000062.1_pt1 | contig 39085 bp, 38 predicted proteins | sample 1047281 | NCBI WGS metagenome assembly MWVV01 (sample SAMN06349986, study PRJNA376086) | soil metagenome | isolation source: PT-2 sample Antarctic (ecotone) soil | place: Antarctica | collected 2015-01-13 | reverse complement strand
CTCGACAGCCGTGCCGTCCTGCGCGGCTCGGACCTGCTGCTGTAACTCCGCGATGGCGCGGGCACCGCTGCCAGAGACGGCTTGATAGCTGGCCGCAAAGATGCGGCGGACTGTGAACGCGAGATGGAGAGGGTACAGTGCCATCAACGCGACCGCCGTTGTGCAGTTGGGGTTGGCGATGATGCCGTGATGCGCTGCGACGTCGCCGCCGTTTATTTCCGGAATCACCAGCGGAACGTCGGGCTGCATCCGGAACACAGAGGAGTTGTCGATCACGATCGCGCCTGCGTCCCGCGCCAGCGGAACGAATCTCCGCGAGACTTCGCCGCCGGCACTAAAAAATGCAATATCGACGCCGGAGAACGAGCTCTCCTTTAACTTCTCGACAGTGAGATTTTGACCCCGGAACGGAATCCTCTTTCCGGTGGAACGAGCAGAGGCAAGAAGGCTGATCTTGCTAATTGGAAACGAGCGGCGATGGAGAACGTCCAGGAGTTCGATGCCGACCGCTCCGCTCGCACCGACGACTGCAATGTCGTAGCTTTTTTGCACAGGCAGCGCACTCTATCTCTCTCTCACGTGAAGAAAAGCGGACGCCGCAGCATCCACATTTCCATTGCGAAGCAACGGCTCAGTCTGAAGCGCGGTCGTAGCACGGAGCGTACGTTTCCGGTTTCCACCTCAAAGTTTGGCTTGGGCATGGAGGAGGGGAGTATGAAGACACCGCTCGGCCGGTTCCGGGTCGCGGAGAAGATCGGCGATGGCATGCCGATCGAGACGGCGTACATGAGCCGGGAGCCAATCCACGCGACAGCGAAGATTCTTCGAGCGGAAGATCTGGTGATGTCGCGAATCCTGTGGCTGGACGGTCTGGAACCGCGCAACGCCAACAGCTACTCGCGTTACATCTACATCCACGGCACCAATCACGAGGACCAGATTGGACAGCCGGCGAGTCACGGTTGTATCCGGATGAAGAACGCGGATGTCGCCGAGCTTTTCAATCTGGTCAACGTCGATACCCGCGTTGTCATTGCTGCGCCGCGCGCAAAAGCGCCTAACGCGCGGAAGACGAGAAATCCATTGCCAAGAAGGAATGACCCGCCTAAATGACGGGCAGCAACTTGCTCGGAAAGGAGGCGAATTATTTAAGTGAAATTTTTTAAAGCAATCATGATTGTGGCCATTGCGGCCAGTGCATTGAGCCTGGGGGCTTGCGCACAGAAGAAGGAGACGATGGCCACCAGCAGCGGCACTTCCAGCACCTACTCCAAGTAAGTCCTATAGTTGTCCCTCACCGGGTAGCTTTCCACGAAGGCCAGGCCGTGAACACCGGCCTGGCCTTTTTCTTCGCAGCCACTCCTCTCGCGGGCAGCTTTCAATGGCCAGAGGAAGCGCTAAGATTCGCCGATGGAGCTAACCGGGCAGCCTTTATCGCTTCTCGCGATCGCAGAAGTGGCTCTCGGCCGCGTGGCGGTGCGCATAGGCCCCGAAGCAGACGAACGCATCCAGGCGTCGCGCGCCGTCATTGAGCAGATCACGAACGGCGATGTCGTCGTTTATGGCGTGAACACCGGGTTCGGTAAGCTGGCCGACATTCACGTGGCTCGTTCCGATCTCCGGCAGCTCCAACTTAATTTGGTCCGGAGTCATGCTTGTGGCATTGGGCGGCCGCTCGCCGAAGCTGAAGTGCGCGCGATGATGTTGCTCCGGGCGAACGTGCTCACGCTCGGTTTTAGTGGCATCCGGCTGGAGGTGATAGATCTGCTCACCCAAATGCTGAATCGCGGGGTGCATCCGATGATTCCAGAGAAAGGATCCGTCGGGGCGAGTGGAGACTTGGCGCCGCTCGCACATCTGTCTCTAGCCTTGGTCGGTGAAGGCGAATGCTTCTACAACGGGGAGCGACTCGACAGCGCTACCGCTCTTCGACGCGCGGACCTGCAACCCGTGACACTCGAGGCGAAGGAAGGCCTTGCTCTTTTGAATGGGACGCAGGCGATGCATGCGGTGGGCGGACTTGCACTCCTGCGGGCGAAGCGCCTCTCGCGTGTGGCCGATGTTGCCGGCGCAATGTCATTGGAAGCATTGCTAGGCACACCGGTGGCATTTGATGCGCGCATTCAGAACGCGCGGCCGCACCCTGGCCAACAAGCGGCCGCCGAACATCTCCGCATTCTTCTGCGCGCGAGCGAAATTCGCGAGACGCACAAAGAAGGTGATCCACGAGTGCAGGATGCGTATAGCCTACGCTGCATGCCGCAGGTGCACGGAGCAGTGCGCGGCGCGCTGGCGCATTGCGAGGAAGTGCTCGGGATCGAAGCGGGCTCCGCGACTGACAATCCACTTGTTTTTACGGATAACGGCGATGTGCTCTCGTGCGGAAATTTTCACGGCGCTCCGGTCGCGCTGGCACTGGATTACGCGGCCATCGCCGTGACCGATCTCATGAGCATCAGCGAACGACGGATTGACCGGCTGATTAATCCAGACACGAGTGAAGGGCTGCCCGCGTTTCTCGCGCGACAAGCCGGCATGCAGTCCGGCTTCATGATTCCCCACGTTGCTGCGGTCGCATTGTTGAGCGAGGCGAAGATTCTCGCACATCCCGCGAGCATCGACAACCTGCCGACCTCAGGCGGAAAAGAGGACCACGTCTCGATGGGAATGACGGCGGCACTGAAGCTTCGCACGATTGTGGAGAACGCGGAAAACCTGCTTGCGATCGAGTTACTTGCGGGAGGTGCAGCGCTCGAGTATCGCCGCCCGATGAAGGCCGGGATCGGCGTTGAACTTGCCTACGAAAAGCTGCGAGCGCTGGTTCCGCCACTGGTGGAGGATCGGCCGATGTATCGCGAGATTGAGCGGGTCGCGGCGGCAATTTGCGCAGGAGAATTCGACAGCGAGACCGAAAAATTATGAGCGGGAAACGGACGATTCGAGCGCCGCGTGGCGCGGAGTTGAGCTGTAAAGGTTGGCACCAGGAGGCCGCGCTCCGGATGCTCATGAATAACCTCGATCCAGACGTGGCGGAAAGGCCGGACAAACTGATCGTCTATGGCGGAACGGGACGCGCCGCGCGTAGCTGGGAAGCCTTCGATGCGATTGTGCGATCGCTGCGCGGGCTGGAGAATGACGAGACTCTTCTCGTCCAGTCAGGGAAACCGGTCGGCGTTTTCCGCACGCACGAGGAAGCGCCGCGGGTGCTGATCGCGAATTCCAATCTGGTCGGCCATTGGTCGAACTACTCCGAGTTCAATCGTCTCGAGCGGATGGGACTCACAATGTATGGCCAGATGACGGCGGGCTCGTGGATTTATATTGGCAGCCAGGGAATTGTGCAGGGCACGTTTGAGACGTTCAGCGCCGCGGCGGCGCGGCATTTCGACGGCTCGTTAGACCGCAAGCTCGTCGTTTCGGGAGGAATGGGTGGAATGGGTGGGGCGCAGCCGCTCGCCGCGACGATGAATGGCGCGGTTTTCCTTGGAATCGATGTCGATGCGAGCCGGATCGAGAAGCGTCTGCGCAGCGGGTATTGCGACAAGCTGGCAACCTCGCTCGACGAAGCGCTCGCGATGATTGATGCCGCGCGCCGCAGCGCTGAAGCGGTTTCTGTCGGCTTGGTTGGCAACTGTGCCGAGGTCCTCCCGGAGATGGCCGCGCGCGGGATCGTTCCCGATGTGCTGACAGATCAGACGAGCGCACACGATGCGTTAAATGGCTACGTTCCGCACGGCCTGACGTTGACGGAGGCGCTCGAGCTCCGCGTGGTCAACCCTGAGGAATACATCGAGCGTTCGATGAGGTCGATGGCGGTCCATGTGGAGGCGATGCTCGCATTGCAAAAAGCCGGCGCGATTACGTTCGACTACGGGAACAACATCCGAACGCAGGCGGCAAAAGCGGGAGTCGCGAACGCGTTCGATATCCCGGGTTTTGTGCCTGAATACATCCGGCCGCTGTTTTGCGAAGGGAAAGGGCCGTTTCGCTGGGTGGCGTTAAGCGGCGATCCTGCCGATATCGCGCGAACCGATCGGCTCGCGCTTGAGATGTTCCCTGAGAATACGGCGCTCGCGCGCTGGATGAAGCTCGCGCAGGAGCGGATTCAGTTTCAAGGATTGCCGGCGCGGATTTGCTGGCTCGGTTTTGGCGAACGCGCGGAGTTTGGGCTCGCGATGAACGAACTGGTCCGGAAAGGCGAGCTGAAGGCCCCGATAGTGATTGGTCGCGATCATCTCGACACCGGATCGGTCGCCTCCCCGTATCGCGAGACTGAGGGCATGCTGGACGGGAGCGATGCGATCGCGGATTGGGCGCTGTTGAATGCACTCGTGAACACCGCGTCAGGCGCGTCGTGGGTTTCCATTCACAATGGCGGCGGGGTCGGGATCGGCTACTCGCAACATGCAGGAATGGTGGTGGTGGCAGACGGAAGCGAGAACGCGCGGCGCCGCCTCGAGCGTGTGCTAACGAGTGATCCTGGAATGGGCGTCCTCCGCCACGCAGACGCCGGATATTCCAAAGCAAGCGAGGTTGCGCGACGGCACGGGATCAGAATCCCTATGGAGCCGCGGATCCGGGATTAACGCGCAGAAGCGTTTCGGCAAAGACCATGCAAAAAATCATCGAATGCGTCCCAAATTTTTCCGAGGGGCGCGACTTGGATGTAATTCGCCAGATAACCGCCGCCATCGAAGCGGTAGAAGGAATCTCGCTCCTCAATGTAGATCCGGGTGTCAGCACGAACCGAACAGTGGTCACGTTTGCCGGCGACCCCGGATCTGTCGTTGAGGCAGCCTTTCGCGGAATCGAAAAGGCCGCGGAGCTGATCGACATGCGCAAACACAAGGGTGCCCATCCGCGCATGGGTGCAACGGACGTTTGCCCCTTCATCCCCGTAAGCGGCGTGAGCTGGGAGGAAGCGATTGCCTGCGCGAATCAATTGGGAAGGCGGGTCGGCGAGGAGTTGAAGATTCCAGTTTATCTCTATGAAAGGGCGGCGAAAGATCGGGCGCGGTCCAATCTCGCTGTCATTCGTGCGGGAGAGTACGAAGGCTTTTCCGAGAAGCTGAAAAATCCGGCGTGGAAGCCGGACTTCGGCCCTGCTGTCCAGAATAAGAAATCAGGCGCAACAGTGATTGGGGCGCGGGATTTCCTCGTGGCTTACAATGTGAACCTGAACACCCGGGCGGTGCGCCGGGCCACTTCCATTGCATTCGATGTGCGAGAGAATGGTCGCGTGAAAACGGAGGATGGCACGCCGTACGGAAAAGCGGTGCTCGACGCGAATGGAGAACCAGTCCGCGTTCCTGGCATGTTGAAGCACGTCAAGGCCATTGGCTGGTATGTGGAAGAATACGGGATGGCGCAGGTTTCCATGAACCTCACCAACCTCGAAGAAACGCCGCTCCACGCGGCGTTTGATGCCTGCGAAGAATCAGCCAGTAAGCGTGGCCTGCGGGTCACAGGATCGGAGGTGGTCGGAATGCTGCCCAGGAAGTGCCTGGTCGACGCGGGCAAACATTACCTTCGAAAACAAGACTGGTCGGAGGGCGCTGCGGAAGAAGAGCTTATTGAGATCGCAATCCGCTCGATGGGATTAAGCGAGCTGAAGCGGTTCGATCCCAAAGAAAAGATCATCGAATACAAGATGGAAACAGCCGCAGTGAATTCGCTCGCGCTGATGACCCTGCGGCAGTTCTGCAACGAGACATTGCGCGACTCCCCTGCCCCCGGCGGTGGTTCTGTGGCTGCTTTAATGGGCGCCTTGGGGGCCTCGCTTGGCGGAATGGTCGCCAATTTATCCGCCGGGAAGCGCGGCTGGGATAAGAAGCTCGGTTACTTTAGCCATTGGGCGGTTAAGGCGCAGCAACTGAAGGACGAGTTGCTGTTTCTGGTGGATGAAGACACCGCAGCTTTCAACAAAGTGATGGATGCGTTCGGCCTTCTCAAAGAATCAGCAGAAGAAAAGGCCGCGCGTGCCGCCGCCATCCAGCACGCGAACAAATATGCGGCCGAAATCCCGCTGCGAGTCATGGAAGTTGCATCGCAGACCTATCAAGTCCTCGGTGCGATGGCGGAGCACGGTAGCTCTGCTTCGATTTCAGACGTGGGAGTCGGCCTGCTCGCCACGAGAGCTTGTATAGAAGGAGCGGCGATGAACGTGAAGATAAATCTGGCGAGTCTGAGGGACGAGAAAGTGAAGTCCGTTCTTCAGGAAAAGCTGGTGAGACTTCGGGACGAATCCGATTCCGAGTTTGGAAGGATCGAGCAACTGGTGGAAAGTAAACTTTCGTAAGAAACGAGTCGTGCGATGACACGCGCTCATCCGTGAGGATTTCGGGGAACATAATTCTTCGATGCCCGAGGCGGTTCTGCGTTCGCAAATGGAAGATTTACCGTAGGAGGCGAGCTGATTCACCTTGGAGATCCAAACTGGCCGCGGGCGTCTCAATGGCTCGCCGGCGAGCTGTTCGGCCGAAGAGCGACGTCTCCCTTGCCGAGGTGGGCGTGCCGATGAACAGCTCCAGCTCGCAGGCGCGTTGCGATCTCGCGCCACAAGCTTTTCGCAAGGCGCTGGCCCGATACAGCTTCGCTTCGGGGATGCTTCAGCGAGGCCGGAAGTGAGAACGCTCGCGATCCTCCACGCGGCGCAATTTGTGACCCTGGCTGGGCCGCGGCGCCCGCGGGTGGGCGCTGAACTAGGTGAACTCGCGATCGTTCGAGACGGCGGAATGCTGGTGCGAGATGGGATCGTGGTCGCGACCGGCAGTTCTGATGAGATCGAGCGCATCGCGCCTAACGAGACTTCAATCGTCGACGCGAATGGGCGGGTCGTTCTCCCGGGTTTCGTGGACGCGCATGCTCATCCCGTGTTTGGCGGCGACCGGTTGGACGAGTTTGAGATGCGCACTCGCGGTGCGAGCTACGAGGAGATTGCTGCGCGCGGCGGCGGGATTCGCTCGACGGTGCGCAAGACCCGCGTGGCCACGGAAGAGCAATTGCAGCAGCGGGCCCTGAAACATGCCCGCTGGTTCCTGCAATGCGGCACGACTACCGTCGAAGCGAAATCCGGCTACGGCCTTTCCCTCGCCGACGAACTGAAAATTCTCCGCGTGATCCGCGATCTGAAGGAAGAGACCCCACTCGAGCTCGTCCCGACCTTTCTCGGTGCGCATGCCGTGCCGGATGAGTATCAGGACGCCCCAGAACGCTACGTTGATCTGGTTGCGAACGAAATGCTGCCACAGGTAGCGGCAGAACGCCTCGCGGAATACTGCGACGTCTTTTGCGAGCCCGGCTACTTCGACCTCGAGATGTCAGGACGCCTTTTGACGGCGGCAAAGGCTTTCGGCTTGGGTTTGAGGATGCACGCCGATCAACTGACAAATTCCGGAGGGGCTAATCTCGCGGCAGAACTCAGCGCGACTACGGCTGATCACCTCGAGCAGACGGAGGATGACGGGATTGCGGCGCTAAAGAAGGGTGGCGTCCAGCCAGTGCTGCTGCCGGGTTCCGTCTACTCGTTAGGCAAAACGCGATACCCTCGAGCGCGGGAGATGATCCGCGCAGGGCTCGCGGTAGTTTTGGCAACCGACTTCAATCCCGGATCTTCGCCAACGCCGTCCATGCCGATGGTGCTTTCGCTCGCTTGCACCCAAATGAAGATGACTCCCGCGGAAGGAGTGACCGCGGCGACGATCAACGCCGCCTACAGCCTCGCTCGGGGGCAGAAAATTGGGTCGCTTGAGCCGGGAAAGGTGGCGAATTTTGTTGTGCTCGACTGCGCGGATTACCGCGAGCTCGCCTACTACTTCGGCGCTCCGCAGATCAGCTCCGTTTACATCCGTGGCCAACGCGTTTGGCAGGCCATGTAAGCCGCCTCGGTCAGTCCCAGCTTGGCGCGCAGCTTCGGCGACGCATCTCAGAGCGACGACCTAGCGCTGTGTCTCCAGCAGCAGCCGGCGCAGGTTTGCGCATCCGGTGCCACACCGTTACCGTCGCCTCGCCCATGAAAATTGAAGTTGAAACGCAGCCGCACAGTGTCGCGACGCTCCGGATTGAGCTGCCGCCGGATGAGGTGCGGAAGGAGTGGGACTCGATCGCGAGCAATTACACCCGCTACGCGCGCATCGCCGGTTACCGGCCGGGCAAAGCTCCCAAGCCAGTGGTGGAGAAGAAATTCCGCAAACAAATTCAGGATGAGCTGACGAAGAAGCTCGTCTCGAAGAGCTACCACGAGGCCATTGCGGAGAAGCAACTGCGTGTCGTCTCGTTGACCAATCTCGAAGACGTGGAGTTTGGCGATGATCGTTCGATGCGCTTCCGCGCCACGATCGTGACAGCGCCGGAATTTGAATTGCCTGATTACAAGAGCATTCCCGTGCAGCTACCCGCCCCGGAGGTGAACGACTCAGAAGTCGATGCGGCGTTGGAAAAGCTGCGCGAACAGGCTGCGGATTTCACCGATATCAAGGATCGACCACTCGCCACGGGAGACTTCGCGGTGATCGATTTCGAAGGAGCCATTGATGGGATTCCGATCAGCGAGATCGTCCCCGAAGCGAGCAAGAATCTGCACGGGGGCAAGAAATTCTGGCTCCATGTGGCGCCGGCGAATTTCCTGCCACAGTTCACAGAGCAGATCGTCGGCATGAACGCGGGGGATACGCGCAGTCTCCAGGTGGAGTTCCCGGCGGACTTCCCGGTTCCGGAGATCGCCGGCAAACGAGCGGACTATGCCGTCACCTTGAACGAGATAAAACAGAAGATGTTGGCAGAGCTGGATGACACCTTTGCGGCCAAGCTCGTTCCGGGCAAGACGCTGGCGGATCTACGCCACACCATCGAGCACAACCTCAAGCACGAGAAGGAACACGAGATCGAGCGCGCGAAGGAGTCGGAGATTATTCGTTTCCTGCAGGAGCGGGTTAGCTTCGATCTCCCGCCGACCCTGCTTAAGAACGAGACGCGGCGCGCGCTCAACGAATTAGTGCACCGCAATCGTGAGCGCGGTGTTCCTGATGAAATGCTGAAAGGGAAAGAGAAGGAACTGATCGAAGGCGCGGGATCACTGGCGGCGCATCGGCTGAAAACGAATTTCATTCTGCATCGGATCGCGGAGCAGGAGAAGATTCAAATCACGCGCGAAGAGATCGATGGACGCATTCGCGAGCAGGCAGCGCAGTACAATGTTCCCGTGGATAAAATGCGGAAAGAACTCGAAGAACATGATCGCCTCGACGGACTCGCCGAGGAGGTTCTGCTAGGCAAGACTCTTGATTTCCTGAAGTCGAATGCTAGCCTCCAGCCGCTTTCCCCAACGGCTTCTGCGGGCGTTTCTTTCACCCGAAACTCATGACTTCATCGCATCCGAATCGCTCCCAATCCGTGCTCGTTCCGATGGTCGTAGAACAGACTGGTCGAGGGGAACGGAGCTATGATATTTACTCGCGCCTGCTGAAGGACCGCATCGTCTTCATCGGCACTCCGATCGACGATCACATCGCGAATCTCGTCATCGCGCAGTTGCTCTTCCTGCAAATGGAAGACGGCAAAAAAGACATCAACGTCTACATCAATTCGCCCGGCGGCTCAGTCACGGCCGGTCTCGCGATTTACGATACGATGCAATTCCTGACCTGCGACGTGACGACCTACTGCCTCGGGATGGCTGCCAGTATGGGCGCGGTGCTCCTCGCTGCAGGGACCAAGGGAAAACGGTTCGCGCTGCCGAACTCCGACATTATGATTCATCAGGTCTCCGGCGGCGCTCAAGGCCAGGCGAGCGACGTGGAACGAACGGTCGAATACATGTTCAAGCTGAAGAAACGCTTGATCAAAATCCTCGCCTCCCACACTGGTCAACCGGAAGAGAAGGTGCGGCTCGATTCCGATCGCGATTATTTCCTGTCGGCTGCGGAAGCAAAGGATTACGGTTTGGTGGACGAGGTGATTAAATCACGCAAGGAAGCCAAACTGCTCGACGGTGTCGTGCCGAAGGAGTCGACCGCAATCGCGGAGGCTGCCTTGCCGCACAAGATCGAGGAATAGGAACTGCTTTAAGCCGGTAACTGCATGGCCCGCGCTTCCAACCTGACGATGTGTTCCTTCTGTGGCAAAAGCCACGCGGAGGTTCGAAAATTAATCGCGGGGCCGGGCGTCTACATCTGCGATAGCTGCATCAACGTCTGCAAGAGCATTCTCGATAAGGAGCTGAACGAGGATGCACGGCGGCAGTCGTCGAACATCCGCGTCCCTAAGCCGGTTGAGATCCGGCGGTCACTGGATCAGTACGTGATCGGACAGGATGTCGCGAAGAAGACGCTTTCGGTTGCCGTGCACAATCACTTCAAGCGTGTCATGCAGAGCGCGCCGCCGGCGGAAACGTCGAGTGCGTTCCAGCCGGACCCTTTCGCGGATGTCGAGATCGAGAAGAGCAATATCCTTCTGATCGGGCCGACTGGCTCAGGCAAGACACTGCTCGCGAAGACACTCGCGAAGATCCTCGACGTTCCGTTTTGCATCGCGGACGCGACCACCCTCACCGAAGCCGGTTATGTGGGCGAAGATGTGGAGAACATCATCCTGCGTTTGTTGCAGAATGCGGACTACGACGTGAAGCGAGCTGAGATTGGCATCGTCTACATCGATGAGATCGACAAGATCGGACGCAAGACCGACAACGTTAGCATCACGCGCGACGTTTCCGGCGAAGGCGTGCAACAGGCGCTGTTGAAAATCCTGGAAGGCAGCACGTGCAATGTTCCACCGCAGGGCGGAAGGAAGCACCCGCATCAGGAATACATTCAGGTTAACACCGAGAAAATTCTGTTCATCTGCGGCGGTGCCTTCGTCGGCTTGGACAAGATCGTGCAGAAGCGCATCGGGAAACGCACGATGGGTTTCAATAGCCCCGACATCGCGATCGAAGAAGCGCTCGCGAAGCAAGCGGTGCGGCACGTCGAGCCGGAAGATTTGCTCAGCTTCGGAATGATCCCTGAGTTCATCGGACGTCTCCCGGTTATCACTGCGCTCGATGCGCTAACCGAAGACGAAATGGTGATGATCCTGACCGAGACGAAGAACGCCATGATCAAGCAATACACCAAGCTCTTCTCCATGGAGGGAGTGCGACTGAGTGTGACGAAAGACGCGTTGCGCGCGCTGGCGGCGCAGGCCGTGACGAAAGGAACGGGTGCACGCGCGCTGCGTTCCATGCTCGAGCGCATCATGCTCGATATCATGTACGAGGTCCCGAGCCGCGAAGATATCGCGGAGGTCACGATCAACCGAGCGGTAGTAGAGGGGAAAAAGGTTCCGCTCATTCGCAAGAAGCAGGACAAGGACGCGGCGTAATCTCCGGCCTGAGTCGCGTCCAACTGCCGAGGTCAACGCTGGCCACAACAGCGCTCCCGACTACAACAGCGTCGCTCCCCTCGCGCTTTCCTCAGAAGCCGTTTGCAGCAAGTGATCGTTGGACGTTGCGCATGCCACGTTCGACGTTCACCGCTCGATGCGCGTTTACGTTATCAATACCGGAACCGAGCTCCTGCTCGGCAACGTCGTCAACACCCACCTGACGTTCATCGCGCGCGAGCTGTTCCCGCTCGGACTTCGCATCGAGCGACAGCTTACCGTGCCGGATGGCAGCGCAATTCAGGAATCGCTGGCCGAGGTATTTGAGAACGCGGATCTTATCTTCGTGACCGGTGGCCTCGGGCCGACCACCGATGACATCACGCGCGAAGCGGCGGCAGAATTGCTCGGCTTGAGGTTGCGCCCCGACCGGGAAGTAGCGGAGTCGATCAGACTGCGATTGCGCACGCGCGGCTTTCCCATGACGGACCGCATCCTGCGCCAGGCGGACGTTCCGGAAGGCGCGGTCGTGCTTCCGAATGCGAACGGAACTGCGCCCGGCCTGTATTTGAAAAAAGACGGAGGCGGTGTGATGCATCACCTTTTCCTCCTGCCGGGCCCTCCGCGCGAACTCGAGCCGATGTTTCGCCACTGCGTCCTGCCGATTTTGCACCAGATCAATAAGGGCAAATCCGCACTCGCTTGTCGCACTTTTCGAATCGCGTGTGTGGGCGAATCGGTCGTGGAAGCCGCAGTCGGAATGAAGCTGCTGGCGCTCCCTGAGGTCGAACTTGGTTATTGCGCGCGGCCTGGTGAAGTCGATGTGCGCGTGCTTGGACCGTCCCCGGCCTTGGAAGAAGCGGAGCGGATTATTCGCGGCGCGTTTCCCAAACAGCTTTACACAACGGGAGAAGAAAACTTGGAAGACGTGATTGTGCGTCTCCTAAGAGACCAGAAGAAAACGGTAGCGATCGCGGAGTCGTGCACTGGCGGATATCTCGCGCATCGCTTGACGAATGTGCCGGGCGCGTCGGCGGCGTTCCGCGCGGGCTACATTACTTACGCGAATGAGACGAAAGCGGCAGCGCTCGGCGTCGAACCGTCAGAGATCCAGGAGCACGGCGCGGTCAGTAGACTCGTGGCAACCAGGATGGCGGAAGGCGCACGCCGCGAGGCGAAGGCAGATTATGCTCTCGCAACCACCGGTATTGCCGGCCCCGGTGGAGGATCAGCGGAGAAGCCGTTGGGGACAGTTTACATCGCTCTGGCGTCAGCGGACGCGGAGACCACCGTGCAGAGATCCCGGTTTCAAACCGACCGAAAGAGCTTCAAGCAACTCGCGACCGAGACAGCCTTGGAGCTGTTGCGGGAGCGATTGCTCGCAACGACGAGAGCGGCCGCCTAATCCGTCACCTGAACTGACGTCCCGATTTTTACCCGGTTGTAGAACATCTCGGCCGCTTGCGGCGGCATACGGATGCAACCGTGTGAGGCGGGATAACCTGGCAGAATGCCGATATGCATGCCGACGCCATCGCCCGTCAACCGCATGAACCAAACCATCGGCGCGCCGACGAAATGCGTTCCGCTCGGCGCCGAGTCGATCCGAACACTCACGCCGGCGCGAACGGTGCGTCCTGCTCTGTCTTTGAAATCACCGTAAACGCTGGAGCGGTGATCCTTGTCCTTCTGCAGGACCGAAAAATGGCCGGTCGGTGTCATGCCGGCGCGCTTGCCGGAGGAGATCGGGGTATCGATCGCGATCTGATCGCCCTGCAGCAGGTAGGCACGCTGTTTGGAAAGCGAGACCACGACATGCGAATCGTCCGGGCTAAGGTTATCGTAGAGAGTCTTGTCAACGTTGATGGGCGCCTGCCTGCTAATCAGCTCCGAAGCTTTGCGCATAGGCTGCGCGGGCGCGGGCCCCGTCGGACGAGCGGGCGGTAGGGCGCGACGCGGTGGGGTCGGACTGATCGAACGCGGCGGAGGCTGTCGTGGGGCTCCGGGCCGCGGAACTTGTGCCTGAATCGTCGAGACCGCGGCTGCCATGATGAGCACGGTAGCGAGGAATTTCCAGGTCTCGGAAATCACGGCACTCAATTCGTATAGGAGTTCACGCGCTGCAACCAGCCGCCCAGCCAGCGAGATTCTCTTCGTTCCGGCGGTGAATTTTTCACGCGTTCTGTCAGCACGGCGCGGGCCGAGCGGCTGAATTCTCCTGCGGCGCTCCGGCCACTCGCGGTCCCGCTCATCCCCTCCAGAACTTGAAGCAAACCCCAGCCGCGTCCGTGATAACGTTCCGTTCCCAGTACGCCCTCGCCTTTGAAGTTCACGTAGTCGACGAGCGCGTAGCAGCCCTGCGGCGTCGTGGCGACGCGATCGAAGTGTCGCTGCACATTTGCGCGTTCCGCGGCGGAAGCGCCGGCCAGCATCTTGGGCAGTGCCTCGTGCAAACGGCGGACCAGGAACTCGGTTTGCAGGTCCACCGTCCCGGCAAGGAAGCTCCGCAATTCCTGCATCTCGGAGCTTGAACTTGCGGCGAGAAACTCAGCGCGGGAAGGCCATGGGCAACCGCTCTCACGATTCTTCGCCACGATCTGCGGCAGCTTCGTGTCCCGCCCCGATGCGAAGCGCGCAAACTCTGGAAAGCTCTCCTCGAAGGGGCCGCGTCCTCCTTTGGGATACCAGATGAAATGTCCGATGCCGAGCGAGGCAAAGTTCTCGCCTGTGTTCCACGACGTCAGCCCGGCGATCGTTCCACCGCACTCGTTCTGCCAGACCTTTTTCCCGATGCGCAGCGCCTCCGCGCGTGAGAGATCGAGGGCTGAGGCCGCGCCAGCAACCATAAACGCCAGCCCCGCAACGAGGGCGGAAACAATACGCGTTCGAGCGTGGCGGCGGTTCCTTGACGGGCAGCGGTTCTCCATTAGCGTGCACACTTCTGCGGCGCCCAGTTCGCATCCGAGCGCGGTACTTCTCTTATCAAGGTCATGAAACTATCCTGCATCTTTTTCGCCCTCATTCTCCTCGCCTCGAGCGGATTCGCACAGCAGAACACCCAACTCAAGGACGAGAAAGACAAGGTTAGTTACAGCATCGGTCTGGATATTGGAAACACCTTTAAGAAGCAAAAGATGGACATTAATCTAGATACTCTGAATGCAGGGTTAAAGGACGCGCTCTCCGGAAACAAGCCGCTCCTGACTGACGAACAGGTGAAGGAGACGATGACGGCGTATTCGAAGGTGATGATGGAAAAACAAGCGGCCAGCGCGAAAGAGGCTGCCGCAAAAAATGGAGCCGAGGGCGAGAAGTTCCTGGCCGAGAACAAATCAAAGGAAGGCGTAAAGACAACCGCGAGCGGTCTGCAGTACAAGGTCATGAAAGAAGGTGATGGACCGATGCCGAAGGAGACGGACACGGTCGTGACGCACTATCGTGGGACGCTCCTGAACGGCACCGAGTTCGACAGTTCGCTCAAGCGGAACGAGCCGGCGACTTTCCCGGTTAACCGCGTGATCAAAGGATGGACGGAAGCGTTACAGATGATGAAGGTCGGCTCGAAGTACCAGCTCTTCATTCCGGCTAATCTCGCGTATGGCGAGAGAGGTGCAGGACAGGACATCGGGCCTAACGAGACCTTAGTCTTCGACGTCGAGCTGCTCGAGATCAAGCCGCCGGGGGAAGCCAGCCCAGCGGCAAGTCCATCGAAAACTGACGCGAAGGAGAGCAAGGCCGAAGCAAAGCCGGAAGATAAATAACAAGAGCGGGGTGGCGACACTTTTGTCGCTGGTTTCCGCAGGGGATTCTTATTTGCGACAGGAGCGTCGCCGCTTCGGCAGCGAGCACTCAGGCCGCGTTTTCCCAATCCAGCCTTGAAGCGTCGCCCCAAAGATCCTCAAGGCTGTAGAACGCGCGCTTCTCGGCGTGAAAGACATGCACGATCACCTGCATGTAATCGAGCACGATCCACTGGCTCGCCGGGAACCCATCCACGGCAACGGGGCGCACTTGATGAGCTTTTTTTAGCTCAAGTTCGATCTCTCCCGCGATCGCTTTCAGTTGCGGCTCTGAAGCCGCGGAGCAGATCACGAAGAAATCTGTGAAGGTGGATATCTCCCGCAGATCCAGCACCACGATCTCCTCCGCCTTTTTGTTCGACGCGAGCTCGGCGCAGGTCTTCGCTAGGTCTTCTGAAGTTATTCGGTGCGCTCCTTGTAAAGCTGGTGCCGGTGGATGATCTCCTCGACCGCCGGCGGTACGAGATAACGAATCGAGCGGCCCGTGGCAACCCTGTTTCTGATTTCGGTGGCCGAAATGCCGATGTGACGCTCGATGACCGGGAACTCTGAACCGGAACCGAGCCCTGCGCCGCGATTCAGCAGGACGAACTTCACGAGCTCCCGCAGCTCTTCGAAGCGATGCCAGGTTCGGAGGCGAGTCAGATTGTCGGAGCCGACAAGGTAATGGATCTCGAGCTGAGGATCGCGCCGGAGAAACTCCTCGATTGTATCGACGGTAAACGACGGCGGCGGCCGGTGGAGTTCAAGTTCGTCGATCGCGGAGGCGGCGTCATCCATTAACGCCGCCTCGAGCATTTCCAAACGGGCTGCCGCTGGAGCTGGCGTTTGCTCCAGCTTATGTGGCGAGGTCGCGGCAGGGACGAAGATGATGCGCTCGAGCTGCAGAGCTTCGAGAGCGTCACGCGCGAGAATCAGATGCGCGTAATGGATCGGATCGAAGGTGCCGCCGTAAACGCCGATTCTTTTCAACGAGCGAATTAGCCACAGATGGCCGCGGACACAAAGGCAGAGCGCGCCACGCCGCAAAACAACTGCTGGCGTGAACGCGCCGCAATTTTAAGTTCGTGCCCGAATGAAACAGGATCAGCTCGGCCAGTTGTTGCTCGTCGGTGTACCCGGCACAGAGCTGGATGCGGAGACGGCGGCGCTTTTCCGGACCGTGCAGCCCGGCGGTTACATCCTCTTCGGCCGCAACATCACGAGTGCGCCGCAGCTCCGGAAACTGATCGACGACTTGCGCGATCTCAGTGCGATCGAGCCCATCATCACCATCGATCAGGAAGGCGGTCGCGTTTCGCGTTTGCGTCTGATCGGCCAGGAGCCGCCCAACGCGCAACAGCTTCGGGAGAAAGGCGACGTTGATCTCGTTAGGCAACATGGCCAAATCACCGGCCGGCTACTCCGGCTCTTCGGGTTTAATCTCGATCTCGCTCCCGTGCTCGATATCTCGTTCGACGACGAGGCCGATAATTCGCTGCGAGGCCGTTGCTACGGCCGAACCGTCCAGGAGGTGAACCGTCTGGCGGGCGCGTTCAACGACGGTCTTCGCGAGCAGGGAATCGCGAGCTGCGGCAAACATTTTCCCGGCTATTCCGCCGCGGAGGTGGACGCACACCACGATCTCCCGCGCATCGCGCGCTCACGCGAGGAGCTGGAGCGCGAAGAGCTCGCGGTCTTTCGGCATTTCGCCGGACGCGTGGATAGCATGATGATCTGTCACGGTTGGTATCCTTGTTTCGACGAAAGGAAAGTTCCAGCCTCACTTTCGCCGCACCTTGTCAAACAGCTTCTTGGCGAGGACGTCGGCTTCGCCGGCCTTGTGATGACCGACGATCTCGATATGGGCGCCATCTACAATGAATACGGTCTGCCGGAGACCATCCGGCTCGCCATGACGGCGGGAAATGATCTCGCAATGATATGCCATCGGATCGACGCGCTTGGCGAAGCGCGAAAGACGCTCGCGGCGCTGCCGGCGGCGACGCTGGAGCGCGCAGGGCAAAGCGTTGCACGTTTCAAAGCAGGCCTGTCGGCGCCCGACAAGTTTTCCGAGGACGCTTTTCGCCGAATTGATGAGGAAATCTGGGCCTTGCGTGTCGCAGTTCTCGGCGCCGAACGCGCCGTGGAACGGAGCGCAGAGGATGGCAAACGCTCGCCAGTGGAGACGTATTGATGCATCGCGCTGTGGGGCGATTGACGCCGCCGAGCGCAACCCATAACCTTCGCGCGTGCAACCGGCTCTGGAGCAGCTGTTGATCCTACAGAACCGGGATCAGAAGATTAAGCAGATCAGGACGGAGCTGAAGACGGTGCCATTGCAACACGCGCAACTCGAGGCGCAAGTCGCTGCCACGGCGGCAGCATTGGAAGCTGCAAAGCTGAAAGCGCGGCAGGTGGAAGTCGCTCGCAAGAAGTTGGAGCTGGATGCCGGCACGCGCATGGAGACGATCAATCGACTGAAGACGCAGCAATATGAGACGCGTAAGAATGAAGAATTTCGTGCGATGGGGAACGAGATCGAGCGTTACGAAAAAGAGATCCGGCAGATCGAGGACGAGGAACTCGAGCTGATGGACCAGGCGGAAAAGCTCAAGGTGCAGCTGGCTGCAGAGGAGAAGAAGGCCGGCGCGGCACGCGAATCGATCGCGCGGCAGATCACCGATCTAGATGGAAAAGCGAACGCGCTCGAGGCGCAACTGCGCGACCTAACGAATGAGCGCGCTCAGCTTGCCAGCCCGATGGCAGAAGATGCCCTGGAGCGTTACGACCGTCTCTTCGCAAGCAAAGGAAACGCGGCCGTCGTCGCTTTGGAGCACGAAGTCTGCACCGGCTGTCATATGAAAATTACGACGCAGACGGCGCATCGCGTGAGGAATGGGCGTGAGCTTGTCAGCTGCGAGCAGTGCGGGCGGATTCTGTATTACGCGGAATAGTTCCGCCAGGATAGCCGGGGATTGTGGATTCCTGCTCACATCCTGCCACGCGCGTGTCATCCTGAGCCGCGAAGACGGCGAAGGACGCCAAGCAGCTTGAATTACGCTCGGTCCCGAGAACGTCAGTCGCGCCTGTGAGAGGTCCCTCGTCGTCTTCGCGACTCGGGATGACAGGCACGTGGAGCGTCTGCTAGACGTTGAAGCGGAATTCGACGACGTCGCCGTCTTTTACAACGTATTCCTTGCCTTCAATCCGGAGCTTGCCGGCTTCGCGCGCTTTCACGAATGAACCCAAACCGGCGAGATCATCGAAGTGGACGATCTCCGCGGCGATAAAGCCGCGCTCGAAATCCGAGTGAATCACGCCGGCCGCAGCAGGCGCCTTGTCCCCTTCGTGAATCGTCCAGGCGCGGGTTTCTTTTTCACCGGTCGTCAGGTATGTGCGCAGGCCGAGGAGATGATAGACGGCGCGAATGAGTGCACTGACGCCGCTGCCCTCCACCCCAAGATCACGCAGATATTCCTGCGCCTCAGCTTCGCTCAGATCCACCAGTTCACTTTCGATCTGTGCACTGATTAAAACCGCTTCACTGCCGAAATGTTGGCGCGCGTATTCCTCCACGGCGCGAACGTGCTGCAACGCCGCGTTGCCTTCGTCGCTTTGCGCGATGGGCGCGAGATCCGCCTCAGCCACGTTGCACGCAAAGAGCGTCGGCTTTGAAGTAAGCAAGAAGAATTCTTTCGCTACCATCTGCTCATCGGCCGGTAACGGCGCCGTGATCGCCGGTTTGCCCGAATCGAGATGCGGCAGCAATTTTTCAATGACTGCGCTTTCCGTCTTTGCTGTCTTCGAACCCGCGCGCACCTCTTTCTGCAGGCGATCACGGCGTTTTTGCAGCGAAGCAAGATCAGCGAGCACCAGTTCCGTGTTGATTACTTCAATATCGCGGATTGGATCAATCGTGCCGCTCACGTGATGGATGTCACCGTTCTCGAAGCAGCGCACCACCTGCACAATGGCGTTCACTTCACGAATATGGCTGAGGAACTGGTTGCCGAGTCCTTCCCCCGCGCTGGCCCCTTTCACCAGGCCTGCGATGTCGACGAACTCGATTGCGGCCGGGATGAGCTTCTGCGAACCGGAGAGCTTCGAGAGAACTTCGAGCCGCCGATCAGGCACCGTGACAACGCCGAGGTTCGGGTCAATCGTGCAAAACGGATAATTCGCCGCCTGCGCTTTGCGAGTGCGAGTGACGGCGTTGAAGAGAGTCGACTTTCCGACGTTCGGCAAGCCAACGATTCCGGCGCTCAACATAAGGCGCGAGGTTAATGCGGGAGCCATCCGCCCGCAACGAGCCCTGGCACGGAAGCGCTAATCGCGGCGGAGAACGAGGAGTCGCAGGCTGTTTAGCACGACAAGAACAGTGCTGCCCTCATGCGCGACCACACCGAGTGAAAGAGGAATGCCGCGCACGAGAGCGAGGATCGCCATCGCGACCACCGTGCCGAGCGCGATCGTGATGTTCTGCCCAATAATTCGCTTTGCGCGGCGGCTCAGCTGAAATGCCGTGACGAAGCTTTCCAGCTTGTCATTCATCAAAACGACTTCCGCCTGCTCCATCGCAGCGTCGGAGCCGCGCGCTCCCATTGCCACTCCCACATCGGCCGCGGCGAGCGAAGGCGCGTCATTCACGCCGTCACCGATCATCGCGACCTTGCCCCCGCCCTGTTTCAGTTCCTGCACGGCAGCGACTTTCGCTTCCGGCGACAATTGCGCCCGGACGTCATCAAGACCGGCTTCACGCGCAATGAGATCTGCCGTCGCGGCGCGGTCGCCGGTTAACATTACCGTGCGAATGCCGGTGCGGCGAAGATTGTCCAGCATCCTGCGCGCTTCCGGCCGCAGTTGATCGCGGAGGAGAAAACGTCCGCAAATGCCCGGACCCGCCACCCAGACTTCCGCCACGTCGTGCTGCTCGTCGCGTGCCGCTTGGTAGACAGCCGCTCCGCTGGAGCGAACGAAATCATAGTTACCGAGAACGTAGAGCAACCCTTTCCCGCGCGCGGTCAAACCACGACCCGGGTGCGAGTCAGCATGCGTCAGGTTCAGGTGAGAAGCGCCGCGCTGCGCGCCGACCCTCTGCAAGGCACGCGAGAGCGGATGATGCGAGAGACGCGCAAGATTATACGCCGCAGTGATAATCGCGCTCTCTTCACCGGCGAACGTGTCGATCCGGACCAGTTCCGGAACTCCTTGCGTAAGCGTCCCAGTCTTATCAAGCGCAACCGTTCGCACGTCCGCGAGAGTTTCAATCGCGGCACCTCCGCGGAAGAGCACGCCGCGGCGCGCCCCGGAAGCGATGGCCGAAAGGATTGCTGATGGAACACTGAGCACGAGCGCGCACGGCGACATGACGACGAGCAACGTCATCGCGCGATAGAATGCACTCCGATGAGCGGCCGTGGCGACAAAGGGAGGCCACCCAAATGCCAGCCAACCGATGGTGAAGAAGGCCGCGCACGCCGTGAGAACCAGATAGGTGTAATGGGTTCCGAAACGATCGCTGAAGCGTTGAGAGGGAGCCTTCAGGTGCTGCGCCTGTGCGATTAAGTTCACGATCTTCTGCAGCGCGCTTTCGTTCGACGGGCGCAACGCTTCGCCGTCGAGAACGCCCCAAAGGTTCAGCGTCCCGGCCAGCGCGACGTCGCCGGGCTGCTTCGGAACCGGGCGCGATTCCCCGGTAAGATTGGATTCATCGCAGGCGCTCTCGCCGCCCGTGACCCGCAGGTCCACCGGCACTTGTTCTCCGGACCGAACGCGGATCTGCATTCCGGCGGCAAGCGATTCGACCGCGCGTTCGTGTTCCGCGCCTGCTTCGAGAACAGTCGCGGTTTTCGGAGCTCCGCGGAGGAGCGCGCCGATCTCACGTTGGGTTCGCGCAGCGGCGAAATGCTCCATCGCGCCGGAAGCCGAGAAGAGGAAAAGGAGCAATGCACCTTCGCTCCAGGCACCGATCAACGCCGCCCCGAAAGCAACGGCGAGCATAAGGAAATGGATCTCCAAAACGCCGTTGCGCAGCCGCTGCCAGGACTCCGTCGCTGCGTCCCAGGCACCGGTAATATAGCTGACAGCGAAAAATCCGAGCACCACCGTTGACGGCACTCCGAAAAACTGCGCCGCGAGAGCGGCGAGGCCAGAGAAAAGACAAAGTGCCGAGAAGAGAGCCAGGCGTTTCCACTCGTTAGGATGCGCGTCCGTTGCAGGTTGCCCGCAGCAGGAGACACGCGGCCAGCGCAGCTTGTTCCATTGCCAGAAACGTGTCGCAGTCCGGCAGGTCAACTTCTCGATCACCGTGCTGCCGAGCACGTCCTTCACCACCACATTCGCATCGCCGACCTTGCGCGAGGGCGGTTCTCCGCACTGTTCGCAGTTGCCCAGCGCATTGACGATTCCGCATTGTCGCTCACGCTCGGCGACTGCTTCCGTCACGCGTCCTGCAATCCGTTGGCCATTATCAACACCAAGCGTTGCGATGGAAAGGAGCTGATTCTTGGGCTGGAATGCCACCGCCTCCAGTTGCGGCTCTTCTGCCAGCAAGCGCGCCACTTGTTTGTAGACGCAGTGCGAATCCTCACGCTTGGAAGGCGCGTCTACGACAGGCGATTCGTCTTTCCCCACGGGCGGCACTGGCCAAGGATACGCTGCGAAACAACGCGCTCTAGCGAAAAGCTTCTGGTTCAACGAATGAGCTACGACGCGATATTTGCAGCTGGTGCGGCGCAGCTGAACATTGCGGCGAGGGGTCTTCAGAGTTGCGAACGCTTTCTAGATGTTTTCGGCGGATTCTGTTGTCTGCTGCGGTTTTACTCCCATGGCCAGAAAGGCGCCGAGGAGCAACACCGCGGCACTCGTGAGCTGGAGTGTCGTCAGGCGCTCTCCGAACAGCCAGGCGGAGAGGCCAAGTGCAGCAAGCGGACAGAGAAGTTGCAAGGTCTGCGACAGAGCAACGCCGAGTTCGCGAATCGCTACGTAATACAGAACGTGGGCCATGCTGATGCAGGTAATCGCGGAGATCACGAGGACCACGTTCACCTGCGAGCTGACATGCAGTGGCGTGGCGATTTCCCCAGACGCGAACGTTAGCGGAAGGAGCAGCACGGAGGTGATAAAAGCGATTACACCGAAGCTGCGGACCGAGCCGAGCTTAGCTGAGGGGCGTTTCACCAGCACACCGTAAAGCGCCCAGCAGAGCGCCGCGGTGAAGGCGATGACGAGACCCCGCGCAGGAATATGTCCAGCAGCCCAGCCGGGCTGAAACCAGAGGACGCCAGTCGCGCCCAGCAGCCCGAAGAGTGTGCCGAGTTGAAAGCGCCATTGCCGAATGATCCAGCGTTCTTCCGGGAAGAAGATAAGCGCAAGGATCGCGGTCATGATAACAGTCGAGCGCATGAAGATGGCGTAAACGCCCGGTCCCATGTAAAACAACGCCATTACCTGCGTGAGCTGATGGACAACGTTCGGCAGCGCCGGGAAAAGGCAGGCGAGGAGGAGTCGGAGCGGAATCGCCCTCCGCTCGAACGGGTAGAAGACGAATGGGAGAACGACCAGGCAAGCTATCGAGTAGCGGTAAAAGTTCTGCGCGTACGGGTCATAGAAGCGGTTCAGGTAGAACATGAACAGGGAGGGCGTGGACCAGATCAGAACGGTGCCAGAAATGGCGGCGTAGCCCTTCGAGAAATCACCCTGCTTTCGGGGTGCGATCTGGGGCTGTATCCCGTCGGGCGATCGCGTCATCCTCGCGATAGAGCAGTTTAATTTGCTGGTCTGCAAACGATTACTGGCTACAAAACGAAAGGACTAAGGACCCGATGCATATGGCAAAAAATCGAATCAATACTTTAATCGCGGCCGTCATCGTGCTGTGCGTTGCGCAGACCGGCACGGTACAAGCGCAGGGCAAAGAGAAGAAAGGCGCGGCAGGAGCGTCCGAGCATGTGACCAAGGCAGGGCAGCTCGCGCAGGCCGGAGCGTTACCCGAAGCGATCGCTGAGTACACTCTCGCGATCGAGCAGAGTCCGAAAAATGCCCGGCTCTACAATGACCGGGGAGGCGCTTACCTCGCTTTGAAAAAATTTACCGAGGCGGCGGCTGATTTCACGAAAGCGATCGAGTTCCTTCCCAAGGATTACGCGGGCTATTCGAATCGCGGTGCGGCACTGAGCGAACAGAACCAGCTCGACGCGGCGTTCGCAGATTTGAACAAAGCACTCGAGCTGAAGCCGAATGATCCACGGACTCTGGAACGACGCGGGCTGGCCTATTACCGGCAAAAGAACTACGACATGGCGCTGGCGGACTACAGTAACGCGCTGGAACAAACCCCCGACAGCTCCCTCGGCCTCAACCGCCGCGCGGACGTTTACGTCGCGCTGAACCAATTGGACAAGGCGCTCCCCGATTTGCAGAAAGCTGTAAGCGTACGACCGGATGATTTCGCGGCGCAGGATCGCCTTCGTTATGTGCAGGCAAAGCTCGCGCCGCCTCCGGCCGCACCGGTTGCCACTGCCGCGCCCAAAGCGACTCCAACACCGAAACCACAGCTGCTCACGCGCAAGAATATCTTCCTCGCTATCGGCGTGCTCGTCGCGCTTTTCATCGTCATCGTGGTGATCGCAAAAATATCGATGACGAGGCGCGAGGTTTAGGAGTCCAGGAACTGCCGGTCTGCCGAATACATCCGAGCCGTAAATCATCTCAGGACTTCCAAGTTATTATGAAATCAACCATCCCTTTGGTCGCTGCATTGTCACTGCTGGCGCTTGACCTGCTAGTGCCGCAAACCTTTGCCCAGGGAGATTCCGCAGAACACGCACGCAAAGGTGTCGAATTGGCGAAAAACAAAAAATACGCAGAGGCCGCGGAGGAGTTTGGCCTTGCCGCCAAGGCGGATCCGCAGGACACAAAACATTATCTTAACCGTGGCAAAGCGCTGCGCATGGCGGGCAAGCTGCCGGAAGCGGAAAAGGATTTCAGCAAAGTAATCGAGATGAAACCGGACACCGCGGACGCATTCGCGGAGCGCGGGAAGGTGAAGGTTTCTCAGAAGAACTTCGACGGAGCGATCGAGGACCTGACGAAGGCGATCGATATGAACGAAGACGACAAGGACAGCCTCCGTTATCGGGGGTTCGCTTACATCTCTAAGGATGATTTTGAAAACGCGATCGAGGATTACTCGGCCGTTCTGGCCGATAACCCAAACGACGCGCAAGCACTGGAACGCCGGGGCTTCGCTTTCCGCAGTACGAAGCAGTACGACAAGGCGATTGAGGACTTCACGAAGTTGATCAAGGGATCACCGAAAGATGCAGAAGCTTATCGCCGGCGTGGCTTTGCTTACAGCCAGTCGGGAGAAAACGACAAGGCGCTGGCGGATTTCCAAAAAGTTCTCGAACTCAAGCCGGGTGATAGTGACGCGCAGAATCGGATAAAGTCGCTCGAAGCGCGCAGTAAAACAGGCGCTTCGGGGGCATCACCTGCTGCGGCTGGAGCTCCTTCCCCCGGTAGCTAATCCTGGCGGCGAGCCGTGTGGCGGTGCCTGTGTCCAGCACCGCCGGCTGTAGCGGTGCTTGTGCCAAGGCTCGGAGGAGGAGCGGGGCGGAAACAAAAGGCCGGCGTTTGACACAAGCGCTTCTACACCCGGCACGGAATTTCTTTGACACCCGAAACGGCGCTGTTAGCTTGCCGACGCTTTTTGCAGGAACGAGAAGTCCCAAGGTCGTTCAAATTGCGAAGTTTGACGCGGCTCTGGGACTTTTATCTCTCCGGCATTGCACAACCGGTTTGTCGTCAGACTCGAATTGCGAGATTGCGATAAGCAGCGAGATGAGGAAACGCCGCCCACATAGCTCAGTTGGTAGAGCACGTCCTTGGTAAGGACGAGGTCACCGGTTCAATCCCGGTTGTGGGCTCCAGAATGAGCTCGCGCCGGGCAGCAACAACTACATACAGAACAAGGCTTAGATCAGTTAACACACAAGGAGAATCGAGATGGCTAAGGACAAATTCGAACGGACAAAGCCGCACGTGAACGTCGGCACGATCGGTCACGTTGATCACGGCAAAACGACACTCACGGCTGCGATCACCAGCGTGCTGGCGAAGAAGGGTTTCGCACAAGCTCGCGCCTACGATTCAATCGACGCCGCGCCGGAAGAGAAAGAGCGTGGCATTACAATCTCGACTGCACACGTGGAGTATCAGAGCGACAAGCGCCACTACGCCCACGTCGATTGCCCTGGGCATGCCGATTATGTGAAGAACATGATCACCGGCGCCGCGCAGATGGATGGCGCGATTCTCGTCGTCTCGGCTGCGGACGGTCCGATGCCGCAAACACGTGAGCATATTCTGCTCGCGCGACAGGTGGGTGTGCCTTCGGTGGTCGTGTTTCTGAACAAGGTCGACATGGTGGATGATCCGGAACTTCTCGATCTCGTGGAGATGGAAGTGCGTGATCTCCTCACCCAGTACGAATTCCCGGGTGATGCCATCCCAATCGTGAAGGGCAGCGCGCTGAAGGCGCTGAACGGCGACGACGACCAGGAGAAGCAAATCCTCGCTCTCATTGAAGCGGTGGACGATTACATCCCCGTCCCGGACCGGCCGATTGATCAGCCATTCCTCATGCCCGTGGAAGACGTGTTCAACATTGAGGGTCGCGGCACGGTTGCGACCGGTCGTGTGGAACGTGGCATCCTCAAGAAGATGGAGGAAGTCGAGATTGTCGGCATCAGCAACACGGCAAAGACGACGTGCACCGACATCGAAATGTTCCGTAAGCTCCTCGATGAAGCCCGCGCGGGCGACAACGTGGGTCTGCTGCTCCGGGGTGTGAAGAAGGACGACGTCATGCGCGGTCAGGTGATCGCGAAACCCGGGTCAATCAAGCCGCACAAAAAGTTCAAAGCGGAAGTTTACGTCCTCAGCAAAGAGGAGGGTGGCCGTCACACGCCGTTCTTCACAAACTACCGTCCGCAGTTCTACTTCCGGACCACGGACGTTACGGGCACGGTGAAACTTCCTGAAGGCGTCGAGATGGTCATGCCCGGCGACAACGTTTCTGTGGAAGTCGAGTTGATAACTCCGATCGCGATGGAGAAGACAATTCGTTTCGCGATTCGCGAAGGCGGCAAGACCGTCGGCGCTGGTCGCGTGGGTGATATTTTAGACTAACGATTTTCCTCTTCCGCTTCCCTCTGAGTCTGCTCTTTTGAGCGGTCTTGAGGAGGAGATGAAGAGGAAGAGGGAGAGTATTTAGGTCAGTAGCTCAATTGGTAGAGTAGCGGTCTCCAAAACCGTCGGTTGGGGGTTCGAGTCCCTCCTGACCTGTTCGACCCCACCGAGCCTTTTTCGACCCCGCACTAATGATCGGCAAAACCAAGAGCTTTCTCGGAGAAGTCAAAGTCGAGCTGCAAAAGGCTTCCTGGCCGTGGGAGCCAAAAGAGAAAGGGATTAAGCGCTACAAAGAGCTAACGGATTCCACCCTCGTCGTAATAATCGCGATGCTTCTGCTCGGCGGCTACGTTGCGCTTTTCGATTTCATCCTCGTGAACGTCATCCACTTCTTCACCCGGCTTCACTGAAATGGCTTCTGTTCTCGCGCCAAAAGATCAGTGGTACGTAGTGCACGTGCTCTCCGGACAGGAGAACAAAGTCCGCGATAACATTGCCAAACGGGTGAAGACCGAGGAAATGAGCGACGTTGTTTTCGAAGTCCTCGTTCCGACGGAGCGCGTCTCCGAGATCAAAAAGGGGAAGAAGAGCGAGACTACGCGCAAGTTCTTCCCCGGTTACCTGATCGCGAACATGCATTTGCTCGACGAGAACAATCAGCTCGTCGGCCGCACCTGGTATTTTATTCGTGATACGCCGGGGGTGATTGGTTTCGCGGGGACGAAGGATAAACCGATCCCCATGCGGCAATCGGAAGTCGACAGCATGCTTGCGCAAATGCGCGAGCGTGAGGAAAAAGTGAAGCCGAAGGTCAGCTTCGAAGTCGGCGAAACGGTGAAGGTCGCCGACGGTCCATTCCAGAATCAGAACGGCATCGTGGAAGAGATCGACCCCGACCGCGGGAAGCTCCGCGTTTCCGTTACTATTTTCGGTCGCGCCACTCCTGTTGAACTTGAATACTGGCAGGTCGAGCGCGGCTAGTCGCCGGTCTCTCAACCATCAACTCTCAACCATCAACTTTCCCCAATGGCCAAAGAAATCGTAGCTCACATCAAACTGCAGATCCCTGCAGGGCAGGCGAATCCGGCGCCGCCCGTCGGCACTGCGCTCGGACCGCGCGGCGTCAACATTATGGCGTTCTGCAAGGAATTCAACGCGGCCACGCAGAAGCAGGCGGGCGACATCCTGCCGGTCGTAATTACAGTTTTCAAAGACAAGTCTTTCACCTTCATCACGAAGAGTCCGCCCGCGGCCGTTCTCCTCAAGAAGGCCGCGAACATCGCGGCTGGTTCGAAAGAGCCGAACAAAAACAAAGTCGGCAAGATTACGCGCAAACAGGTGATGGAGATCGTGAAGACGAAATCGAAAGACCTGAACTCCCGTAACGACGAAGCCGGATTCAAGATCATTGCCGGCACTGCCCGGCAAATGGGTCTCGAGATTGTCGATTGATGGTGGCGTTAAAGAGGGGCTTCGTCCCTCCCTGCGATCAGCGTCGCGGCGGCAATACGCCTGTGCTTTCAGCTTCATCCAACCGGGCACGCACTCGAACTCCGACTTCAATGCACGCAGCAAATCTTGCTCTAACTTCACCCGCGGCCGGCAGAAGCGCTTCGCGGTAACCGGCCCACGCGCGCCGCGCCTTAGTTTCGGGGTAGCTCCTCGGAGCGACCGGGATGCTGGAGCACCGCGGCAGTGCAGCGTGACAGATGAACTCGAACACAGCTCCCTGAGCGGGTTGGCGGGATTCTGGGAACGCATGCGCTCTCGCCAGCGCGAACTCTTGTTAGCGCGACCCGCTCGGCAAAGAGGCTTTTGGTGCTGGAGAAGTTCGTTGCCGCCACGCCCCCAGGCAGCCTGCCAGCGCTCCCGGAAAAGATCACCATCCTTTTCGAATGTGACCCTGCTCTAGCATGCATGGCGCTCAATGTTTCAACTCTTACAGACTGACGACAAGACCCGCGCACGACGCGGCCGCCTAACGACTGCCCATGGTGTGATCGAGACGCCGGCGTTCATGCCGGTCGGAACGCAGGGAAGTGTTAAGGCAGTTAGTCCCCGGGAGCTGCGACAATTGGAAGCCCAGGTTATCCTCGGAAACACTTATCATTTATTCGTTAGGCCTGGAATGGAGGTCATCCGGCAATTCGGCGGGCTGCATCGGTTCATGAGTTGGAACGCGCCGATCCTGACCGACAGCGGCGGTTACCAGATCTTCTCGCTTGCGAAGCTGCGCAGGATTATTGAGGAGGGCGTTCACTTTCAGAATCATCTCGATGGCAGCCCTGCGTTCATCAGTCCCGAGATTGCGATGGAGATCCAGGCGACGCTCGGGAGCGATATCGCGATGGTGCTGGATGAATGCCCACCATGGCCATGCGAGCGCGAGTACGCAGCCCGGAGTCTGGAGATGACGATCCGCTGGGCGCGCAGGTGCAAGGCAGCAGCGCAACGGGGGACGGAAGAAAACGTCGAACGTCGAACGTCGAACGTCGAAGGCCAAAGTTCAGAGGCTGCCCTCATTGACGATGAAGCATCAACCAGCAATCAGCTGCTTTTAGGGTCGGAGCGAGGGACGGAAGCAAGTGTCCGGCGTTCAACGTCCAACTTCCAACGTCCAACTTCCAAGTCGATCAACCATCAACCCTCGACTCTCAACCAATTGCTTTTCGGGATCGTGCAGGGAGGGACGTTCGCGGATTTGCGCCGCGAGAGCGCGGAAGCGTTGGTTGAGATTGGGTTCGATGGTTACGCGATCGGCGGCGTTAGTGTCGGCGAGCCGGAGCCGGAAATGATGAACGCGGTGGAGAACAGCGAATTGTATCTGCCGCCCGACAAACCGCGCTACGCGATGGGGCTCGGCACGCCGCCGCAATTGATCGAGCTGATCGGGCGCGGCGTCGACATGTTCGATTGCGTCCTGCCAACTCGGCTTGCCCGCAACGGAACCGCTTTCACCGCCGAGGGAACCCTGAATCTAAAGAATGCCGAGTTCACCTTAGATCAAGCGCCGGTCGAAGCAGGTTGCAGCTGCCCTGCCTGCCGGGAATTCTCTCGCGGCTACATCCGGCATCTCCTCAAAGCTGAGGAAATTCTTGGGCTTCGCCTGATCACACTCCACAACTTGCACTTTTATCTCGATCTGATGAGGCGAGCACGCGCGGCACTGGAGGGCGGCTCTTTCTCCGAATTCAAAACGGATTTCCTGAAGGGATATCGTGTCGAACGTTCGGCGCCAGGGAAGTGAATGTGCGAGGTTCCTCGCCGTCTCCTCGGGATGTCAAACGTTCTTCAATTGAGGAAAGGCGAACGAATCCTCGCAACTAGGACTGGGGCTATGAGCTTGGCCTAACGAGTGTCGTCGCAATGGATGAAGAAGTGAACGAATTCTGGTATGTTAGAGCAGTTGCCGGTAATCATCCCCGGCGAACAATGCTGTGGTAGCGTCCCCTGTCCTCAGCGGACTTCCCGGCCTGCTAAGCGTCGCGCCCGACGCGGTCAGGACAGTGCACGCTAGAACCGGCTGAATGACGCAGCCGGCCGACGGGAGACCTCGCAGCCGAGATGCGCTGCCGCTAGACAAAAAGGCTTCCTTCCGCAGACTTTTAAGGAGCCAATGCAGCGTTCTCTCTCCTCGCCCTAAATCATGCGCGAAGCACCCCTGGGATCGCAGCTGGCGGCTTTTTGACCCCGACGGAGCTGTGTCGTCAGAAGTTGCATTTCATGGACTCCGGTGTTGAATATCTGCCCGCTTCTTCCGCTCCGCTTCCGCGCGGCTCGAGCTCTAGATCCGGTCCGACCTCATGCTAATCACTTTCTTAGCGCAAGCAGCCAGCCCCACGCCTGCCGGCCCGAATCCGCTCGCCTCGTTCGTGCCGATCATCCTCATCTTCATCATCATGTATTTTCTGCTCTTCCGCCCGCAGATGAAGCGGCAGAAGGAGCAGGCCCGGATCGTGTCCTCATTGAAAACCGGCGACCGCGTCGTCTCCGCTTCCGGAATCCACGGCATGATCTCGAATGTGAAGGACCGCACCGTCATCGTGAAAATCGCCGATAACGTGAAGATCGAGATGGAGAAATCCGCGATCGCGACGGTCGTAAAAGCAGTTGAGGGTTGAAAGGTGAGAGTTGAGAGAAAAGACATTGGCGGCCTGAAATTATCGCTCTAAAGACTTAACCTTTAACTCTCATTCTTTCCCCATGACTCCCGCGCTTACGTTCTTTCTCGGTCTCGTGCTCCTGGTGCTTTTCGGGTGGTACTTCGCCACTGATGTGGGTCCGAGGAAACGGTGGCTGGCCACGGCGCTCATGCTTCTGCTCGTGGCGTTCAGCCTCGTGACGATTTACCCGCCGCAGAAGAAAATCGCGCTCGGTCTCGATATTCAAGGTGGCACGTCATTTCTGATCCGGCTGATGCAAGGCGAGCGGCAGGTCAACAAGGCGATGCTCGAGCAGGCGGTCGAAGTCATCCGTAAACGTGTCGATTACTTCGGCGGCGGCGAACCGGTCATCAGCCCGGTCGGCAACGACCGTATCCTGGTTCAGATCCCAGGCTTAAGCACGGAGAAGATTCAGGAAGCACGCGCGCAGCTTTCACGTGTCGCGCAGCTCGAGTTCCGCTTGGTTTATCCCGATAACGGCGAGCGCTTGCGGGCGATTGACGCCGGCACGGAAGTGATCCCACCCGAGTACCGGATTGAGACCTACCAGATGCACGCCGAGGAAGGGGAGAAGCCAGTCGAAGAGCGGCTGCTGGTTAAAAAGAAAGCTGACCTCGGCGGCGATCGCGTCACCCAATCGGCGGCCTATTTCGGAAATGAAGGCTGGACCGTCCAACTGAAATTCGACAGCGAAGGCGCGAAGCAGTTCGGCAACATCACAGAGAAGTTCAAAGGATATCGCTTCGCGATCGTGCTGGACGGCGTGATCCAGTCAGCTCCGACAATTCGCGACGCGATCTATGGAGGCGATGCCGTCATCACCGGACGTTTCGGCGAACAGGAGGCGCGTCAATTAGCGAGTGTGCTCGAGAACCCTCTCCAGACTCCCGTCAGCATCGAGGAGCAGCGGAGCGTTTCGCCGACGCTCGGTGCGGATTCGGTGCGAGCCAGCGTCATCGCGGGTCTGATCGGTTTGGGAATGACCTTTATCTTCGTGACGATATATTACCGCTTCTCTGGCATCATCGCCAACCTGGCGCTGATTGTGAATCTGATCCTCCTGATGGGCGCGCTGACGATGTTCAATTTCGTCCTCACCTTGCCGGGAATCGCCGGCATCATCCTCACCATCGGCATGGCGGTGGATGCAAACGTGCTGATTTACGAACGCCTGCGCGAAGAGCTGGCCGCGGGCAAATCGTTGAAAGGCGCGATCGCCGCAGCATTCGATAAAGCGTTCAGCGCGATCATCGATTCGAACGTTACCACCCTCATCACTGCAGCCATTCTTTTCTGGCAGGCGACCGGCCCGGTGAAGGGTTTCGCCATTTCGCTCACGCTCGGCATTCTGGCGTCAATGTTCACGGTCCTCGTCGTTGGCCGCAACGCCTTCAGTTGGGTGATCGACACTGGTCGCGTCAAGAAGGTCTCAATGCTGCAACTGTTTAAAGCGCAGCATTTCGACTTCCTCGGCAAGGGCGGCATCGCCATCCTTTGTTCGCTCGCCCTCGTCGCTGCGGGCGCGACCGCGTTCTTCATCCGAGGTGAAAAGAACTTCGGAGTCGATTTCAAGGGCGGCGATCTCCTCACTCTCAGCTCCACGCAGCCGGTCACGGTCGCGCAGGTGCGTGACGCGATGCCGAAGGATCTGGCGGACGCCGCCATCCAGGAATCGAAGGAAGGCAGTCAGACCCTCATCAGCATCCGCGGACCTTTTAACAGCAGCGAAGCGATCGAGCACCAGCTCGGCCAGAATATCCCGCAGGCAGGGCTAAAAGTGGAACGCTCCGAGCGCGTGGGTCCTCTCGTGGGAGGGGAATTGGCGCGACGATCGCTCTGGGCGTTGGCCCTCGGCATGGTCGGTATCTTGATCTATGTCACCTTTCGTTTCGAGCTCTCCTTCGCCGTCGGCTCCATCGTCGCGTTGCTCCATGATGTGCTGATCACGATCGGCGTCTTCTCGCTTCTCGGACGCGAGTTAAGCCTCACCATGGTCGGCGCTCTGCTGACGATTGCCGGTTATTCAATCAACGACACCATCGTCGTTTACGATCGCATTCGAGAAGGTCTCGCCAGCGGCCGGCGCGGGACCATCGAGCAGATCATGAACGAGAGCATCAACCAGACTCTCAGCCGGACGATCCTGACTGGCGGTGTCACTTTCGTCTCGGTGCTTTGCCTCTACTTCTTCGGCGGCGCGGTGCTGCGAGATTTTGCTCTCGTCATCATCATCGGCATCTTGGTCGGTACTTACTCCTCGATCTTCATCGCCGCTCCTATTGTCCTTTGGTGGAATAAGTTGCGTCGAGGCAGTGCGACTCATTTGCGCCACGAAGTGGCCCAGAAGCCGGCTTCGGCAAGCCCGTCCACCGCCGCCTAGGAAATTATTCACAGGAGTTGACGCTGTTCGGCCTCCCGCGTAGGCTCGCGTCACCGTCCACCGACTAATTTCACCCAGGAGATGCCAAATGCCCGAAGTAATCGTTCGTAAAGGTGAGCCCGTGGACCGGGCTCTGAAGCGGTTGAAGAACAAGCTCGATGCCGAGGGCATCCTGGAGGAAGTGCGACGCCTTCGCGCCTTTGAGACCCCGACGCAAAAGACGCGCCGCAAAGCGAAGGCAAACGCAAAGCGGGGCCGCACGAAGTTCCGCTTCAATCCTTCGTAGGCTGCGGAACGAATCGTTCTGCCGTCCTGACTTCACCGAACCCGGGCAGAAACCCGGGGTTTTTTCTCTCTCACCACTACTTGGTCGCGCCGGAGTAGCCGCGCACTTTCTTCGTCAGAAACGCGACCACCATTGGCCGGAGAAGAGTCGCAAGGAGGCGCAGACCACCCATGGCGAGCCCTGCGGCCATCAGGCCTTTCTTCTGTTCTTCGCCTTTCTTGGCCTGTCCGGATTTGCCGGCCTTGAGCGTCAGCGTCTTCTTTTTACCTGACGGTCGCATGGTGAAGAGCGTCCCGAGCAGTGTCGCCGCGGAAATCCAAATGCCGGAATGGCGCTGGAAAGACTTCCGTAACTTCAGCGGAAAATCGAACTCGTAGCGCAGTCCGGTAAGGTCACGCCCGAGCCGGTCGCGAGTGTGCGAAATCTCCTGCCTCAGCTCTTCAATTGATTTTGGTTGGTCTTGTCGACGTTCTTCAGCCATGCCCGATCTCTCTTCAATTCATCCATGCTCGCATGGAACATGGGTTTCGTAAGCTGGCTCCGCGCGAACAGGCCGCAGCCAATCGCGAGAGCAAAATGCACCAGCGCCGCCGCCAGCGCGATCCACACCCAGGAAATGCCGAACGTGTGCGCGATCCCAAAGATCAGACTCACGATCAGGAAGACATAACCCGACGCAATAAGGATTAACGCCGCGACCACCGCTCCCGCAAGCAGGAGCAGGTGGACGACTGCGGTTTTGGATTCGCGGACGAAAAGGCCAATGCGGGTCTCGAAAAACGCTACCAGCGCATTCGCCAGTGAAACGAGATTGTTAACCAGGCCCGCATGCCCCGCCGGGTTGCGGAACCGAATGGTTTCGCCAGCCATCCTTCAGAAATCTAGCGACGGAAGATGATGCCGAGAAGAAACCCGATCCCGAGGGCAGAAAAGACCGCCTTTGTCGGATTCTCTCGCACATAAGCTTCGCCATCTTCCTGGAATGTGCGAACGCGCTCCTGCGCATCGCCCCAGGCCTGTTCGGCCTTTCCGCGATATTCACCGGCCATGCTCGATGCCGCTGTCTTTAGATCTTCTGCGGCCCGGCGTGCGTGTTCTTTGCTGCTCCCGAGCGTCGACGCCGCTTCCGAGCCGCCGCCAGTTCCAGTGCCGGCCATTCCCATGCCGCCCCCGCCTTGAGTACCTAGATTTTCTTCAGCCATGATAATTCTCCTGTATGTTTCTAATGGAAGGTTCGCCGCCGTTTCTCCTGCGAGCGGTCAGCAAAACTCTTCTTGACCAGAAACGTAAATCGCGGCGCAATTGCGCTTACCGAGTGCGATTTATCCCGCGCGTAATCTCCCGGCGCGCGGCTTACTTCTCCCGGAAAATAATCCGCGCCTTCGTCAGGTCGTAGGGCGATAGCTCCACCTCCACTTTGTCCCCCGGAACAATGCGAATGAAATGCTTGCGCATCTTGCCGGAAATATGAGCGAGCACGTTGCGGTTTCCGGGGAGATCGACGCGGAACATCGTTCCGGGCAAGACCTGCGTCACGGTCCCTTCTGTCACGATTTGCTCCTCTTTCGGCATGCGTGGGCACGATAGAGAAGGCTGGGTCTTTCTCAAGCTGCTGAACCGTTGTAGCCGGGGGCGAGGACCCCGGGGGCGCGGATATGATTTTCAAAGAAGCCGGGGTCAACGCCCCCGGCTATAATCCTCATTCGAGCGAAACAGACCGAAGGTATTCGCGCATTTCTTCGCGCATCCACCAGTTGCCTGTCTCGCGCCGTTCTTTGGGCGTGCTGAACCGGTAGCGATACAGGATCGCGCGGACATAACGCGGCGGCGTCTGTGGAAATGGATTTTCTGCTAGTAACCGAAGCACGTCTGTCCGATTGCGGAGCAAACCTTCCATCATTCCGACGAACCAGTGGTTCTGCCGGGGACCGCCTAAGGCAGCGAACCACATTTGCCAGTCTAGTCGCGGCTGATGTGGTGCGACCCAACGTGGTGCGGCGTTTGGCGCGCCGGGCTTCCAGCGAAACGTGTATGGCAGCCAAACAATCCCGTCCGCGCTGCCTTCGACCTGAATCTCCGGCCGCGTCTTTGTCATGACGCGGAACAATCCATAGCCATTCGCAACGCGAAACGGTTCGACAGCACCGTCCAGCGCTGCGAGCAACTTCGGCGGGTCCGCTTCCGCTTTGAACGCGCTGTAGATTAGCCATGCGTTCCCCGGAAGCAGCATGATGCAAACAAGCGCCGCGACCGCACGAAGCGGCGGCGAGACACGGTTCCGTGGGTCGCGCTCAAGAGGATCTCGGGGAACCCGGCGCAGCAGTTTCGACCAGGATGCGTCGTCGACGAGCAGCAAGCAGAGCGCAACCGTGAGCAGATTAAAGAAGGCGTAATTGCCGGTCAGCGCGATCAGCACCTGGAGTGTCACCAGCAGCGCGCAGCCAGCCAATCGCAGCCGTCGCGGCATCCAGATCAAGAACGGCGCTACGACTTCGACGAGAAGCACGAAGGCGGTCGAGATTTGCTTGAACCAATCCGGCGTCTGGTGCGCCCACCACCCGAGAACCGTGGGCAACGGCTGCGTCTCATAATGATAGTTCAAGGCCGTGAGGTTCCACCAGGCTGCGTCACCGCTCGTCAGCTTCACCACGCCCGACATGAGCATCAGTTTGAAGAGCAAAAGTTTCAGCAGGAACAAGCCGACGGGCGAGAATGGCGCCTCATCCGCCCTGCGCATTCTCCAGGACCACGGCGCGAAAAAGATGGCGAGGAAGCCCGTCTCCAAGAGCAGGATGTCCCACTGAAAACTGAGAAACATCTGACCCGCAACCGTGAGCGAGAGGTAGCAGCCGTACAACACGGCCAGCGAAAGCGGCGGAACCAACCCAAGGAGGAGTAACAACGAAAAACCGGCGCCCGTTCCGCACAGCAAATGCAGGAACGTATCGCTCGAGTTTAGCCAACAAAGCGTCGGGAGAAGAAACGGCGCGCGCGCGCCGACCTGCTCACGCGCGAACGAAAGATAATCGCCGACCGGAGAGATCCCATCGCTTCCTACCAGTCCATCGATCTGGATCCAGAGCGAGACAAACGCGATTAGATAAGTGAGCCCGAGGAGGCGGAGAAAGATGCGGCGCGACTGGAAGTAGCTCGGTTGCCGTACATCCTCGCCCCAGAACAGACGCGTCGCGGCTGAGGCGAAAGAACGGTTCTTCGCCACCAGCGAGTAAGCCAATTCGGTCACCGGCGCGAAGCCCGGCACATGCTCATAGCTCCACGCCAGCCAGCCCGCATTTCGCGCATACCGAAGCGACCGGAAGACCGCATCTGCTCCGCTCGAGATGTTTCCGTCGAAATCCACAAACTGCACAGCCCGCTCGAACGCCGCCGGCTCAATCGCTGGGAAACGCGCGCCTGCTTCTTGCGACGTCACGAAATCGACGCGGCCGTCCGTCATGCCCCGCCAGCGTTCCACCCAGCGGCGGCAGAAATGACAGTCCCCGTCGAACAGCATCACTGGCTTCGCACGAAGCTGAGCCGTGTGGCCATGTGAGTCGCTCGTCATCTGAAGGCAACGTCGGATGCGCAGCGCGGCCCGTCCACTCCCGCAAAGACGGTTCGTTAGGCGGTGAACTCCGCCCAGATCGGCGCGTGATCCGACGGCTCTGTCCCTTTCCTCATCTCACGATCAATGCCCGCGTCGCAACAGCGTTTCGCCATGGCTTCGCTCGCGAGGACCGCATCAATCCGGAGGCCGCGGTTTTTCGGAAAGGACAGCATCCGGTAATCCCACCAGGTAAACAGTCCAGTCTCCGGCCGGTGCAACCGCAGTGTGTCCCGCAAGCCGAGTTCACAAACGTTTTGGAATGCCGCGCGCTCGTGATCGGAACACATGATGGCGCCGCGCCAGAGCACGGGATCGTGGACGTCTTCATCGCGCGGCGCCACGTTGAAGTCGCCGCACACCACAAGGTCCGAGCCCGCAGGCTCATGTTGCCGCACGCAGTCCCGCAGCCGCGCGTACCACTTCAGTTTGTAATCGTAGGCGGGCGATCCGACTGTCTGGCCGTTTGGCGCGTAAACCGAGAAAACGCGGACGCCGCCGATGGTCGCCGCGATCAGGCGCGCCTGGGCATCTTCTTCCTCGTCGCACAATGCGGGGCGCACATCGAGAGGCTCTCGCTTCGCGATAATCGCGACGCCGTTGTAGGACTTCTGCCCGTGAAATGCGGAATGATAACCGCTCTCCCGCAATGCATCCGCCGGGAACTGCTCGTCCGTGCACTTCGTTTCCTGGAGGCAGACCACATCCGGTTGCGTCTGTCGCAGATAGGCGAGCAAGCGCTCCTGCCGCTTGCGCAGGGAGTTGATGTTCCAAGAGACAATTTTCATTGGAGCGGCGATCTGTGACCGCCAAATCAGGCCTGATGGAGGAGTTCGGCGGTCATAGACCGCCGCTACAACTCGATCTCCACGCCAGGCGGCGGAACGATCACTTCGGAATTCGGCAGTTCCGCCGCCACTTGCGCACGCACCCACTGGACCGCTGCGACATCGCCGTGCACGAGCACCACTTTCTTCGGCGCCAGCTTCTTTACATAAGCAACGATCGACTCCCGCGAAGCATGCGCGCTGAATTGGAACTTCTCGATCTGGCAGCGCAATTCCTGCGGCGGCTCGTCCGGATCGAGCGCGACAAGATCCCCTTGCCTGGCTTCGCGCAGAATGCCGGCCGGCGATTGCGGGTCCGCGAAACCAACAAAAAAGATGGAATGCTTCGACTCCTCCAGCACGCGGCGCGCAAAGATGTTCGAGAGAGTCTTCGGCGTCATCATGCCGCTCGAGAGCGCATAGATGCGCCCCGGCTTTGCCGGCGCATCGCCGATGGTTTGGCCGTTCAGAACGTACGGCTCCAACTCTTCGAGCAACTGGAGACGCGGGAAGTTCCGGCGGCTCTTGAGGGCGAAGCGGTCATAGATTTCCGTCATCTTCATGCTCAGCCCGCCGATATAGAGCGGGAAATCGCCGAGCAATTTCTCGCGCCGGAAACGGTGAATCATGGCGAGTGCTTCCTGTGTTTTTCCGAGCGCAAACACCGGCATTAAGACGCAACCTCCTCGTGCAAACGCCTGCGCGATTGCCGCCGCCAGCCGCCGTTCCTCAGCCGCGCGCGTGAAGCCTTCCGGGAGCGGATTATCTCCGCGCGTAGTTTCCATGATTAGCACGTCGATGCCCTCCTCGGGAAAAGCCGCGCCTTGCGCAATCGTCTGATCGTCGAAATTCACGTCGCCGCTATAGAAGATGTTCCGTCCTTCGGCACGGAGAAGGATTCCCGCGGAGCCAAGCACGTGGCCCGCATCGAAGAACTGGAACGCGACGCCGCCGCGTTCGTTCTCTCGCGCGCGCTCGCCGCCAAGTGTGATGCGCTGCCGGAAGCGGCATGAGCGCCAAACATCGACGGCGCGGTTCGCCTCTTTGTGTGTGAAAAGCGGATACATCGCCGTGCCGATCTCCTCGCGTTGCCGCGTCATCACGTTCACGGAGTTGTGCAAAAGCGTATTACCGATTTCGGCGGTCGCTTCGGTCATAAAAACGCGCGCTTGCGGTTGTCGCCGCATCAAGACCGGCAAAGTCCCGATATGATCCTGATGCGCGTGTGAAACAATGATGGCGTCGACGTCGCGATCGCCGATTGCCTGCAGATTGGGCAGCGCTCCGTCGCCCTCCTGCTTGGGATGCATCCCGCAATCCAGGATCAGGCGTTGATCTTCTATTTCGAGATAATAGGAGTTCGCACCGATCTCGATGGCGGGCTTCACGAACCTCCCGGACGAGATCAGCTCCGGGATTCGCGTGCCGCTGCTCTTCCTTTACCGCGGCGAAGTCATTCCGTCGTTCGCCTTGCAAGCGATCATGCTCTGGCTGC